>Ga0208277_1001183_pt1 | contig 15323 bp, 12 predicted proteins | sample ETNtaG_5_FD_185782 | JGI IMG/M metagenome (GOLD analysis project Ga0208277, IMG submission 185782) | Marine microbial and viral communities from oxygen minimum zone, Eastern Pacific Ocean - ETNP201406SV205 (SPAdes) (version 2) | ecosystem: Environmental > Aquatic > Marine > Oceanic ...
AATAGGAATATCCGGACACAAACTAGTCACAAAATTTTTTAAATCTCCAAGATCATAAGGCTTAAAAAGAAACTCTGCTGGTCCTCCAACTTTTAACCAGCTTATTTTAGATAATTGATAATACTTAGATAACGTTCCTTTCGTTTTTGGAAAAGTAATATCTTTTAAAACAAATGGATCACTCATTTTACAATTTTTCATTTCTTATTTGTGATGGTAGACCATTAGCCCAATCAGTTATTGAACCTGCACCCAAACAAACAAAAACGTCACCAGGCGCCGTATACTCTAAGAAAAAATTCTTCAATTGACTTTCATGCTCAAGGGAGAAAACTCTTTTGTGCCCATGGTTGATTAAACCATCAACCAACGCTTGCTTATTTATGCCTTCCAATTCTTTTTCTCCAGCAGAATAAACATCACTTATTAGGACTAAATCAGCATCATTAAAGCAAGTACAAAACTCATCAAATAATAATTTTAGTCTCGAAAATCGATGGGGCTGATGTACAGCAATAATCCTGCCAGTTGTTGTATCCCTCACAGATTTTAAGACCGCTGATATTTCTGCCGGATGATGCCCATAATCATCTATTATTTTTACACCATTGATAGTATCGACATGCGTAAACCGCCTTTGGACTCCAGAGAAATTCTTTAGTGCTTCTTGAATCTTACCTATTTCAAGACCTAAAAAATCACCTAAAGAAATTGCCGCAACTGAATTTAGCACATTATGGCTTCCCATCATCGGCAGTACAAAGCTTATTTCCTCTGCCCCTTTATCCAAAAGTTGCAATTTAAACACAGTTCTATCTGCCTGATAATCAACTTCAGTTATCGAATAGTCAGCCTGTTTATTAAATCCGTAGGTTATAATTTTTCGATCTTTAATTCTTCCAACTAAAGCATGAACTTCACTATTATCAATACAACAAATAGCCACGCCATAGAAGGGAATGTTTGATATAAAATTGTCAAATGAATGCTTTAAGTCCTCAAAAGAATCATAATGATCTAAGTGCTCTCTATCAATATTTGTAACAATAGCTACAGTGGCAGGGAGCTTGCTAAATGTCCCATCACTTTCATCCGCTTCTACAACCATCCACTCCCCTGTCCCAATTCTTACATTAGAGTTATATGCTCTTATAATACCTCCATTGATAACAGTTGGGTCTAATCCTGCTTTATCAAAAACCGCGGAAACCAAAGATGTCGTTGTAGTTTTTCCGTGAGTGCCTGCTATTGCCACATTTAATTTTAGCCGCATAAGCTCCGCCAACATTTCCGCTCTTTTCACTATAGGAATACCCCGCTGCCGTGCTTCTAGGAGCTCAACATTGTCTCCCCTTATTGCAGATGAAACAACTGCCACCTCTACGTTTTCTAAGTTTCTTGCATTATGGCCAAGGAAGATATTTATTCCAATATTCTGAAGTCTAACAGTGATTTTTGAACTGACTATATCTGAACCTTGAACCGAGTATCCCAAATTTGACATTACCTCAGCGATCCCAGACATACCTATACCTGCTATCCCAATAAAATGGATAACTCCCAATTCAAATGGTAATCTTGTTAAACTACTCACTACTCTGCCCTATACATCTGATTCAATAATAATCCAAAATTCTCACTAGCTCTTGGCTTAGAAAAGTTTAATGCTCCAGTTACCATATCTTCAGCTTGGGCTGGCGAAGAGAAAAATTTTTCTAGTTCTTTAGATAAATTATCTGGCGAAAAATCTTCTTGACGAATAATGATCGAAGCTCCAGCTGCCTCCATTGCTAAGGCATTTTTATTCTGGTGATCATCCTTAGCAGTTGGAAGCGGCACCAAGATTGATGGCCGTCCAATGATTGCTATTTCTGATAGAGTTGATGCCCCTGCCCTAGAAATAATTAACTGCGAATTTGCAATTTTTTCGCTAATGTCATCAAAAAATTCTGAAACTTCAAATCGAACACCCGCATTTTGAAGTTCAGATATGACCATTTCCTTTAACTCTTTCCGTACCTGAAAGTAAACTCTTAAACGAAACCTTAATTTTTCCGGAAGTTGAAGTAAACTTTTTGGCACTATATGTCCAAAAATATCTGCAGATTGCGATCCTCCAACTACAAAGATAGCTAGTGGCCAATCACCTGGAGGAGTATAAATTGAATTCTTTCTACTCAGTATTTCTGCTCTGACCGGATTCCCTATATAAACCAAAATTGGCTTTTTCTTTTCCATCTTCCTAATTGCCGTTGCCAAATCATTAAATGATTGATCTTCTATTTTCAAGACATCTTGCCTATCTATTAAAGGAGGAAAACCAAAAGCCATACATTTTGATTTACTTAGGAAAAACTTATTTACCCTACCGACTACCGAATTCTGTTCATGCAAAACAAGAGGAACCCTTGAAACTATCGCAGAAATACAGATTGGTAAACTAGAGTAGCCCCCAAAACCTACTACAACGTTTGGTTTTTTATACCTAAAGCTAATATAACAAGAGACTACTGAAAGAAAAATGTTAACTAAAAATCTATACCAAGACAGAATATTAAAATTTTTTATCTGCTTAACTTGGACGACCTTAACTGAAATGCTTTTAGATATAGGTTTTAAAAACCCCTCTCCTCTTTCATCGGTAACAAAATCTACGTCCCAGCCAAATTTTAACATTCTTTCTGCTAGAGCAACCGCAGGAAATATATGACCACCTGTGCCTCCAGCTGAAATACATATGTTATTACTACGCTGCATCTTTCCTCAATAATTTAGGCCATATCTTGGTCTTCTCTTAGTTAGACAGAGTAGTATGCCACAAAGAATACTAACTGAGATTAGAGATGAGCCACCATAACTTATAAAAGGCAATGTCATTCCCTTTGCAGGAATTAGCCTAACCGTCACAGCTAAATTAATTAGAGCCTGCATTCCTATTAATCCAGCTATACCTGTTCCACTTAACCTAATGAAAAAACTCTCCTCTTTAGAAAGCAAGAAAATTGCTCTGATAACAAGAAACCCAATTAAACCAATTATTAAGAAGCAGAGTATTAAGCCATATTCTTCTGCGGCAACAGCTATAATGAAGTCGGTATGAGCATCAGGCAAATGAACTTTAACCTTACCCTCTCCCAAACCAACACCAAGATATCCGCCTTCCTGAATAGCAGATCGGGCTCTGCCAAGCTGTGATAGAGGATCTATCTCTGAATTCATAAAATTAGTAATTCGGTCTGCAACATAGTTGTAAGACTTAAAAATATAGAATCCAAATGCAGCTGCCAATGCCGCGACAATAATTAAGAGAAGCACTGGTGCTCCCGAAGCAAAATAAATTATTGACCATGTAGCTATTATGAGCGATGCCTGACCAAAGTCAGGCTGTAATACTAATAAGCCAATTAGAATTAACGAAACCACGGCTGAAATTGAAATTCCCGGCAAACCTGCTTTTTCAATACTTGAAACAAACAACCAGGAGGCGAATATTACATAAAACGGCTTAATTAATTCAGAAGGTTGAAACGAAATAAACCCAAGTGATAACCACCTATAGGCTCCTTTACCAAAATCCGTACCAAAAATTGGTATGACTATAAGAAGGGAAAGGGAGAAAAAAAATAAAATTATTGAAATTCGTCTAATAAACTTAATTGAAGACATTGATAGACCAATAAGAATAACAAATCCTACTACACAAAAAATCGCTTGTTTCCCAACATAGAAAAAGCTTCCTTTACCATTTTCTACTGCCAATTCAGTTGAGGAAGCCATACACATGAGCAGCCCCAGAAACATAAGGATTAAAATAAGAAAAATGGATGTTTTATCTACAGTAAGCCACCACCTATATAATAGGTTTTCCTCAACACCCACTGCTGATGAAACTCTAGAATAGTTCATTATTAATCTGCTCTTCTACTCACTGCTTTTGTCACTTAGGTGATCTTAGTTCTATATTAGCAGGAGAAACCAAATTTGAAAAGATAACTTTTTAATTCAATATCTTTTATATGATTATAGATTTCTAACCTTTACCTCTCCATGGTATTAGTCTGGCTATTAAAATTCTCATGACAATATCAAAAAACAGCCCCAACAATCCCATTATCAGAATAGTTACCCATATCAATTCATAATCTGACACGGTGCGTGCCACATTCTCTATAAAGCCCACTCCTGTAGTACCTGCTAACATTTCTGCAGCGACAAGAGTTCCCCAACAAACACCAATTGATATCCTTACCCCAGTCAAGATCTCAGGCAATGCATTTGGCAATATGACATACCTCAAAATTTGGCCATTAGTAGCACCTAAGGAATGAGATGCTCTTATCTTAGAAAGCTGCGTGCCTGATGCTCCTGTCCGAGCTGATATCACCATAATTGCAAAAGCTACCATAAATAATAAAAAGATCTTTCCATCATCTTGAATACCAAAAATGGTTAGTATTAAAGGAGCCCAAGCAAGAGGCGGAACTGGCCTATAAAGTTCGATTAACGGATCAAAAAACGACTTGAAGAATTTAGAAATGCCCATGTATATTCCAAGTGGAACCCCTAAAATAATCCCAAAGAACATTGCCACAATTACCCTCACTAAAGAATCCCATATGTGACCATTAGGGAAGGGTATATAGCCTAGGTTTAATTCTCCTTGAGCAAAAAATAGCAGTTTGTCATAAAAATTGGGTTCAAATGTTCCACTCTCTAAATGTTCGCTGTAATTTTCAACTAAAAGATCTACAAAAATGTCAGGAACAAAAAATCCAACCAAATTTCCAATCGACACCCATTCCCACCATAATAATGGAAAACCTTTATACCCTCCTCCCGCCTCTATATTTGGATTAGCAAGAACTGCAAATTTTGCGACCACATCTGTAGGTTTTGGCAGCCATCTGGCGGAACCTTGTTCAGTACACTGTGTTTTTGATTTTACTACACCCTGACCAGGCAAGAAAAAAATATCTATCAGCGCAAGAGTACCCTTACTTTCATCAAGTTGACCCAGAAAATAATTTGAAGATGAGGTGACTTCTTTCAGTACTCCAGGCGGAAAAATATTTCCATCATCTACCCTTTTAAAAATCCTATCAGCGTATTTGATAAATCCTGCCAATTTTATTTGATTCACCTCATCTAAAGAGGTGTCATCCAAGCCATTCTTTAAATCTTTTAATTTTTCTTTTGTCTCTTCTATTAAAACTTTTGAGATTTCTGGAAAATGTCTCAGCTTCAAAAAACGTTTCGACAAACTTTTTACGTCTAATGAAATCTGGTCGTACATTATACCTCGCTTGGTTTGAGGCAGCATAGGTATTTCGACATCTGAAGTACCCCATGGATCCTGCAAGAGAGCATCGCTACTAATAACAAAGCTTAAATATTCTTGATCAAACTTTTCCGCTAAAAATATTAATTCATTGCTAATAAAATCTATTTCTTTCTGCGTTTCTGCCTTAAGAAATGCAGGATTAGATAAAGAAGCTAGAATATTTTCTATATCTTTAATAACAGCTAATAATTGGCTTTGTTGGTCAGGTGCATAATCAAATAATCTAATTTCTCTAGCGAGTTCGTCTAATTGCTCAATATTTCTTTTAACTAGGGAGGTAGATTTATAATATCTTGAATTAACTGGCAGTGACGCTGTAATCGGAGAAATTGCCTCCTCAATTTTAGCCACTTGACACATCTCATTTGCAGCATCTGGGAAATATGCTCTCCCAACTCCCCAAGAAAAATAGAACCAAATAAGAAGCAAGGCTGATATGCCACAAATTGCCCAGTACCATCCGCCCTTTGTTCTTTCTGGGTCCCCAAAAACCTCTTTATCAGGCCTGATAAAGTTTGTTCTTAACCCTATAAAAACTGTAACTAAAAAGCTAAGCAAGCATAGTATAATGATTATAGATGCTACTAACGCTCTATTGTCAGAAAGCCATTCAAACAAGGCCCATTATCTCCTCTTCCATATCCCATATCATTGACAATATCTCTTCCCTAACTTCAGAAAATTCAGCCTCTTTTTTGATTTCTCGCAATGATTTAGATAAGCCCGCCTCAGCAAAAGGTAATCTATATTCTTTGTGGATTCGACCTGGCCTAGGAGCCATGACAAAAAGTCTCTCACCTAAAAGTAAAGCTTCTTCAACTGAGTGAGTAATAATCATTACGGTTTTGCCAGTTCTCTTCCAGAGGTCTAAAATTAATGACTGCATTTTTTCTCGGGTCAATGCATCGAGCGCGCCTAACGGCTCATCCATTAAGATAACCTCAGGATCATTAATTAAACAACGTGCTAAGGCTACCCTCTGCTGCATTCCCCCAGAAAGCTGATAAGTGGGAGTTTTCCCAAAGCCTTTTAAACCGACTATATCAAGCCATTTTTCTACCAACGCTGCATTGCCTTCTACAGAAACGTTTTTTTTCATTCTTAAACCAAAGTCGACATTCTTTTCAACTGAAAGCCACTCAAACAAGGCTCCCTGTTGAAAAACCATTCCCCGCTCTAAACCAGGGCCAGTTATCTTTTCATCGCCTAAAAAAATATTACCTTTTGTCGGCTCTAAAAAACCAGCTATCATATTTAATAGTGTAGTTTTCCCACATCCCGATGGACCGAGAACAGCAAGGAGCTCTCCTTTTTTTAAAGAAAAATTAATATCACTAAGAGCGTCCACAGTTGTTTTGGTTTGTGGGTTTAAGAATGTCATTGAGACATTTTTACATTCAAGACTTGACATCTTTACTAAGCCATAAACGGATACTCAGAGGCAAATAAAAATCTTTGCCTCTGAATTATTGTAATTTTAGTTAAGGAAAGACCCGTCAATGGTCTTAGCTATTGCTGACCCATCGGAGTCACTAGAAAAAACCAAACCTAAAGCAGCAGCAGCTGAAGCCGCTATACCTTTAGGACCGAAAAATCCATCCATCTGCTCTTGTGCAGTTGGAAAAATAAAGCCCGCCATTTGATTTTTTGTTGTACTAGCGTCCATTCCTGCGTCAGCTGCTACTTTAGCTATCTGACTATCAGAAGCAGTCCAATTAGAGTTTGCCTCTTCAGTAACTTCTAGGAACGCCCTCAAAAGTTCAGGATTCTCAGTAGCAAATTTTTCAGTGACAGAAATTACATCAAAAGATCCTATGCCTGCATCAGTTTTTTGCTGAGTGCTCATAATTGGAGAACCAACTTCACCCGCTGCTTTAGCAGATGCCCCACCAAAAATACACGCCATATCTACTGACCCATCTGCAAGAGAAACCGCACCATCAGCCGGAGCTTGGTCAACAATGGTCATAGTTGAAGTATCAACATTTAATTCGTTCATATACATTCTGAATGCATAATCGGCCATTGTATTAAGTGGTACAGCAACGGTTTTACCTTCCAGTTCACTCGCATTTGAAGAATCTATACCCAAACCGTCCCTTACAAAACAGTCATTAGCCTCATAAACAACAGCTACAGCAACCATCTTTAATGGAGCTCCTTGCTGAATAGCAGTGACAAACGGTGACAAACCTTGAGAATACGCAATATCAATATCGCCTGCTAACATAGCTTCTGTCATACCTGTTCCGGTAGAAAAATCTGTCCAATTAACATCAACCCCCATTGCTTCATCATAAGCTTTATCAACTTTAGCAATTTGGTTTGGTGTTGCCCATTCTAGAAAAAATGCCACATTAACGCTATCTGCAGCATTAGCGACAGTTCCAAACGCTGCAGCACATGCCAATAGCGAGGAACCGATTAAATTTTTAAAATTATTTTTCATTAATTATCTCCCTAAAAACTAACCCACGCATTATTTTTTTGTGGGTTATAACAGCTAGCGTTTACCATGCTCAAATGAAGGATACGAGTCTTTTATTAATCTTTTTGATATTTTTCTGGGTCATTGAACTTAATTGATTAAATTCATCTTGTCGGCTTTCATTAAAGATGTCTATTATCTCAGTTCTAGTAAAGAACAGAATCATTCCCAAAGACCTTGATAGGAATAGATAAACTCGGAAACCATACTATAGAGAGTGAGCAACCAGTGATGACAAAAATGACTACAGAAGAAGCATTTGTAAAGGTGCTGCAAAATCATGGCATAAAGCATGCCTTTGGAATAATAGGATCAGCAATGATGCCAATTTCGGATTTATTTCCGAAAGCAGGCATAACGTTCTGGGATGCAGCTCACGAATGTAATGCAGGCATGATGGCAGATGGGTTTACTCGATCCACCGGCAAAATTTCTATGATGGTTGCTCAAAACGGACCCGGAATCACAAACTTTGTTACTCCAGTAAAAACCGCATACTGGAACCATACTCCACTTCTTTTGGTCACTCCACAAGCTGCAAATAAAACAATAGGCCAAGGCGGTTTTCAAGAAGTAGAACAGATGGCATTATTTAAAGATATGGTTTGTTATCAAGAGGAAGTAAGAGACCCTTCCCGAATAGCAGAAACTTTAAATCGAGTAATAATGGAAGCAAAAAGAGCATCAGCACCTGCTCAAATAAATATCCCACGAGATTTCTGGACTCAAGTTGTGGATTTAAACATTCCTGAAATTATTGACTTTGAGACACCAGCAGGCGGAGCAGAAGCGATAGCTAGGGCTTCCAAGCTATTATCGGAAGCAGAATTCCCAGTAATTTTAAATGGAGCAGGGGTTGTTCTTAGTGGAGCAATTCAGGAAACTGTTGACTTGGCAGAAAAATTATCTGCCCCGGTTTGCTGTGGTTATCAGCATAATGATGCATTTCCAGGAAGTCATCCTCTGCATGTGGGACCTCTTGGTTATAATGGGTCAAGGGCTGCTATGCAACTTATTGCGAAAGCAGATGTTGTGTTAGCTTTAGGAACACGTTTAAACCCTTTCTCGACTTTACCTGGTTATGGAATTGATTATTGGCCTAAAAAAGCACAAATTATCCAGGTAGACCTGAACGGAAGTCGGATAGGCCTTACCAAGCAAGTTTCAGTCGGAATAGTAGGAGATGCTAAAAAAGTAGCTAACTCTCTTAACAACCTTATTAGGAAAGATTCTAATGAAGAAAAACAAAAAGCGCGAAAAGATTTGATCGCTCAAACAAAATCTAGTTGGGCTCAAGAATTAACGTCAATGGATCATGAGGAAGACGATCCTGGAACTACTTGGAATGAACGAGCACGAAAAAGAGAGCCGCAGAAAATGTCTCCAAGAATGGCATGGCGTGCAATACAGACAAGCCTTCCAAAGGACGCAATCATTTCTTCTGATATTGGAAATAATTGTGCTATAGGCAATGCTTATCCAACTTTTGAAGAAGGCAGAAAATATTTGGCTCCTGGCTTATTTGGACCCTGTGGCTACGGTTTACCATCAATAGTAGGTGCAAAAATAGGAAAGCCAGACATGCCTGTTATTGGATTTGCCGGAGACGGCGCTTTTGGAATTTCAATGAATGAAATGACTTCTATTGGAAGAGGTCAATGGCCTCCAATTACAATGATTATTTTTAGAAATTACCAGTGGGGCGCCGAAAAACGTAACACCACTCTTTGGTTTGATGATAATTTTGTTGGAACAGAACTATCTGATAACGTGTCATATGCTGGCATTGCGTCAGCATGCGGTCTCATTGGAATCGAAGTTCATACAATGAAAGATCTTACCGAGCAATTATCTAAAGCAATAAATAAACAAATGGAAGAAAATAAGACCACTTTCATAGAGGTAATGTTGAATCAAGAATTAGGGGAACCATTCAGGCGAGATGCTATGAAAAAACCTGTTGAAGTTGCTGGTGTTTCCAACATTGATATGAAGAATTAAAGTTTAATCATATTAGATGATCAGCAAAAAGAACCATTAAATGGCGATAAATTCCTTCATAACAAATTCAAATACAATAGTTTGTCCAACACATCTGTTGGAGCTTGCAAAAAATGTAAAGGTTAAACCTCGTGTAGCCATTGCTGACGCGGCGAACAAGATTGTTATGCTATCGGCAAAAATGGGATGTGACAAAAAAATTATGACCCCGATCTTTGTTGGAGATACAAAAAAAATTAATGCAATAGCAAATGAAATGAATTGGGATATATCAGAATTTCAAAAAATAAATTCTAAAGGTGAAATGGATTCCGCCAATAAAGCCTCTGAAATCTGCGGTACTGGAAATGCCGAAATACTTATGAAAGGAAATGTACATTCAGATGTGTTTATAAAGGCTGCAATAGCTTCAAAGAACAATCTAAGGTTACGTGGCCGCTTAGTTCATATGTTTTATATTACGCCTCCTGATGGGAGCAAGGGAGTTATGATATCTGATGCAGCTGTAAATGTTGAACCAAACGATAATACTAAAAAACAGGCTACTAAATTAGTTGTTGAAGTCCTTCACAATATAGGAATAGAAAAACCGAAAATAGCATTCTTATCGGCTAGCGAAAATCTTATGGAAAGCATGCCGACGACTTTAACGGCTAGAAAATTATCTGATTGGGCCTCTGAAAATATAAAAAGAGCTGATTTTGAAGGCCCCTTAGCACTTGACCTTATTTTTTCATCCGAGGCAGCTAAGATTAAGGGTCTTTCCCAAAGTAAGGTCTGCGGAAAAGTAGATGGGATAATCGTCCCTGATATAGTATCAGGAAATGCAATATTTAAATCTCTCGTTTATTTAGGCTCTGGGTGTGCAGCAGGGCTAGTTCTCGGAGCCAAAGTTCCTTTACTGCTTACCAGTCGAGCTGATCCGCCTGCAGCTCGACTCGCATCAATCGCATTGGCATGCATTTCTCAAAAAAATAATCCCAACTTTAATTAGCAATAGATTGCGCTGCTTTCCCAAAAGCTGCTATTGTTTTTTCAACATCATCGTTATCTAAGGCAAGACATGGATACAATTTTGCACCAGCCTTAAAAATACCATTTTCTCTCAAAATCTTGTTAAACATATTAGACTTCTCAGAGTCCGCTCCGAGTGTATCTCGATAATTCAAAACATCTCGACCAGTAAAAAGAATATCAAATAGAGCTGGATCTCCTACTATTCTATGAGTTATCCCACGAGAATTTAGTAAATCAGAGGCTCCATTCATTAGTTTCTTTCCAATTTCTCTTAATTTTTTATAACTCCCGTTTCGTCGCAAAATCTCCATTGTTTTGAGGCCAGCAATGGAAGCTACAGGATTGCCACTTAGAGTACCTAATTGCATTAGGAAACCATCTTGCCCAACCTTAGCTTTATCAAAATGAGCCATAATTTCATTTTTTCCAGCAACAGCTGCAAGGGGGAACCCACCTCCTATAATTTTGCCTAAAGAGCAAAGATCTGGAGTAACACCATAGAGACTTTGAGCACCACCATAATCAAATCGAAAACCAGTTACAATTTCATCAAAAATTAATACAATGCCCCTTTTTGTACATTCATCCCTTAAGAATTGTAGAAATCCATCAACTGGCGGTATAATTCGCTGCAATGGTTCGACAATGATTGCAGCTAAATCTTTATCATATTCATCAAGGAGACTCTTTGTGATTTCAAAATCATTAAATTGAGATATTACCATTTCATCCCTTACCGAATTAGGGATACCTGCACTATCCGGAACTGCCATTGGAAAGTTTTGCAATCGAGATGGCGCCAGGCTCATTTGGGCTTCAGCAGACATGCCATGATAGCCACCTTCGAATTTTAAAATCTTCTCTTTACCAGTATAGGCACGTGCTAACCGTATTGCATACATATCTGCCTCACCGCCAGATGTAACATATCTAACAAATTCAGCGCAGGGGACCGCTTTTATTATCTCCTCAGCCAATTCAATACCAGCTGCATTGTTAGCAAAAAAGGTCATTCCCTTTGATATTTGTTCAAAAACAACTTCCAAAACTTCAGGATGCCCATGACCTAAAAGCATTGGTCCAGAACCTATCAGGTAATCAATGTATTCATTACCATCTTCGTCCCAAATATGACTTCCCTTACCTTTTTGCATAATCATGTGATGATCAAAATTTCCGAAACCTCCAGCAGGAAGGACTGCTTTTGCTCTATTAAACCAATCTTCCTGAGTTCCTATTCTTTTCATAATACAACTCCCATTCTTTAGGATAAAATCTAACTCCCACCATCAAAATCGTCAAAATAAATTTATCCATTTGACTTAATTTTTTTATTGAGTAAATCCCTTAAGGAAATTATTTTTACTTTAATTTACTTATATTCAGGAGCTTTTTCTGTGAAGTTTTTACATTATTTATTATTATTTACTTTCTTAAGTGCTTCTCAACTGCCTTCTAGTGAAATCAATTACTCAAAGGTAGTATTAGATGATATAGAAATCACTGAAGGTTGGGTAAGGGAGGTTCCCCAAGGAAATCCTAATACAGCAGGATATCTTAAGATCAAAAATTCTGGAAAAGAAGAAATAAAGTTAATTAATATAAAAGCTGAATTTGCAGAAATGAGTGAATTCCATCTCATGAAGGAGGAATATGGGATAATGAAAATGACACCCCTAAAGGATGGGGTTTTGATTCCGGCCAGTTCTACAGTTTCTTTAGAACCTGGCGGAATGCACATTATGTTTATGAAACTAAATACTTCATTAAAGCCTTCAGAAAAACATATAATACATTTAACTTTTGAAAATATAGGTGATATTTCTATATCTATGATTGTCAAAAAAATATCCTCAACCAATTTCCACACTAAGGATTAATTGCACGTTTCTTTAATTTTAATTAGGGTTTTCTAGAAAGAGTTAAATTGAAAAAAAATGTAGTAATAGTTGGAGGCGGTCAAGCAACTGTATCCCTTTTATCTAAACTCAGAACTATAGATTTCGAGTATTCTATTACTGTAATATGTGAGGAAGACTTTCTACCTTATCAAAGACCGCCACTTTCAAAAGCTTACCTTCTAGATAAAATCAATCTTGAAAGACTGTTTCTCAAGCAAGAAAATTATTATAGGGAAAAAAATATTGATCTTAGGCTAGGAACCAAAGTTACCTCTATTGATCGCAACAAAAAATCTGTATTTTTAGGATCTGAGAAAATTTCATACGACATACTCATTCTCGCCACTGGCGCAAAACCAAATGAATTGCCAAAAAGAATAACCAGTGGCGTTGAGAATATTTTTTCGATCAGAAACATTCATGATGTAAACCAGCTTAAAAAGAAGTTCTCTGAAGCAGGAGTAGTTCTAATTATTGGAGGAGGTTATATAGGCCTCGAAGCAGCTGCAGTATGCGCAGAAAAAGGATTGAAAGTTAGATTAGTCGAGTCAGCAGAAAGAATACTCCAAAGGGTAGCGTGTAAAGAAACCTCAAATTATTTGAAAGACGTTCATATTTCCAAAGGGGTAGAGATTTGCGAAAAAATATCTGTTGCAACCATTAGAAACCAAGGTGAAAAAATTCTTGCCATTTTTTCAGATGGCTCCTCATTTGATTGCGATTTCGTAATTACTGGCATTGGAGCGAGCCCAGAAATCTTTCTGGCTGAAGAAAGTGGTCTCAAAATAGAAAATGGAATTTGGACGAACTCTAAAGGCCTAACGTCAGATGAAAATATATGGGCAGTTGGGGATTGCGCGTCTTTCCCTTTAAATGGTGAAAATATTCGACTTGAAAGTGTAGGTCATGCCATTGACCATGCTGAAACAATTGCTCAGAACTTAACTGGGGCAAATATTTCCTACCATCCAAAACCATGGTTCTGGTCTGACCAGTACAATATCAAACTTCAAATAGCAGGTTTAAATTCAGGATTCACAGAGATTATTGAACGAAAAAATGATGCAAATAGTGTTTCCTTTTGGTACTACGAAGAAAATAACCTTTTGGCAGTGGATGCAATTAATGCTCCGAGGGATTACATGATAGGAAAAAGATTAATAGAGACCAGGATTTCTCCAAAAAAAGAAATAGTAAAAGACCCAACTAATAATTTAAAAGATTTAATTTCCTAAGTTATACTGTTTACCAGATAACTTTGGATTTATCCAAAAATCCTTTTATTCCTTTTTGTGCATCATTAGACTCCCATGTGTCCGCCAACCTTCTTGCTGTTTCATCTATTAATTTATCTGAAACCTTAGGCCGCAAAGTTTGAATAAGTGCCTTGGAAGAGGATACTGCCTGTCTGGATGTTTTCTTAAAAAAAGAAATGTATGAATCTACTGACTTTTCAAGATCAGAAGGTTTTACAACTTCATTTACCAAACCAATTTTATTAGCTTTTTCCGCATTAAATATTTCTCCTGACAAAAAAATATCCCGACAATTACTTTCACCAATTCTTGAAATTACATAGGGACTTATTGTAGCCGGGATTAATCCCAAACGAGACTCAGTCAAACCAAATTTAGCTGCTGAACTAGAAATGGAATAGTCGCATATTGAGATTAAGCCTATCCCGCCTCCATAGGCATCACCTCTTATCACACCCAATATTGGCTTGAATACAGAATTCAAAATTCTAAACATCTTTGCCAATTTTCTTGCTTCATTTATTCTTTCTTCCCGGGTCGAGTTAGCCTGCTCCTTCATCCATTCAAGGTCTCCTCCAGCACAAAATACCTCTCCCTCGCCTTCCAGTTTAATTAGCCTACACTCTTTGTCTTTATCAATGATATTAATGGCCGTTACTAGCTCTTTAATCATGTTTTCAGAAAGCGCGTTTCTCTTTCCTGGTCTATTAAGAGCTAAACTCACGACCCCATCTGAGAGCTTTAGGAGTTTGATATCTTCAAAATTCAAATTTTCACCGATACTTACTATTAGATCACTAATATAATACTACTGACCGGATACTTTTTCCTTCATGCATCATATGAAACCCATCATTTATTTTTTCTAATGGAAGGGTGTGTGTGATCATCGAATCAATATCTATTTTTCCATCCATATACCAATCGACAATTTTTGGTACATCTGTACGGCCTCTGGCTCCTCCAAATGCGGTACCACGCCACTGCCTTCCGGTAACAAGCTGAAAGGGTCTAGTTGAAATTTCTTGGCCTGCCCCAGCTACCCCAATTATTATACTTTCTCCCCAGCCTTTGTGAGCAGATTCTAAAGCTGTACGCATGACTCCGACATTGCCTGTCGCATCAAAAGTATAGTCAGCTCCGCCGTTGGTTAAGGAAACAAGGTAGGCCACCATATCATCCTCAACTTCTGAAGGATTAACAAAGTGTGTCATTCCATATTTTTTTGCCAATTCAACTTTACTTGGATTTAGATCGACACCGACGATTTGATCAGCTCCAGCTAATCTCAATCCTTGAATAACATTTAGTCCTATTCC
>Ga0208277_1001184_pt1 | contig 15317 bp, 15 predicted proteins | sample ETNtaG_5_FD_185782 | JGI IMG/M metagenome (GOLD analysis project Ga0208277, IMG submission 185782) | Marine microbial and viral communities from oxygen minimum zone, Eastern Pacific Ocean - ETNP201406SV205 (SPAdes) (version 2) | ecosystem: Environmental > Aquatic > Marine > Oceanic ...
AGTCGATCTTCTGCATCTTTTAATTCAAGAAGGATTCCCTCTCTTCTTTTTTGAAGCATTTTACCTAGGAAACCAGGCAAAAACTTATAAAGGCCAAAAATCACTACAGCCCAATTAAGAATATTAGTTTCGAATAAATTCAGATTTAATCCAAAACCTTCTGTAGCTAAAAGAGGTAAATTCATTTTTCTAGAATCAATCTATTAACAATAAGTTCGCTCAAATCTCCAGCTTGCTTAGAAAGTTGTTCGCGGGCTGCAGATGTCTGACTTTCTATTTCTAGCCTGGCTTTTTCTTTTGAAGCATTTGCTTCATTATTAGCCAGTTCTAGTGCTTCTTTATAAAGCTTGTCAGATTCATTCTCAGCGTCACTTACAATTCGTTGAGCTTCAGAACGAGCACTTTGAAGCTGACCTAAAAGATCAGCCTCCAATTTTTCAACTTCTGAAAGTTTATTTTTGGCCTCAATAATGTTATTACTTACAAATTTCTCTCTTTTTTCAACAACATTGCCTACTGGCTTGAAAAAGAGAGCATTTAAAATGTAAGTAAGGGCAACTACTTGTATTGCCATTAATGGCAAAGTGGCATTTATATCAAATAATCCACCTTCAGTAGTACCAAAAAAATTAAAGGCCAACATATGATTCAGTTAAAATTAAAAAATTTAAATTTATATATTGCTAATAAGAAATAGAAGCAATATTAACTTTTAGGAAAAAGGATTAGCAAAAAGTAATACTAAAGCCACAACCAATCCATAGATTGTTAATGACTCCATGAAAGCGAATGATAAAAGAAGAGTTCCTCTGATTTTACCTTCAGCTTCTGGTTGACGGGCTATACCCTCAACAGCACCTTGAGCTGCGTTACCTTGTCCAAGACCTGGGCCAATAGCACCTAGACCAACTGCTAAACCAGCAGCTACAACTGATGCAGCGGAAGTAATCGAATCCATAATTTTGAAATAAAGAGCTTAATACTTGTGATAAATCTTTTTTGTCATACACGCTTGGACATTCTTTGATTTAAGAATGGGCCTGATATTGTCAGACCTACGCGATTAGATATTTTGCCAGATTACAGAGCCTTTGTAAAAGAATCTATATGAGATTAGAAAAAACTAATGATGTTCTTCAACAGCCTCTCCAATGTAATAGGCAGCGAGTGTAGCAAAAATCAATGCCTGAATTGCACTTGTAAACAAGCCTAGGAACATTACAGGTATTGGTAAAATTAGAGGAACTAGAAAAACTAAAACACCTACAACAAGTTCATCAGCCAAAATATTCCCAAATAACCTGAAAGATAAGGATAAGGGTTTAGTAAAATCTTCTAAAATTTTAAATGGCAGCATAATTGGTGTTGGATGAACATAATATTCAAAATATCTCCAACCCTTGTTACTTAACCCAGCATAAAAATAAGATAATGAAACCAAAAGTGCTAGTGCAATAGTTGTATTAATATCTGCTGTTGGCGCACCTAATTCTCCACTTGGTAACTTTATCAATCTCCAAGGAATTAAAGCACCTCCCCAATTACTTACGAATACAAATAAGAATAAAGTTCCTATAAAAGGCATCCAATCTCTATAAACTTTCTCTCCGATTTGTGTCCTAGCAAGATCTCTTATGTAATCCCATAGAAACTCAAGTAAGTTTTGTAATCCTTTCGGATCATTTTCCATTTTTTTAGTTCCCAAGGAAATAAAAACTAATAATGCGCCCAATAGAATCCAAGATGTTAAAAAAACTTGTCCATGAATTCTTATATTTCCAATTTGCCAATAAAGATGTTGACCAACTTCTAATGCTGCAAAATTTGTTAGCAAGGAATTAAAGAACATTGAATTTAAAAAAGATTATTAAATTTTGATTAAACAAAATTTACTTAGGAACGTGAAAAATAAAATATGAGAGAAGGCTTATAGAGGAAAAAGCCAATCATTGCTGGGAAAATTTCAATAGATCCTAGCTTGCTTGCAAAAATAAAGAGGCAAACTGGAATCAAAAGTTGCAATTTTGATAAACCCATAGATTCTTTACCTATCTTTCCTACACTTTTAGCGAGCAAACGTAAGTAAAAAATACCAGCAAGGGAGCCTATAAAAACACTTAATCCAAAAGTCAATCCAAGAATAATTCCTGTTAAAGTTGCTATGAGTATAGAAACGATAAAAGTTATACCAAAAATTGTTAATTGCAATTTTGTATACTCATCATTTTTAGAAAGTAATTTATCGAATTGACTTGCAAAACCTGATTTACTTTCTTTTATGAATGAATTATCGAGTAATTGAGGGTTTGGAACATTCTCGCTAGAAAGACGTTCAACTGTTTTTCTATTTGAGTCCACTGATGTGAACATAACTTAGAAAGCCCCCTTTAGATGGTTTTAAGTAAGTATATAAACTCACGGAATCTATCATGGAGAGGTACCTTTTAGCTAGGTTTTTTTTTATAAATGGCGAATTCTTAAGATTTGTGATGATTGTATCAACCATTTTTTGGTTTATATCAAACGAAATAAACTTCATAAAGTTTACCTGATTTGATATAAAAACACTTAAAAACATTGCTTAAAGACTTGGCAAATGCTGAATTTAACGTCTCAATAGTATATCTAGAACTCGAAAATTGGAGATAAGTCCAGAAAAAATAAAATATAGAAGAATTTTCAAAAGAACAAAATCTTTTAATTCTAGTACTAAAAATAATTCCAACAATTTAAGTGAATCTATATTCCCTTTGCCTTGGAAAATTTGGCCTTATGAAGCAAAAATCCTCATAATATTTATTTCAATTTGGTCAATCTTAGGTTTGTTTATCCTCGGATCATCAAGTTGGTGGGTAGCTAGTAAGGAAATGGGAGATTGGGCATACTATTTAAAAAAACAAATTATTTGGTCTATCCCAGGTTGGGGTGTGCTTTATTTTGTCCTTAATACAAATATCAGAAGTCTTTTAAAATTTTCAAAACTTATTTTCTATTTTTTATTCTTTTTAATATTACTCACAAACATTAGTGGAATTGCTGTGAATGGGTCTTCAAGATGGTTAGCACTTGGAAATTTACGTCTTCAACCTTCTGAATTAATTAAACCTTTCTTAATTCTAGAGGCATCTAACCTTTTTGCTCATTGGAATTTAGTAAAAAATGATAAAAAATTAATTTCAATAATCACCTTTGGCTTATTAATTTTGTTAATACTTAAACAACCCAATTTAAGTACTGCAGGATTAACCGGAATTCTTTTTTGGATTATGGGTTTATGCGGAGGAGTACAACTTAGTTCGCTTGGATATTTTGCCTCATTAGGATTATTTACCGCATACATAAGTATACGTATAAATGAATATCAAAAGCTAAGAATTATATCATTTCTTGATCCTTGGAAAGATCAACAAGATACAGGATTTCAATTAGTTCAGAGTTTATTAGCAATAGGTTCAGGTGGTATTTTGGGACAGGGATTTGGTCTCTCTATACAGAAGTTACAATATTTACCTTTTATGTACACGGATTTTATTTTTGCAATCTTTGCAGAAGAATTTGGCTTATTGGGATCTACTTTATTCTTAGCATTTTTGGCGGTATTCTCCTATATCAGTTTACGCATTGCCTTAAAGTGCAGAAATAACTACACAAAATTAGTTTCCATAGGATCTGCAACTTTATTAATATGTCAATCAATAATGCATATAGCAGTAGCAACTGGGTCAATGCCTACTACAGGCTTACCATTACCCTTTATAAGTTATGGAGGGAATTCATTAATTGCATCATTTTTTATAGCTGGAATGTTATTAAGATGTTCATTAGAATCAACAGGCTTTATTGGTATTATTAGTGCAAGAAAGACTCTTAATTAGTTAGAATTAAAGAGATTTGAGTCTCGTTATCGTATCAATTAATTTAGTTATTTCTGAATTAGCTCAAAAGGGCAATTTACTTATGCAGCAAGGACTGAATCATCCTGGGCCTTTTACAGTATTTTTAGTTTTTAGTGCAGGCCTTTTAACAAGCCTAGGTCCATGTTCATTATCCTTACTACCAGTAACTATTGCTTATATAGGAGGCACAGATAAAAATCAATTTAAACTTCTTAGTTTTTCAGGAGGAGTTGTTTTTGCTCTTGTTATATTGGGAGCCTTAAGTGGATTTTTAGGAAAAATATACGGACAAATTCCTCCCTATTACACCTCTATTGTTGCCGTAATAGCAATAATCATGGGTTTTAATTTATTAGGATTCTTAAAATTCCAGTTACCAAATGGACCTGATTTGAAATTTGTTGAAGATAAAATACCCTCCTTACTAAAACCTTTTGCGATCGGAACTACTTTTGGACTTGCCTCTTCACCTTGTATCACCCCAGTATTAGCTAGTCTGTTAGCTTGGGTATCACAAGCTAAAAACCCAACTATCTCAATTATCTTTTTATTTTTCTTTGGTCTGGGACAAGTTATACCAATAATAATTGCAGGGGCTACAACAGAAAATTTAAAACAATTTCTAGAAATTAGAAAATATAGTCAAGTTATTCCGAAATTAAGTGGAATATTTTTAGTTTCCCTCGGAGGTTTAAATTTACTTTCATATTGGACTTAAATGATTATTTTTCAAAATTTTATTTTAAAGATATCAAGTTTAAGGTTCGCAATTTCATTAATAATTTTTATAGCCATTTCAAGTAGTATTGGCACTTTTATACCTCAAGGAAATAATAAACAAGATTATATTGATTTATTCAATGAATCTCCAATTTTTGGATTTATAAATGGTGAAAAAGTTCTAAGACTTCAACTGGATCATGTATATACAAGTTTTTGGTTTTTATTAGCGTTAATACTTCTTTGCATTTCTCTAGCAGCTTGTAGTTTTAGAAGGCAAATTCCTTCGTTAAAAGCTTCTTTACAATGGACTGACTACAAAAATGAAAAAAGATTTGAAAGATTGCAATTAATATCAAATCACCAAATAAATGATGATGGAGACTCTATATCAAACGCTAATTTATTTCTTAAAAAAAATGGTTGGAGCACATACAAATTTGAAAATCGCCTTTCTGCTAGAAAAGGGTTAATTGGAAAACTAGGGCCTATTATTGTACATATAGGACTAATAGTTTTACTTATAGGTTCAGCTTACGGAAGTTTCACTAGCCAATCAAAAGAACAATATTTAATTCCCGGAGAAAGCTTAGACCTGATAAATGAAAGTACAAATTCCACAGCAACAATAAAACTAGACAATTTCGAAATAGAACGCGAAAGTGATGGCATACCAAAGCAATTTATTTCAAGGCTAGATTTTTTTTCCGAAGACCCCAAATTAAATGAAATCAAAACAACCAAAGTTAATCACCCAATCAGATTTAAAGGATTAACTATTTATCAAGCTGATTGGGCAGTTTCAAATGTAGTTATTGAAATAGATAATATTCTTTACCAGCTCCAACTCAAACCAATACCTGAGATCGGTAATCAAATTTGGGGAATATTGCTTGAATTAGGCGAAGCAACAAAAAAAAATTATCTTTTAACAATAGATAACGAAAATGGTCCTATAAAAATATCTAATCTTCAAGATTTTGCTGAAAAAAACCTCTACCTAAATGGCGATTCACTAGAAATTAATTCTTCTGTATTATCTTTAAAGAAGATAGTCTCGAGCAGTGGTTTGATAATTAAAAATGATCCTTCAATTCCATTTATTTACTTTTCTTTTATTTTGATAATCTTTGGAACGATATTAAGTCTTATACCAACAAATCAATTATGGATTTTATTTAATAAAGAATCTAAAAATTTATTAATCGGTGGACTGAGCAATAGAAATCTACTTGGTTTTAAAAAAGAATTTTTTAAATTATCAGAGGAAATTAAGAAATTTTAGTTTTTTTTCTGTCCACTAACAAGATCTAAATTCATAGAAACATTCCCTCTAGGATTAAATTTTGCATTTAAATGTATCCAGTGAGGTGAACCAGCATTCACTAGGTCGTCCATTATTATGTTTACAACTTCTTCATGGGATATTTTCATATCTCTAAAATTATTAATATAAAGTTTCAAGGATTTCAACTCATAGACTTTCATCTTAGGTTGATAACAAATATTTAGTTTTGCAAAATCCGGATAACCAGAAAATGGGCATTTACATGTAAATTCAGGTAGCTCAATAGAAACTTCATAAATTCTTTTCTTATTGGGATTCTCAAAACAAATTATTTTTGATTCTTCAATTAATCTTTCCCCATACAAGGGTCTTTCAGTTGAATCAGTTAAATTAGTTGAACTCATTTCTGCAAAAACTTATTTACTAAAACTATATAAAAAAATAAGAATCCGCAAAAAATAAAACCTCAACAACTATTACAAATAAATAAAAATCGGATATCAAATCTTATTTTTGTATCAACAGTAACATTAATGGTGCATTTAAAAGGTTTACATGTGTTTAGTTAAAAAAAAATTAATGGACATTTGTTTGATAAATATAGATCAAAACTCAACTAAATCTCTTCAACCTACAAGTGTGCTTGGGATGTTATGGCTTCAAACACATTTTGAAAATGATCAGTGGGAAGCATTATCAAACAATTCAGTATTAATTTCTCAAGAAAACTCTAAATTATTAATTGAAGATGCAACTAGTGCTGGGCTAAATATTAAATTAATTTCTGAAATTTCAAAGGTGGATGTTTTTCAAAAAAACAATTAATATAAAAATGTTGAATATCAAATCATGAAGAAAATTGAGGCAATTATTCGTCCATTTAAATTGGAGGATGTAAAAATTGCATTAGTAAACGCAGGTATTGTTGGCATGACAGTTAGCGAAGTTAGAGGTTTTGGAAGACAAAAAGGACAGGTTGAGAGATATAGAGGATCCGAATTTACAGTTGAATTTCTTCAGAAACTTAAAGTAGAGGTTGTTGTGGAGAACGAAAAGGTGAACTCAGTAATAGATGCAATAGCCGAAGCTGCAAAAACTGGGGAAATAGGAGATGGAAAAATATTCATTTCATCAATTGATTCTGTTGTAAGGATAAGAACTGGAGAAAGAGATGCGGAAGCACTTTAACTAAAGCGTATCTTTTACTAAATTTTCAATATATTTTTTATTTATAATTGAATCTGAGATATCTCTTTTGCACATCCAACCGAGGTATTCATGATTTCCTGCAGGTCCTACTAATGGAGAAGCTATCAAACCTTTAACATTCCATTGAAATTCTTTAGCAGCATTAATAACTGAATTGATCGCCTCTATGTGATACTCAGGTTTTCTAACAACGCCACCTTTGCTTACTCGACCTTTTCCTACTTCAAATTGCGGTTTGATAAGAAATATTCCCTCTATACAATCTCCAGATAATAAATTATTAATAGATTGAAAAACTAACTTTAATGAAATAAAAGACAAATCAGCTACAACGAAATTGGGTAATAAATTATCTTTAGACAAAAAATCATCAGGCTTTAAATTACGAATATTTGTTCTTTCCATAAGTATTACTTTTGGATTATTTCTAATCTTCCATGCCGTTTGTCCGTACCCCACATCTATCCCATAAACCAACTTTGCCCCTTGTTGTAATAAGCAATCTGTAAAACCACCCGTGGAGATACCAGCATCAATACAAACTTTATCTTTTACATTAATTTCCAGTTTTTTAAAGGCCTCTAATAATTTTTCTCCTCCTCTTGATACAAATTGAGGTTCAGACTCAATAAAAAATTCAGATCCAATTATCACTTGCTGTCCAGGCTTATCGTAAATCTTGCCATTTATATCTTTAACTTTCCCTGCGAGTATCATCCCTTGAGCCTTCTGACGAGTTTCACATAAACCTTTATTAAGAAGATAAAGATCTAATCTACTTTTTTTAATCATCTATATATCAAAAAAATTGTTTAGGTAAAAAACTACTAATTAAATAAGATCAACACTTTTAAACATATTCTAATTTTAGATTTTAAGTATAGAGAAGACTAATATCATTGACAAAGATCAATAAATACCATATTTGGGTAATTGTAAGAGTTTTTATATGCTGAAACTTTGTTACATAAAACAATAATCCGAGTTGAATTATGTTCAATGGCAAGTACATCTTTAAGGTATAGAGCAATAATTCGATTTTGGTTATAAAGTTTAAATTGATAATTAATAAAAATTGTGATCGAGCGTTACACATTACCCGAAATGGGAAAAATCTGGACTGATAGCGCAAAATTCCAGAGTTGGCTTAAGGTTGAAATAGCTGCATGTGAAGCAAATTTTTCCCTGGGAAAAATTCCTGAGAATGCCATGAAAGAGATACGTTCAAATGCAAAGTTTGATGAATCTAGAATTACAGAAATTGAGAAAGAAGTTAAACATGATGTCATAGCATTTCTTACAAGCGTTAATGAATTTGTAGGAGATTCTGGAAGATATATACATGTTGGTATGACCAGTAGTGATGTACTTGATACTGGCTTATCTATTCAGTTAAAAGATTCTTGCGAATTGTTATTAGAAGAAATTGAGAATCTAGAAAATGAAGTCAGATTATTAGCAAGGAAGCATAAAAATACATTAATGATTGGCAGATCTCATGCAATTCATGGGGAGCCAATTTCCTTCGGTTTTAAACTTGCTGGATGGTTAGCAGAAATAATAAGGAACAAAAAAAGATTGTTAACACTGAAAGAATCTGTAGCTATTGGACAAATAAGTGGTGCAATGGGAACATACGCTAATACGAATCCCAAAGTAGAACAAATAACTTGTGATTTACTCGGCTTAAAACCAGATACAGCAAGTACGCAGGTCATATCGAGAGACAGGCATGCAGAATATGTTCAAACTATTGCACTAGTTGGCGCTTCTCTAGATAGATTCGCAACTGAAATAAGAAATTTACAAAGAACTGATGTTTTAGAAGTTGAGGAGGGCTTTACAAAAGGGCAAAAAGGAAGTTCTGCCATGCCTCATAAAAGAAATCCTATTCGAAGTGAAAGAGTAAGCGGTTTAGCAAGAATTTTGAGGAGTTACGTCTTAACAGCACTGGAAAATGTTCCACTTTGGCACGAAAGAGATATAAGCCATAGTTCAAATGAACGTATCATGTTACCTGACGTATCAATCTGTTTGCATTTTATGCTCAGGGAAATGAAAGATATAGTAAGCAATTTGGAAGTTTATCCAAAAAATATGCTCAAAAATTTAAATATATATGGTGGTGTAATCTTTAGTCAGAAAGTTTTACTTTTGCTTGTAGAGAAAGGGTTGTCTAGAGAAAAAGCTTATAGCTTAGTACAAAAAAATGCGCATCAGGCGTGGAATACTGAAAATGGGAATTTCAAACAAAATATAGAGAGAGATAATGAAATAATGGATTTTATTGATCAAAGTGACTTAGAAGAATGTTTTAATCCTTCAATTCATCTCAATAATTTAAGTGTAATATGGGAGAAGTTAGGTATCTAGGATTACTGAAAACCTTATCTAAGTTAAACCAGTGTTTTCAGAGGAATAATGACAAAAAACTTTAGGATTGAAAAAGATAGTATGGGAACAATAGAGGTTCCCATCGAAGCTTTGTGGGGTGCTCAAACACAAAGATCGATAATAAATTTTTCTATTGGAGAAGAATTAATTCCAATTGAGTTAATTTATTCACTCACCCTCATAAAAAAAGCTGCTTCAATTGCGAATTTCAATTTAGGGTTAATAGATAAAAGAAAAAAAGATTTGATTGTAGAGGCGTGTACAGAAATACTTGATGGGCTTCATGATTCACAGTTTCCCCTAAAGGTTTGGCAAACAGGTAGTGGCACGCAAACAAATATGAATGTTAATGAGGTAATTTCAAATATTGCAGCATTAAAAACAAATACAGAGCTTGGTAGTCATCAACCAATTCATCCGAATGATGATGTAAATAAATCTCAGTCAACTAATGATACTTTTCCTGCTGCTATTCAAATATCTGTTGTTAGTGAAATAATCAAAAATTTAGTTCCAACGATAAGAGAACTTACGAAGATCCTTGATAAAAAAAGTGAAGAATGGAAAGACCTTATAAAGATAGGAAGAACCCATTTTCAAGATGCAGTGCCCCTTACTTTTGGGCAAGAAATATCAGGATGGTCAGAGCAACTTAAAGATGCTGAGAATGCAATTATTATAAGTCTGAATGAATTGTATTTCTTACCTCTGGGAGGAACTGCAGTTGGAACAGGGATTAATTGTCCAAAAGGATTTTGTGAAGAGTCTATAAAATCAATTTCCGATGATACTAATCTAATGTTCTATAAATCAAAAAATAATTTCTCTATCATGGCCTCGCATGATCGTCTAGCTCAAGTAATGAGTCAGATTAAAATATTAGCAGGTTCATTATTTAAAATTTCAAATGATATAAAAATTCTATCTTCAGGACCAAGGTCAGGAATATATGAATTAATTATCCCTCAAAATGAACCCGGAAGTTCTATCATGCCGGGTAAAGTGAATCCGACTCAATGCGAAGCCTTATCAATGGTTTGCACTCAGATAATGGGTCTTGAATATGCAGTTTCAATGGCAAATTCTAGCGGCACTTTACAGATGAATGAATATAAGCCTCTGATTGGATTTAATATTCTTACAAGTTTAAAATTACTTAAAAATGCAATAGAAAACTTCAGAATAAAATTAGTTGATGGGATGGAACCTAATCAAAAGAAAATGAAGTTAAATTTAGAAAATTCACTAATGTTGGTTACAGCCATAGTGCCAAAAGTGGGTTATGAAAAAGCAGCTGAAATTGCAAACCTTGCCTTCAAAGAATCATTAAATTTAAAAGAGGCAACACTTAAATTAGGTTATTTAAACGAAGATGAATTTGATGAAGCAATGAATATCAATTCAATGATTTGATTAAAAAATTTAAGAATTATTGTCAATTCTTTTTGTTGCAGGATTAATATCTTCAGAGACTTTTATAAGATCATTAGATTCAGAAACAGGAAAACGATTAATAGCTTTTAATGCTAGCTTTGCTTTGCTTTTTAATTTATTACTAACACCAATACAGTATTGCACTTGAGAAAGGACATCAATTGTTCTTCTAATAATCCTCACTACATCACCTTCGTCTAATGAAGTATTAAAAACCAAATCTTTCCATTTTTTTCCTCTTGCCCATTCAGAAATAATTCCAGTCAACTCTGTTTCTAAATAGATAGGAATTTCAATATGAAACTTATTTTGTTGAAAAGAGACTAATTTTCTTAAACCATCTAATTCATTAAAAACATCTATTACCTTTAAAGAAGGCTTGAAATTACACCAAAGATTAGGCCTCCTTACATCAACACATATAGCTTGAATAATTGCAGCTAACTCAGGAGGATCTAAATCGTCTAAATAACCACTAACTAAAACAAGACCAATCCATAATTCATTTTCACTTCTTATTGCACAAACTGTTTGTCCAACTTCTGTCAATTCCAAATCATTTAAACAACCAAAATGATTCAAAATTTTAATCAAATCGGTAAAAGTTCTCCAGTTATGATTTTCTTTATCCTCAAGAAGTTTTTTTCTCATATTTATTTCTTGTTCAACATCAATAATTCTTTTTCTATATTTCTTTAATTTCTTGGAGTCTCCAAATCTATGTACGGGATGATCAGTAACTGTTTCTTCTAAATTATGAATTTGTTGCTGTTGTGCCAAAACTTCCGTTGTCAAATCATATTGTGGAGTTTGTAAATCATTTTTTTTAGAAACTTCTAAAATTCGATCCGCATAACACTGCGACATATCATCTCCTCTAAATACCTCTCCAGAAAAATACATCTTTGGTACTTCAAGTCCTAAGACATCAATTTCATCCAAATCATTAAAAATACTTACTATGTATGAGGGTTTTATAAGAATAAATAAATTATCAATTGTCAAACACAATAAACTCTTAATTTTTTGGGATTCATATATTTTCTTACAAATTAATCCTGGAACAATTTTTCTTTTAATTTGAGGAGCTTTGATTGAAATTAAGCTTCCATCTTTAATATATGGGAGCGCATTAGTTATCTCTTCTGATAATTTTTCTGCTGCTTGTTTTTCTAAAATTTTCAAGAGTCTTCTCTCTTCTTTAAGACGATTTTTTAACTTTTCGTAGGCATCAAAATCTTTCCATGAAACGTTAGATGTAATTTTTTTTAATTCAATTAAATCCTTATCTAAATTTTCAAGAATTATATTCTCACCTGAGGATTCACCTAAATATAAAAAACTACCAAAACTTCTTTTAATTAATTCTTTAGACTTCTCTAAAGTATAACTTTGTAAAAGATTAAGTACCATTCCATAGCTAGGAGTGAATTGACTCTCTAAAGAATTTGGTTTGCTAATAGCCAGTGCACTTGCTTCTTTGGCACCTTCGAATCTTGTTTGTAATGTAAGAACATATCCCTGGGTATCTTTTCCTCTTCTTCCAGCTCTTCCTGACATTTGCAAAAATTCACTGCTAAATAATAATCTATGCCCATCTTCTGTCCTTTTTGATAAAGAAGAAATAACAGTTGTTCTTGCGGGCATATTTATTCCTGCAGCAAGAGTTTCAGTTGCAAAAACAACTTTTATTAAACCTTGCTGAAATAATTCCTCAACCAATTCTTTCCATGCAGGCAATAATCCAGCATGATGAGATGCAATACCGCGTTTTAATGCCTCGCATTGAGATTTATCTTTAATTGCTTCCTGATTATTTTTAAGATAAACATCTAATTTTTGGGATATCATACTTGCTTCTGAATAACTTACTAAAGTTAAATCTTTTATATTCTCAATAGCCTTGTCACATCCTCTTCTACTAAAAATAAAATAAATAGCTGGCAACATATTTCGTTCAGCTAGTTTCGAGATCACAAAGCCAATTGAGGGAGACTTTGGTTGCATTATCCTGCCCACTTTCCCTCTCATTTTCTGCCCTTTAGGAGCTCTCCAAATCTTACAGTTTGGATGAATTCCATTACCCTTATTATTTAAAAGTGGATGGAGGCCTTTAACACTACAAAAAATAAAATCAAGTGGGACTGGTCTCTTATCACTATTAATAAGTACTGTGGGTCCATGAACTTTTTCTATCCAATTTTGTAGTTGATCTGCATTGGCTATTGTTGCTGATAAAGCTATTATTTGAGTTCTAGTAGGGCAATGGATTATAGTTTCTTCCCAAACTGTGCCTCTTTGGGGGTCATTCATATAATGACATTCATCAAGAATCACAGATTCTAAATTTTCTAAGGGATCATCAAATTCATCAAATTCGCCATAAAGCATGTTCCTAAAAATCTCAGTCGTCATGACTAAGATTGGTGCTTCTCTATTTATACTTATATCTCCAGTTAAAAGACCAACTCTATTCTCACCATATTGATTAGCAAAATCTCTAAACTTTTGGTTTGATAGGGCTTTTAAAGGTGTTGTATAAAAAACTCTGCTGTCATGAGATAAGCCTCTATATATAGCAAATTCACCTATCAATGTTTTACCCGAGCCTGTTGGTGCCGTTAAAACAACAGAATTTCCGCTATTAATAGCTCGTATTGCTTCTAATTGAAAATCATCTAGCGGAAAGGGGAAATATTCCTCTAAATTAAGCAATAATTGTGATTGAAGAGAGGATGAGTTAACTTCTTAATATATGATCTATATAGATATTAATAAACAAAAAATACCTTGCACACTTTAATAGTAAATCTAAATCTTTTTAATTAAATCCACTATATTTTATTTTGCCAAAATGAAAAAAATAAAAATTCCAAAAAATAGAATCCGTAAATTAAAAACATTTTCTTTAGGTAAAAAATCATTCGAACTTCTAAGTTTAAATTCGCTAAATAAAAAACTTGTAGACTTATGCAGTAATGATTATTTTGGATTAAGTAGGGACAAGGATTTAATAAAAGCTGCTTACGAAATAAGCATGTTAGAAGGTATTGGTTCAGGAAGCTCTAGGTTTATTACAGGTTCAAGACCAATACATAAATTATTAGAAACAAAACTTGCCAAGTGGCTTGATCAAGAGAAAGTATTACTTTTCCCAAGCGGATTTCAAGCAAATATAGCCGCTATCCAGGCTTTAGCAAACAGAAATAGTATCGTAATAGCAGATAAATTGATCCATAACTCTTTATTGGTTGGAGTTAAAGCTGCTCAAGCAAAACTGGTTCGATTTTCACACAATAATTTAAAAGATTTAGAAGATAAAATTATTAAATCTAACCCCACAAAAAATTCCATTTTAGTTGTTGTCGAATCTCTTTATAGCATGGAGGGATCAATTGCTCCGCTCAGAGAAATAACGGAAATTTGCAAAAAAAATAGTGTTCAATTATTAGTTGACGAAGCCCATGCAATTGGGATCTTGGGCCATGAAGGCAGGGGTTTAAGTTTTAATTGCCGTTCAGATATAACTATGATTACTGGAACTTTTGGAAAAGCATTTGGAAGCGGTGGAGCTTTCATAGCTTCTAATTCAGAAATTGGTGAATATCTTATCCAAACAAGTGGTGCATTTAGGTACACAACCGCTCTTGCGCCATCTTTAGCTGCTGGAGCGCTAGAAGGTTTAAAAAAAATTTTAGAAAATAAAGAATGGGGTAATGATCTATTATCTTCTGCGAAGATATGGAAAGATGAAATTATTAAAAATTTTAGTTTTCCAGTTCAGGGAGATTCTCACATTTTATCAATTATTGTTGGCCAAGAAGAGAAGGCAATTTATCTACAAAAATATCTCGAAGAAAATGGGTTTTTAGCAATTGCGATAAGACCTCCAACTGTTCCAGTGGGGCAATCAAGAATCAGAATAACAATACGAAGAAACTTAGATTTTAATCTGCTAAAAAATTTCATTGCAGTTTTAAAAGAGTTTAAATGAAACAAATTATTACTCAACATGGGTGGGGACTAAATAAATATTTCTGGGATGATTATAAAGTTGATTTTTTAAATAATAATTGGCATTGGCAAGATAATGAAAGGGGGTATTTTTCGACAAATAATTATCAAGCAAAATGGATTAAAAGCGAATCTAACAAAGAAATCAGAATGACTTTATGCCATTCATTTGGTTTTCATTTAATGCAAAAAAAAATTTTAAAAGAAGCAACTCATATTGTTCTGATAAATTCTTTTAATAATTTTCTTCCTTTAAGTAATAAGAGAAACTTTATTTTGAGGTCTCTAAAAAGAATGGAAACAAAAATCATAAAAGATGAACCTAAGGATATGTTGAAAGAATTTATACATAGATCATTTAT
>Ga0208277_1001186_pt1 | contig 15313 bp, 8 predicted proteins | sample ETNtaG_5_FD_185782 | JGI IMG/M metagenome (GOLD analysis project Ga0208277, IMG submission 185782) | Marine microbial and viral communities from oxygen minimum zone, Eastern Pacific Ocean - ETNP201406SV205 (SPAdes) (version 2) | ecosystem: Environmental > Aquatic > Marine > Oceanic ...
GAAGGCGCCTTTTTCTCATTTCGTTATTTCATTTTCTCCACATCAATTTTACTTTTTGTCGAAAGGGTTGGTGCCCACCCGGTCTTCCGAAAAGATGGCACATCTTTCAGACTTCCACTACGAACAAGAGCAAATCAAAACCTACATTCGACACATTCTGGACGTTTGCGAAGAAGAAAAAGAAAGGGACGAGGGGAAATTTAAGAGCGTGTGTACGAACGTGCTCGATAAATTATGGGACTCATTTTTCTGTCCTCTCGTTGGCGTTGACGAAGAGAGGGATGAAGACGAGAACGACGAAATCATGAACGATGAAATGAATGAGGACGAGAATACAAAGGAAAAGAATAAAATCAAGAAGTGCAATGACAGCATCGGAGAGAATACGAAAGAGGAGGAACTGAGAAACGCCTTGTACAGTAGAATTCTGGACGAAGTGCTCCAAGACGCAAACTTGAACACGTCGGAGAAAACACGGAAAGACTTGAAGCAGAATAACCAGACTTCGTATTACTCCGAGGAGTTCGAGAAGCCGAATTTCACTTTAGAAGACTCACACGATTTACTCATCTCTTGGCTCGTCCAGGAGTGGGAACATCGCTTCAAGTACAGTGTGGAGGACTCAGCAAAGGAACATGCAGAAAGGCACTTTGCTCGAATCGAGTACCTCATAGATAGAATAAAGCGGAAAGAAGGAGGAGGAAAAGAACTTGACGACGGAAAAGAAAATAAAGGAAGGATAACGAAAGAGAAAGATGATAGGAAAAACAACGAGAGGGATGTAGCAGAAAAAGAGGAATACAAAGAAGAGGATCAAGAAGAAGGAGAAGAAGAAGAAGAAGAAGACGAAAGAAATGAAGAAGAGGATGGGGATGAAGTCGGAAAAGGAGCGAAGGAAAGCAAGTTTTTAGAATTTCGCAAGCACAGTCAGGCGCAAACCCAAAAGATTTTTCAGAATAGTATCTATGAGGCTCACTGGGCGAAGACGAGATCTACGGAAGTGAAGCCAGAAGATTTCCTTGAAAGCGGTAAAGATCCAGCATTTACAAAGCTGTTCAGAAAACAGGGTGCGATGGTCTTGAAGCTGCATGACAGTGGATGGGACGAGAATACGAACGCGAGTACATTATTAAGCTTGGACTGGATTAGAAATACGAGAGTGCAATTGCAAACTCTCAGTCCCGATTACCAATACATTCGACAAACACTTCCAGATCCTGAAACTGGAATCTTGAGAAAGTATCAAGACATGGATGGATATGATCCGTCTCGCGCTGAATTCGGCGCTCTCGTCGAAGAAATACAAGAGAATTTTAAGTTTGCGGCGCAACCTTTGCGTTTAATGGGTGTCGTTGAGCGCGAGAGGTTTTTTATCACTCAAATTCAAAACAAATTGCAAGCACAGTACCCATACTTGCAAGGTGTCGCTGTTGTTGCCATAGAGGGTGGCGAAAAGAAAGCCTTGTCCGGTCTCCCTTCCCAAAATCCGTGGAACATATTTGATTTTGCTGAAAGACCAACGAGCATAACTCGTCAGTTGCTCAAAATTTGTGAGGCAGCGTGTTCACCACATGCGATACGAATCGTAGAAGAAAAATTGGCCAGCGAAAACAAAGTGAAAAAAAAAAGGTTCAAAAGGCGACACGAAGACGAAAAAAATAAAACTGGAGCAAAAGCTGTCGAGAGCGATCCCGAGGCTAGAACGCGGCGGAATGAACGCAAACGTTTACTTTCTGGCGAAGGGAAGAGGAAGGGTTTGAAAAGTGGAGGAGGATCGAAAAAAGTAAGTACTGGTAGTGTTTCAGCTCCGATGGTTGGTAAATCTCCCCCGAATTCTTCGAAAGAGAATCAAATGAACGATTCTATGAAACTCGAATTTGATCATATGCAGGAAAAATTCTTTGAAGCATCGTGCGAGGCGAGCAAGAGGAAGAAGTGGGGGGCCGGGATCGTGAATCCGTGGTTGTATTATATGAGTCCATTTTCTTTTTTCCCGATGCACTTTGAGGATTACGCGCTTGGTTCAGCAAATGTTATCGTAGCGGATCCATCCACGCAATGCTGGGTGGTTTGGTATTCAATACCAAGCGAACAAATTGCTCTGTTGCACGAATTTCTTAAGGATACGTTAAAGACTAAATACCGAATCGATTGCTTGGAATCGAGAGAGGTATGGATCAATCCTGAAATTATAGCGAAATGGAATGCAAAAAGGCTAGGAAACAATCGCAAGTTGAAAGTCTATAGACACGTTCAAGGCCCCGGCGAATACGTCATTACCGATTACGGCTCGGTCCATTGGGGCGTAAATTTAGGTGTTGGGTGGAAAGCTGCCGTAAACTTTGCGTTTCTCGATTGGAGAGATGCCGCTGAGAAAGTTGACCTCGAGTATAGAAAGATTGAATCTAGGGAATACCCGACGAAACGCCACTATCGTTGTGCTCCCAACTTCGGCTTGCACAACGAGAAATTATTCAGCGTGGAAAACATGTTAGGAAAGGATAAAGGTTTTCTCAATAAGTCGCAAAAGGAGAACGAAGAGCATCAGGAGCAAGAAGGGCGTGAGGGGCGGGAGCAAAGCGTATAATCAGTGTCTCAACAATAAAAGTAGATTTCTAAAATAGTTATATTATACATACAAAGGTGAAAATCTTTCACATGAATCGCCAGACTGCTTCTCTATCGATGAAATCTGGCGCTGAATGGATTACTTTCGCGTCGCAATACACCATTATTTCTTGATTAATTCCATACAGTGGTCTAATAATGTATGATTCTGCAATTTCATGGTCTCGTGTCTCCTCGCAAGGGAAGTTCTCCCACTCAATCACGCTCCCACTCTCTTTGTTTGGCCAAAATATCTTATGCGAGAGTCTGACAGCGTGTGAGAAAACACCTTCCTTTCGCTCATCCAAGCTGGTGAGATTTTCCGATGGAAATCCTAACATCACTGTGAAGCGACCGTCTAACCCTGAATCTTGATGCCAGGAATGTTTCATTTTTTTTCTATTCAGCGCAGGATTACTGATATCTATTAAACTGCCATGCGGATTTTCTCCACACAACTTTGATATCTTTGCGATGAACTCTTTACCCGTCAAACCAGTTATTTTGTACTCTTTGAATAATTTTGTCAAAGCGCCCAGCTCGAAATCTTTTGGAAATTGATCCCAAGGAACCATAAGAGAACTATTGAGAGATTTGATCGCCTTGTTCTGTTTGTCTGATAGTAAAGCACTCTCTTGAAACAGGTCCTCTCTCATTGCTGCGCGTAAGGCAGTGCGAAACTTGGCTTCTCCATGAAATATTTCCGAGAAGCCCGTTCCTGGAAAGAGTTCACTCAAAGAAACGAATTGTATCTCGCTCTCTCTGCTAGGAATTTTGGCCTCGCTCTCTCTGCGTCTTTCTCGTGGAGTGGGCAAAATATTCTCACTCGAATTGTTTTCATCATCGTCTTCACTATCCTTTTTCTTCTCTTTCCTCTCGAAAGAGCTATTCAATTCAGATTTTTCTTCTGCTTCTGGAAGTACTACTGAAGACGGAGACAACGTCGGCGACATCGTTGCAATTTTCTTCTTCGTTGGTGCAAATGGGTCTCGACTTTGTCCTCCTTTTCCTCCAAACGCAAAACAAGGTTGGCAGGATTGAAAGCGCACTTTTCCTCCTCTTCTTGTTCTTCTCTGGAGGCCACTTTCTTCTCCTCTGCTTCTGTTGACGCTCCTCGTCTTCTTACTTCTCAAATTATACAAACGGGCACTCCTGGCCTCACCCGCGTGATCACAACGGGGCGTGCCCGACATCATCATCATCATCATCATCATCCTTCTTTTCTATTAAGTAGTATGTATGCGGTATGCTTTTTTTTGCGTCCTCGTAATAGGTCGTGGGCAGAGGAAGACGGAAGACGACCCGAAGATTTCCTCTTCCTTTTTCGTTTTTTTTTAAGTGAAGGGCTTCTCTTTGAAAAGGGCGACGGACGGATGGACGATGGATATCCAAAGAGTTTCAAAGATATCTTCTTCTTCTTCTTCTTCTTCTTCTTTCTTTCATTCTCACACGCTTGTATAAGAATAATAATACGAACAATAAATATTTATTAGTATTATTACCACCATCAAACAGCACTACGAAATTAACAAGAAGCACACAGCGCGAGGCAAGAGAGAGAGAAAGAGAAAGAAGAAGACGAAGAGGAAAGAATAAATGGCGACGATGATGACGAAAATGAAAATTGTGCGGATACAGCAAGCGCCACAAACAGGATTGAAGACGAGAAGAACGACTACGGCAAGAAATGCAGTTTCTTCGAGGAGGTCAACACACACAACAGCAATTAATATGACTCGAGGTACTTCCATCTCGATTTTCAGCAGTTGGACTCTGTCCGCGTGCTCAGGAAGAGAACAAGAAAGGGAGAAAAAAATCAATTTGAGAAGTAACCAAATCAAGATATCATCATCATCACTGATTTGTAGAGCAGAGTCGTCGCCTTCAGAAAATGAAGCACCGTCCGTGAGCATAAACGCGAAAGATGACTCCACCGCGGTGGGTACTCCCCCCAAGGTAGTCGAAAGCGAAATAATTCCACGACCGCCTTTAAAAGTTGCCGCTGCTTTAGCGCTTGTAGGATCTTTAGAGTCTACGTATCTCGCGGTTCAAAAGCTGTCTGGAGGCGACGTGGTATGCCCGGTTGGTGGATGTCAAACGGCTTTGAACTCCTCCTACGCTGAGCTTTTCGGCCTGCCTCTTTCCTTATACGGCGCTGTGGCTTATTTTATCGTAGCATTTCTTGCATTTTCTGGATCAAACTTCAACCCAGAGGAATCTAAAGAGTTGGAAAGTAAATACAAAAAATCTCGGGTGCTGTTCTTTCTCAGTACATGTGGATTAGCTGGAGTTTCTTCTTACCTTCTGTACGTTCTCGCGGTAAAACTGGGGGGCGTCGAATGCGTATACTGCTTAACCTCGGCATCGATATCCTTTGCCTTGTTTTCGATTGGCTTCTCAGGATTGACTCCAAAAGAAACAGTAAATGCCTCACCACCGGCAATTTCACTTTTCTTCGTCACCATGCTCTCCTTGAGTTTAGTCTTAGGACTTGGAGCGGATAATGTAGACGATGGAGATGAACCTGAGTTTTTATCCTACGAAACTCCGCGCATCGAGGCTGTGTCTACGCAGTATTCCCGAGAGCTTGCAAAGTATTTAAAAGAGTCCGGAGCAAAAATGTATGGCGCGTTTTGGTGCAGCCACTGCTTAGACCAGAAAGAAGAGTTTGGGAAAGATACCGAGCTTCCGTACGTGGAATGTTTCCCAGAAGGTTGGCAAAAAGGAGCAGAAATAGCGAAAGTCTGCGCAGACGCAAAAGTGAAAGGGTTTCCAACCTGGGTAATTAACGGCAAAACTTTTGAGGGCGATAAGACTTTGGAAGAGCTCGCGAAGGAAAGCGGCTTCAAAACGCAAACGCCTTTTGAAAGTCCAAGTTCGGAGAGTTCGAGTTCTATTCCCGATTTTCTCGAATAAATATTTGTAAAGAAGATAGTTTGTTGTGTAGCAGTAAACAGATAAGATTGATACGTGTGCTCTCTCTTTCCCTCTCTCGCCCTCTTTTGTCTTTTTTTCTCCCTTTTGTCCTTAATATATATCTTCGACAGGTTCGATTGTTCGTCGAAGATAGACAAGAGAAAAAAAAAGAGAAAAATTTCAGGTCTTGAAGCGACCTTTTTTTTTCGTAAACGGTAAAGATGGACGGATGATGGACAAAACGAGAGAAAAAGAAAAATTTCTCTGTTCATTAATTTACACAAAAGTCCAAATCCTCTTCTCAAAACCGCGCCGTTCCTTTCCATTCAGAAAGAAAGAGAAAGAGAAAGGTAAGAAGGAAGGAACTAATAACGATTATAATAAAATCAATACAACAACATGGTCAAAATCTCTCCGCTGTCTTCGAAAGAATGCGCGCACGCGGATTCTGTGTGGTCCGTCTGTTTTGCTTCATCTTCGTCTTCGTCCGATTTGATTTTCACTGGATCACTCGACGAAACCGTCACGGCATGGAAGGCCAGCGATTCTGGAGAAATTGAGAAGAAAGAGGATTATATTGGACACATGTTAGGTGCCGTTTCAGTTGCTGCGAGTGAATCTGGGTTAGTGGCGAGTTCTGCGTTAGATTCGATGATACGTGTTTGGGAGTTAGAATCGAGCGAAACGAGAACAGTTATTGAGTGTGCACCAAGCGAGTCTTGGGAGATTGCGTTCGAGCCTGGGAAAAACTCTAAACATATCGCGGTGGCAGGTGGGATCTCTGGCACCGTAAAGCTTTTCTCAACTGTAAAAAATTCAACGGATAGTACTTCACCATCTGCGCATCAAACTCATAACGACGCTAAATTCTCCTACAAAGTGCCAATACGAGAGGAGGATCAAAATAGGTTCGTTTACTCTGTGGCTTATTCAAGCAATGGTAAATATATCGCTTGCGGTGCAATGAATGGTACAGTCGTTCTCTTTGACGCAGAGAGCGGAAAGCTCTTAGGACAGTGTGATGGTCATAAGTTGCCAGTGCGAAGTATATGCTTCTCCCCAGACTCAAAGTGTTTGTACACTGCTTCGGACGATGGCTTTATACACATATATGACGTTAATAGCAAGCAGTTGATCGATTCACTGTCTGGTCATAATTCGTGGGTCTTATCTATAGCAGCCTCTCCAGATGGAAATAGCTTAGTTTCTGGTTCGGCAGATAAATCTGTAATGTTGTGGGACGTTTCCTCACGCCAATGCACCCAAGTCGATAAAAGTCACGACGACGCAGTTTGGGGAGTGAGCTTCAATATGCACGGTACCCGCGTAGCGTCTGTTTCTGGCGATAAGAGTGTGTCAATGTTTGCATATAATTGAAATATGTATATATACGACTGCCTGCGTTTCTAACACCATTATTTTTCTGTTCCTTTGGTTTCTTACTAAAAACAAACTTAACTTTACAACGTGTTCCCTTTTTTCTTTTCGAGGACAAAAAAAGCGGCGACTCATCTCTCCTCATCCACCGCACGTTTATTATTAGGGTGCTTTTTTGGCTAAAACATCAAAGGGAAAAAAGGAAAACAAAAGCACCAAAATCTCTTTAAAAGATAGAAACTCCGACGGCGCGCGCGAAAACGCTCTCCGAAGAAGCCGGGTTACTCGAGTTACAGAAAGGGACGCGCGCTTTGGGCACATACTTTTCTGCGGTGCAAAGGGATTGAATCATGTCCTCATCCATTTTTGCTCCCTCTGCCGCGAGCTTGGGCGGCGCACAGACACACAATCATCATAATCGAAGAACGACGACGACGACGACATCATCGAAGATCCTGCCTCCCCAAAGTCGTCCTCTTCGTCCTTCCGCTTCTTCTTCCCCTCGCCCGTGCGCCACTCGCTACGGCGCGATGAAAGCGCGAGGATATAATCGCCGCTCGGGGAGCTCTGTTGTCGCGCTGTGTGCGTCCTCTTCTTCGTTCGCCAACGGAGACACAAGGACATTTTTGTATACAAACGCCACACAAAAGAACAGAAGAGGAGGCAAAAAAACACAAAGAGGGAAAACGCTAATCGTGACGGCTGGAACCGATTATTATGAACTTTTAGGAGTCTCGAAAAACGCAGACTCGAAGCAATTAAAACGAGCATATCGTCAACTCGCCAGAAAATATCACCCAGATGTGAACAAAGAACCAGGGGCTGAAGACAAATTCAAAGAGATTTCCAACGCGTATGAAGTTTTATCGGATGACCAGAAGAAGGCTATCTACGATCAGTACGGCGAGGCTGGCTTGAAAAATGGGATGGGGGGCGGCTTTGGTGGAGCTGGTATGGGTGATTTCACGAACCCTTTCGATTTGTTCGAGTCCTTTTTTGGTGGAAGTGGTGGAATGGGTGGAATGGGTGGAATGGGTGGGATGGGTGGACGTTCCTCTGCGCAAGCTCGGAATAGACCGACGCAGGGCGACGATGAACGCTTCGACTTGGAAATCGACTTTTTGGAAGCTGTTTTTGCTTGCGAAAAGGAGTTGGATGTCATGCGCTTGGAAGAATGCGATACGTGCTCTGCTTCTGGTGTCAAAGCGGGCACACGCCCAAGCACCTGTGGAACTTGCGGAGGTCAAGGCCAGGTTATCGCCACTGTCCGCACGCCGCTTGGCAACTTTCAGCAAGTTACGACGTGCCAAGCTTGTGGTGGAACCGGACAGATTTCAACGCCATGCCCGAAATGTGGTGGCGATGGCAGAGTTCGAAAAAGCAAACGCATATCTTTGCGAGTTCCTGCGGGTGTAGATTCTGGTTCACGTTTGCGTGTGAGATCTGAGGGAAATGCTGGAAGAAAAGGCGGACCTCCAGGAGACTTATACGTGTTCATTGCAGTTCGCGAAGATCCAGATTTGAAGCGTTTTGAAAGCATAAATATAAGTTCAACTGTGACCATTCCGTATACGAAGGCTATCCTCGGAACGACAGTAAAAGTGCGTACTGTTGATGGTACTGTTGATTTAAAAATTCCTACTGGAGTACAACCTGGTGCCACGCTTCTCATGGCAAAGCGCGGGGTTCCAAAATTGGGAAATCCCAACGTAAGAGGGGATCAGTACGTTAAAGTGAAAGTAACCATCCCAAATAAGATCAGCAACGAAGAGAAAGCGTTAGTCGAGGAGTTGGACAAAAATCAGAAATAGATAAATTGAGATAACGGGCTCTTTGTAATGTAAAAGGGGGGAGGGAAAGTCTTCACTCAAATCAATCTCTACTTTTCTCATCGCATCTTCTTAACAAAATACAACAGCGCTATACCTACTACGGTTCCAATAATAGCCATACTGAGTGCTACTGTAAACGCTAACGTGATTATTTGATTGTTTACTTTCCTCGGCAGTCTCGCTTCCTGCGCGATGGGAGTCACCCTCGTGGTGTTGACGTTATTTTTGTTTCTTCTTTGTTTCGGTCTCGGTGGTAACTAAAGAAGAAAGGGGAGAAAAGGAAGACAAAGAGAAAGGGAAGAAAACGGTCAGTTTCTCACTCGTTGTTCAAAATAAATCGAAAACACGCAGATGCGAAATCAAAGGCGGAAGATACGCACGTCAGAGTTGTGTCCTAGACCTAATCCCGCAGATTGCCCCTCACCAAGTTCAGTGAGCACAGCCATTCTATTCTCTCTCTCTCCTTCGTTTTGGAGTCTTTTTCAAACGAAAATTTATTCTCTTTTTTGTGTTTCACCAAACAAAGTTCATCACGAGGAGTGATCGATCGTCTTTCGTCACACGCAGAGCGCCAAGACAAACACACTCGGAAAAAGAAAATAAAATCGAGAAAAGTTGCGCCTAACACCAGAGTTTTTGCCACTTTTCAGATATCCGAGCTCATGCTCGTTCACGGTTTCAGAGGACACAGAAGAGTTGGAGAAGGTGTCTCGTCGTTACGACGGCTTACATCTTCGTTGTTGATGCCGTCATCATCGTCAAACACAACATCCATAGCGCAGGGTAGCAAAATTTATAACAGAAGTTTTGGGATTAGAAATTCGTCGATGTTCACTCGATACGCGCTCAATGAAGCGCGTGCGATTGGAACTGTAATCACGAAACAATACTTCAGTCGATCGAATACGAATACACGTCGCCACGTGCGCGATTTCCACTCGTGTGCGCCCGCGTTTGGAAAACGAAAGTCTGCCCCGAATAAAGCAATATCTTCAACAAATAAAGACGACAGAAGCAGTAGCGGAAACAAGGGTGAACCTTCTCGGGTTGGACTCAGGGTGAACAAGGAAATCACTTCAAAATTTGTAAGATTAGTAAGTAATGTGGGAAAAGAAGACGAGCAAAGCGAAGATAAATCTACGACCCACGAAATATTATCCATTGAGAAGGCTTTGCAGAAGGCAAATAGGGCAAATCTGGATCTCGTTGAGGTGAGCCCAAACGCATCGCCCCCAGTATGCCGACTGATAGATTACGAAACATATCGTTTTGAACAGAAGAAGAGAGAAAAAGAACAAAAGAAAAAACTGATCCTAAGGAAAAAAAGGGACGTGGTACGCGAATTACGAATTACTTCTAGAATTGACGACCACGATTTGAGTAAGAAGACAGAAAATGCGAATAAGTTCTTGCTGGAAGGTCATAAAGTCCTCTTCCGTATAAACTTCAAAAATGCTCACGACGAGATCGGACTCGACAAACGTTTGACAAAAGGTAAAGACGTGATGAAACGTGTGCAAGGTTGGTTGAGAGATTATGAACTAGAGAAAGAACCAAATATGGTTGGCCCAAATAGTTGCACTATGATGATTCGACCGATGAAGAAAAAGATATAATTTTTAAGTACCTTCGTAGCATTTAGTTGCAAAGTAGCTTTTTGGCAAAGTAGTAGTATAGATAAGCATATATAGCACGAAGCATTGTGGTGAATTTCTTTTGAAATATAACGTCTCATCTAGGTCCTGAGGATCTCTCGCTCCCATTCTTCACCCATACGCAATAATTTTCTCCAAAAGTTGCAACATCCCAGATGGTTCCATCCTGTGGAGGAGACCAATCATCAGGACCAATTTTCATGTACAAGCAGTCGTCAATCTTCGCAGCGTAGGCTCTTGTACCATGCGGCAAGGGAACTATCTCGACGTCTGACTTATAATGAATATCCATCGTCTTACGTATGGCTAGTAAATCTCTAATCGGTTTGTGTAAGTGGCTCCAACCATCCTCGAATATGTGATCCCAAAACACACAAGGAGTTCCTGGATGAGTCAAGATGTACGCATATCCTTGCATCTCAGTTCCAGAGGGAAACCTCCAATGTCCTTGACTACTTCCAGTGTCATGATTTTCAATAAATGTAACAGCTCTACTCGACCACCATCCAAGAAGACCAGATGGTTTTCCTTCGTGTGATAAGCGCCAATATTCTCCATATTCCATGACAGCATGCAAAATACCTTTAAGGGTTACATCAAAAGCACCCGGGTTCGTCTGTCCAGTTGAACCGGCTGCTCCCTTCTTTCTAGCTGGATCTGCTGCTTCAATCCATTTTATAATTCTACCTCTGTGCTCGTCCTGCGGATGACAAGGCTTCCCGTCATCTTGGTAGCTCAAAGAGTCCCAGTATTCTCCGACAGAAAATTCTGGTTCGGTTCCTTCAATGTAGTCACTCACGTGTCTTCCACCGAAACCTTTCACATAATCTAAACGCCAACCATCAAAACCAATTTCCCGTCTCATAAATTGAAGCCATTCCGTAATATCCTTCTTAACGAAATCTTGTGAGTGATCAATATTAGGGGCGCAGTGAATGCAATCCCCTTCTCCGTGATTTCCCTTACCACCAAAGTTTGGATCATTACAAACAATAGCGCGCTCATCCCAGTCTAACTTACCCCCAAACTTATTCCATAAACCATTCGGACCTTGGGCATGTGCACATCTATGATTTAATACAGCATCACCAAGTACAATTATATTGACATCATGGAAGGCTTTCACAAGGTCTCGCAACTCTTCCTCAGTACCATATTTAGAATCGAGCGTGTACAGATCCCTCGGCATATAGCCTTCAGCAGATACTGAGTCAGTAGGCGGTGGAAGCCACACCGTGTTGAAACCATATTCTTTGATTTTCGGAAGAAGTGAGTGAATATGCGCATACCAAGATTTAGTAGCATCTTTGACTCTAGTAGAGTCCCAGTGAAATCCTTGCAATAAAATTTCGCGACCACCGGTCCCTTTCTTCTTCTCTGTAGTCGTTTTCTGTGGTAAGCCGAGCTTCACAATGTCAATATCTTTCGCTCTTGTACGCGCAGCTTCCGCTTGACGTTTAAGCACTCTCATCTTCTCGTCTGCTTCGTTCTTTTGCACCTCTGCTTTCTCGGTTTCAATTTGCAACTCGAGATCTTTCTTCAACGATATCAGACCACGCTGAACGGCTTCAGCTTTCTTTTCAGCTTTCGAAATTGCATCGACAACTCCGTCATACCATGCTCGGACGGAGCTCTCATTCAATACTTCATTTTCAGGAACTGTCAAACTTGCGAAGGCTGAAGCATAAAAAACCTCAGTTGTACCAAACATATCCATTTGTTCCTCATATGAAATTTGCAAATCATCTGCTGCAGCCTGGGCTATGCTAGATGCTAATCCGACAGTTCGTACCAATTCAAGATATTTTTCTCCAACCTCATCAACCAAGGTTCGAAATTGAACAAATCTACTCGCATCCCCGGCTGCTGAAATTTTCGAGAGTGCAGAAATATACGCATTGAAGGCCTTTTCGGCCGATTCTTTAGTACCCTCGGCAGCTTCCATGCACAGCAAAGCTTTTTGCTCGGTTTCTTCGATCTTCTTCGACACACTTTCTTGCATCTGCTGTGGAGTTAACTTTGATTCCGACTTTTGAAGTTCTGGAAGCTGGATCGAATAGCCCTGTCCAGAGTTATCAAACCAAGTATTGTTCTTTCCTAGGAGGCAAAATCGCAGTTGCGATATAGAAACAATATTCAAATCAAGTTCAATAAAACTATGAGACCCAAGCAAAGGATGCGTTACCCTTTTCAACGGCGTCTGTACTGCCTGATCATCATGTGACCTTGTTTCAGGTGGACGCATAGCTTCTGGTGGAGCTGTCCATAAATCAGATCTTCCACCGCGTGGAACGATGCCCCAATGCAAATGCACATCATCTGGGATATTCGTTTCAATTCTGCAAGTCACCGCACCATTTTTCCTCTCAAATGCCGACAAAGAATTGCCCTCTACCAAGGCACCAATGCGATATGCGTTTTCAGATTCCAAAAATATTTTGGAACTTGAGCCTCCATAGTCAATCCAAGGTCCTTCGACGAGCTTTGCTGGAACTTGAATTTCAGTGAGAACACGCTTTTTCACTTTTGTTTTTACTATCCTTGGCACCATCTTCTTTTCGTATTTTTTACCATCTCGCATAAAGATCTTGTTTTTTGTCACTGTCGCCGAGTTTGAACTATCCATCGAGCGAAGAGACGACACATTATTGCTGAAATCCATCGAGCCAAATTGAACGGCAGTTTTTGTCCTCCTTCTTTTTTCCGCTTCTTGCTCCATTATTCGCTTGAATAAATCACCCGCACTAACTACCTCTGAAGAATCTATATCACTTGCATCCATTTTCGTCGTTGTTGCTGTAGGAGGAGGAGGAGGAGGAGGAGGAATCGGTTCATCTTCAATCTCGACTTCCATTTCCTCCATTTCCTCGACATCAATCTCTTCTTCCACAAAAGTTTCGTTTACTTCAACGATTGGAGGAGGTGGAGTCGGGATTTTCACGTGGAACGAGTCTCCACCTTGTGGCTTAAACCACTGATCTGAATTCTCGTCTCTGATCACGAAGTTGATGGCGTGCACAGAGTCACACACATCTCCAGAAATTTCGATCGTTCCTCCTCCCTTCGTTCTCAAACGATCTCGAGTATTCCTCGATTTGAGCAAAGTTTGACAGGCGTCAGCATTGAATGGACGCGTGTTCTGTGGTCGAAGTTCCATGGGTGGTTCATTAAATGCGTACAACTGGTTTGGATCTTGAGCAACTCCCCAGTGCAAGAAGAGAGATTCGTTATCCTTCTTACAGTCGAGAGTTGTCTCGATCGTGACGCAATATTTAACTCCATTCGTCGTCACTTTAACGACGACTTCGTGGGACTTGTTGATCTTCTGCATGACCACGAATTCATGTTCGCCGAAAACCTCCCTGGTCTTGAGTTTCGAGTTCAAAGCGTACATGCTCTTGACGCCGAGCTCTTCTTCGAGAAGCATTTTTTGTGCGTCTCCTTGTCCTCCTCCGCCTACTCCGGCCGGAGAAATTATCGCAGCGACGGCAATATTACTCTTACTCTTTGTAACGGTGTTGTGTCTCACGAATCGTCCCGCCCAGGAGGAGGAAGGACGAGAATTCTGCTTGCTGTGATGCCTGTGCTGCTCTTGAGAGAATTTCGAAGAAGGCGGCTTTGAAAAGAAGGAGGGGGAAGAGGAGGGTGTTCCGAGACCGCTCGTCCGGACCGATCTCACCTCCATCGGTGAGATCGATCCAAGAACTATCGTGCCCTTCGACATCGTACTCGTGCGCCGATCTGAACGTGTCTTGTCGTAAAAGTGTTTGAATTCCAAGAAGAGGAGGATCTTTTTCTTCCGGCGTCTCTTTTTTTGGTGTTGCCGTCTTGGTTTTTCACACCCTTTTTTCGTTTTTTGGCGGGACAAAAAAGACACTCGAAAGAGAGCTCATCAAAAGAGACCGCTGGATGAAGATGGAACTGTTGTCGCGCCGCTCTCAAAGTACTGTTCCACCTCCTCCTCTTCTCGTTCATCGCCGCGAGAAGAGGAGGAAACAAGAAGAACCGCGCGTGCCGTCACCCACGAAACGGAATAATAATCATCCTCGAGAGCTCGTGCCCTCCTCCTCCTCTTCCTCTTCCTCTTCTTTCGAAACCATCACGGAAGAGGTCGTCGTCTTTAACGAAATGACGGTGCATATTTGTCGCCCAAAGTCGGAAAATGCAGTCATAGAGTATTACATAGAAAAGAAACAATTGGATGCTGATCCGTATTGGGCCGCTTTATGGCCTTCTGCATGTGCATTATCAGCGCACCTCGCACTTATGCATTCAGAAGACGAAACAACAGAACCCTCTGATAGTGAGTTTTCGGGAAAAACCGTTTGCGAACTCGGTTGTGGGCTTGGTTTAGTAGGTTTAACGCTGGCAAAGTTAGGAGCAAAGTCGGTGACCTTGTTTGACAGAGAACCTCTGTGTTTAGAGTGCGCCAATGCGAGCGCTAAACTGAACGGCGTAGAAAATATAGTTAAAACGGAAGTATTGGACTGGAACGCTCCAGCCGACGAAAATAAGTTGAACAGCTTTGACATTTTAGTCGCCGCTGACGTTCTGTATGAAAAGCACGCAGTTGAACCAGTGAGCGAATTTTGCTCGAAATTTGTTAAAGCAAACGGGGGTCGAATATTCATAGCAGATCCACCGCTTCGAGCTCCTCAAAATCGCGAGCTTTTCAAGAAGATAATGGTAGAAGAGAAACAAACAACACTTGTTTCTGAAAAACGAAAAATATTTGCGTGCAACGAAGTGCTCATCCTCGAGTTGACGCCATCTTGAAAACTTTCGTATGTAATAACACGTGTTGTATGTGTATAGTATGCTGCGGATTCTTCTTTGAAGCGGGAAAACCAGTCATTTTCATGTTTCTCCTTCTTCTTCTTCCTCTTCTTCTTCTTCTTCTTCTTCTTCTTCATCTGTGTACGTACG
>Ga0208277_1001187_pt1 | contig 15307 bp, 7 predicted proteins | sample ETNtaG_5_FD_185782 | JGI IMG/M metagenome (GOLD analysis project Ga0208277, IMG submission 185782) | Marine microbial and viral communities from oxygen minimum zone, Eastern Pacific Ocean - ETNP201406SV205 (SPAdes) (version 2) | ecosystem: Environmental > Aquatic > Marine > Oceanic ...
TAGAAAGGATTTCTAGTTTGTTTAGCTATGATATAACTGATGAGTATCAGATATTAATTGATTATTGGCAGGGGAGTGGTACAAAACCAGATACAATAACCGCATATAATGGATTAATGTCAATGGCGAACAGTATTCAATTTGAATTGTGTTCATTCAATTCTGGTCTTTCTAGGGCTTTAAGTGATTCATCTTATAGTTATAAAAGTATTCCATTCTCTAGTTTTTCTCCCCCTGGTTTATTGCCAGCTGTTCATTATGATATTGGGAACAACAATATTTCATATTTTGATAATCAGGTTGAAGACCCTAATAAATTTTCTTCAGATACTAAGAGTTGGAATAATGGTTGGTCTTTTAGAAATGATGGGGTTGATATAGGGTCGAGTTATTTAAACAATCAAAAAAGTTATCATATTGGTTGGGTAGAAGATGGAGAGTGGACTAGTTATACGATTGTACCAAACTCACCAGGGAATTATAAACTAATGATTGAAATAGCATCTTATGTTTCGGGTTCTCAATTATCCGTTATTATTGATTCAGATACAACTGGTCCTATTACTCTGCCAAATACAAATGGATGGGATAATGGTTGGAGGGTTGTAAAAATTGGGGATATATCTATTAGTGATACAATGAACATGAAAATAATAGCCAATATTGGTGGGTTTAATATGAGAAATATAATTTTTGAAAATTTAGATGTTTCTTCTATGTCAATGGACCTTGATATTCATTGCTATCCAAATCCAAACTATTCTGATGAATACGATCATCCGCCCTTTATTGTTATTGATTGGATGAGTGATTTTATTCTTTCTACAAATATCAAGGTATATAACTTAGCAGGGAACATATTATTTGATCATAATATGATATCCACTCAAGGTAAAAACTCAGTTAATTGGTATCTTAAATCTCTTGATATGAAACCAGTGCCTTCTGGTGTTTATATTGTAAGAGTAGAAACATCTAATTCGAGCGAAATAAAAAAAATCACATACGTAAAATAATTAACGAAGATAGGTTAATTTAAAATAATGTTTTTCATTTATGGTTGTTATTACTCCATAATATAACCCGCTTGATAGTTGTTTAGATTGAAGGGGAATATTGATGGTCCCATTTATTAACAATGTTCGGTCTGTTGAGAAAACTAATTTTCCATTTAAGTCATAGAGTTTTATATTATTAATATTTTGATTTATTGATTCTGGAAGCTGAAGAGTAAAAGACGAATTAAATGGGTTTGGATATACATTTATACCCCCAAAATTATTTTTTTTATCATTTGACATCGTCTTTAATGGATCACCAGAATATCCAAATGACTCATCGTCAGTTAAACAAAGGATTAAGTGTCCGTTTTGTATAACAGCGTTTTCTTGAACAAATTGCGCATTATTAGCTGACCAAGTATGAGTCGCTTTTTGCCAACGTGTTTGATCAAAACCATTAAACTCATCTATCCATTCAAACAAAAAATTATTATCTGTTCCATGGTCACCTGTTCCTGGCTGATATGAATAATACTTAACCCAATCATAAAAGGCATAGACAGGCAATATCGACTCACTAAACTCTCCAACCCAGTCTTCCCAGATTGGTTGCCATATATTCATCATAATTTTTTGGCCAGTGTTTAAGGTATTTACATAGCTGTTTTCATCGCTACGAATCAGTTGGTCATCTATAAAAAAATACACATAATTTGGAGTCCATTCAAATGCATATGTATGAAACCCAACATGAGGATTATATAAAAGAGTATGTAATTCTTCATGGCTTGTTTCATGGGCAGTAATAATATTTGTTTGAAATTTATTTGTATATTGTCCTAATGATTCAAAGTCAATTTCTCTCCAATTGGAAGGATCACTTAAACCTTCAGCCCAATAATCTCTTATAGTAAAAAATGATGAAACGACACCGGATCCCAAAGCTGACTTCATACGAATTTCAAATCTACCGTATTGATAATTTTCAATGCTTCTATATTCTGCTCCTCGATATGGTTTTTGTCCAAATAAGGTTATAGATAAGAATATTATAATAAATATATATGTTTTATTCATGGGTTTGATTTTTTAAACATACGAACATAGTCTATAATAAAAGAAGCAGGAAATATTGAATTGTCAATTCCTTGTTGTCCGCCCCATTCTCCGCCTATTGCTAAATTCAGAATAAGAAAAAAAGGCTCATCATATGGCCAATTATTATAATCACTTGAAGTAGGTTTTAGATAATTAAAATATAATATCTCATCAACAAAGCCTTTAATACTAGTTGAATCCCACTCTATAGCATATGTATGAAAATTATTTTCTATTCCACTTAAATAGTGCACACCTTGTTGGGATGTTCCACCTACATTACCATAAAAGGCAGCATTGTGAATACTAAAAAAAACTCGGTCTGGGTCATAGCCAACATGTTCCATTATATCTATTTCGCCACAATTAGGCCACCCAATGGAATCTATTTTTGATCCTAACATCCATATTGCGGGCCAAGTACCAACGCCACTAGGTAACTTTGCTCTTATTTCCCAATAACCGTATTTTAATTCTACTTTATCTTTAGTGTTAATTCGACCTGAGGTATATCCTGGTTGGTTTGGATTAAATGGGTTTTCCTTTTTGGCTCTTATATATAGGTTTCCATTATTGATTAAAATATTTTCACTGCTGTTTGTATAAGATTGAGCTTCATCATTAAATGCACCAGGCCATAATACCTCAATATTCCAAAACTTTTTATCTAATGAATCAGAGTTAAACTCATCATTCCAATATAACTCATGACCTGAAGGAATTTGATCAATATTTATACAATTACCATCATCTATTGTTGCTAAACTATCATAGTTAGCCGCTAATGAATCTGTGCAGCCTGAATACTCACAACTCCCATCACTTGTATTTGCTAATAAATTATAATTTGAAGCATTTTCATCAATGCATCCATAAACATTCTCTATCAGGTTCTCTTCTTTTGATTCATTACATGATATAAAAATAAAAATCATGGCAATGATTATATTAATTTTATTTAAAAACATGTTTTTTTCCATAATCAAGTTTATGATCTGATGTTAAAATTGGAAAAGATGGTTCTGGTTTTGTATATGCTTGATTTGAATACATAACGCTCATGTCAATTTTAGATAATTTTATTTTCTCAAATTTATCAGTATCTATTTTTATTATATCTGAATAGTTATTTTGCAATGAATCTATTTTGTTTATTAAATGGCTAGTTGGACTTTTTAAGTTGTTATTATAATTACTTATATTGTTTTTAATTATTGTCGATTTAATATAATCACCCCACTTTAACTCTGTACTAATTGCCTCAAAGTTATTTTGCATATTTAACTCATAGGCTTTTTTTGTGATATGATAATCCCTAAGTAAATCTGCAATGGCATATTTTAACTCTTTTGAGAAAGACTCTGATGTTGCTTTTTTATTTCTAAACACAAGTGGGTGGGTTTTTATTAGGTCTAACAGTTGTCTTACTGTGTAGTTTTTATTATCATGCGCGAGTATAGTTTTATTTTCTAGGTTTTTAATACTTTCAAAAGATACAGGTTTTTCATTCTCTTTTAAATCCCAGATTTTGTTTTGGATAACGTTTTCCTTTTTGGATTTTTCAATTAAATATATTTTTGATAGTTTTTCTGAAAATTGTTTAAATATTTCAGGGTCATATTTTATTGATTTTCCTTTCATTATTTTTTTCACATTATTACTAAAAAATTTAAGTGCGCTTTTTTTAATGTATTCTTTTTGAGTTAAATCAAATGACTCTTTTTTTTGCTCTTCAGTTATATTAGGTCTGGTCAACCACTCATTGATTTCAAAATATAAAACATGTTCATCATTTATTTTAAAAGGACCATACATTTTATTTGGTTTTGATTCTTTAAAGTATAAGACTTCCCTAATTTCTTCTAACATGTCATCGTCTTTTGTGACAAGTTTATTATTTATAATTATTTTATCATCTATACTTGATTTTAAACTATTAATACTAATATCACTTAAAGAGTTTTCAATAGCATCTATATGGTTTTTATTAACTATGCTAAAACTTATATTATATTTTCTTTTACTCAATTTCGCTAAATAGTTTATTCTAGATGAATCTACTTTCACACTATCATATCCGAATTTTTTTAACATTAGATGTCTCATGGTTTGCTCTTTTTGCCCAAGAATAAAAGCTTTTTGCGTATCGGTAAAAATATAATTGGATTTATCAAACTCAAGAGATAACAATTTCTCTGCAATTAAAGAATTAAGTGCTATTTTTTTGTGTATATAGCTCTCTCCTTTGCAATATGCTGGTCTTGGCATGTATTCAGATCTTTTTTTAAAATCATTAACCGTAATTATTTTCTCTCCAATTTTTGCTAATATATTTATTGAGAAATCTTCGTCATGTTTTATTTGTTTTTCACAGCTAATAGAAAATATAAATAAAAATAATAATAAAGGGTGTTTGTACCCAGACATTAGATTACTATTTAAAATAGTTTAAAACGGACAGTTATTAGTGATACATCTCCGAGCAAACCAATTGACTGATAGGAGTAGTCTATGCCAATGCTTTTGTTATTAACTAGAGATTTTTCATAACCCAGTCCAAAAGTAGCGCTTGAATGTGGAATATCAATATCTGAGAACAATTCATTTTCATTTGCCTGGGCAATGCCAAGGCCTTTAATGCCGCCTCTTAATGAGAAGATATTCCCTCCAATGAACTGGATAGAGTATTCTGCTCCAATATTTATAGATTCACTATTATTGTTTGGATGCAAAACATCTGCGGATAGTGCAAGGCTATGAAAGTCATTGGATATTGGTTTAATTGATGCTCCTAATCTAAAAATCAAAGGTAGCTCCCATGACTCCGTTCTGAATTGACCGATTACATTTTCGTAGTTTCCATTTTCATTTTCTAAGATATCAATTGGATTAATAAGGTCAATGCCATCATATCGCATTTTAGAACCATAATTAGAAATACTCATCCCAATTTTCATACCTCTGCTTTTGTCACCTGAAAAAGTGAAAAAATCTGTTTTTACAATTACGCCAAGATCTAAAGCTGTGGCTTTTGCTGAGGAATGCCAAATATTAGATTTTATCATTTTTAATGAAGCCCCAAATGAAAACCAATCAACTAAGTTCCGACCATACGCTAGAGAGGCGGATATTTCATTCGCGTTATAAAACTCTCCAGTCCCATTTTGGTTGCTAACATTTGTCACTTCTATAGAACCATAATCAAAGTCAGTGAACCAAGCGCTTATAGTTCCATAATTACCCATATTAATAGCAGTTGCAAAGCTTGAGTGTTTTATTCCGACAACCCAATCTTGTGTAGAAAACCCAAATTCAAGACCAGATATATTTGCTAACCCTGCAGGATTCCAATATGCAGATATTGCATCATCAGCCATAGAAACGTAGGCTTCACCCATTGCTACAGCATTGCTACTAACTCCTATTTCTAAAAAATTAGCTGTTGTTGTACCATAACGATACTGAGTAAATGCAAAAGATGAAATAATAGTATATATAATTATAAATTTTTTCATTATTTAATTATTGCAAACTTTCCTACATGTTCATATTGGTTCAATGATTTGTTAGAGAAGTTTGGTTTAATATGGTATAAATACATCCCAGCAGCAACTTCTAAACCTTCTTCACTAAGCAAGTCCCAATGAACCATTCCTTTTGTACCATCATTTTTATTTATTGTTTTAACCTTAACTCCACTGGGTGTAAAGATTGTTATTATGCAATCTCCAGGGACATTTGTAAACATAATTTTTCTTGGTTGATTTAAGAATGGATTAATCACTGCTTCTTCCATAGAGTTTGTACCAACATAGGGATTAGGAACCACTTTTACTTTTTCCAAATCATTTTTAAGGTCTGCGCTATTAATTGTGTTTAAACTATCAATAGTGAATTTGAAGGTGTCTCCGTACCAAAAATTTCTATTCCAATCAATTGCATATCTTGAACCCGGTTGTGGAAAAAAATTACTATCAGTATTGAAAAAATCAATAATAAACGATGTCCCTTGCCACTTATTTAAAGAATCTATTTGACCTACATGAATTCGGTCATCATATATATTAAATATACCATCTCTTCCATCTGGGCCTGGATAGTCTTGTACTACCATGTCCATATACGTATGATTTCCATTTTCATCTAATATTGTTTTATTTATTACATAAAAACTGAAAACCTGATCTTTTAATATATGAATGTCGGGGAACCAGAGTTTCTGATCAAATTCATTGTAGATAGAGCCAGAGTAACTTTGGACTTGTGACTGGTAAGCATTTTCTTCAGAAGTGAAAACAATCTCGCAATTCCATGGTAACAATTTAGATTCTCTGGTTGTTAGAGTAATATTCATATCTCCAACATTACTTCCTAGCCAACCTGTATTTGCTGAGTCTATAGTTGGTGTTAAATATGATTGTTCAATTGATATTTGTATACCTTCAAAAATATCTGAAAGAATTTCATTATTCATGTTCCAGTAATTTTGATCTTCATCATAAATTAAATTAGAACCGCTAAAATTTGGTTGTCCTGTTAATTCATATAAGGGGCTTTCATTATATACAATATTATTGGATGTTTTATTAAATACTTTAAAACCAGGGGTAGTGTATAATGATTTTCTAGGTGGATTGTTATCTGTGAAAATAGTATCAAAATTAAAAGTAATATGATACTCCGTCCCCGGGACAAGCTGCTCTCTTGAAACTATAGTAGGATTAATTTGTCCTGTCCCAATAAGATTAGTATTTAACGAATCAATTAATATATCAGGGTCTTTATAACCAGCGGGAGTTGTTTGTGGTGTGACTATCGCCACATTTTTACCAATACTTCTTATATTATCATATTCATCAATATCAATAACAGTGGTGTTCTCAGATGGGGATATTCCGGGCCCTATATCTGGTGCCCCATAGTCATAGGCAACGATGGCGTAATAATAAGTTCTACCATTATCTATATTTTCATCTTTAAAATAGTGTTTTATGCCAGTATTATCCCCGAGGTTGTAAGCTGTCCCATTTACCATCCCATAATCTGTAAACCCATTATATTCATTAATTAAATCACACTGGTATATTGGCTTCAAGAACATTGGAGTACCATATCCATCAGTAATAACCTCGGCATCAGAAAAATATTTATCTGTTGATCTAAAAAGTTTATATCCCTCAAAGTCGTTTATATTACCCAGGAATGGATCACGAGTAAGTTTATCTGCATCATCATCCCAAGAGAGCATAACATAACCATCACCAGGAGATGCAGTAAGTGTAGGTGTCTTTGGTGGTTGAGCAAAGCGATAATCTTTTTCATAAATTATTTGGACAATAGATTTTAATTGGTATAAAGCTGGAGCAGCATGGCTAGATGAATTAAGACCCTCTAGTGGGTCATATGAATGAATTTCAGCCATAGATATTCTTTCAGTTTTTCCTTGATACAAGGGGAACGGTCCTGAAGCAAAAAGCTCTACTAGATTAGCAATAGTTCCGTAGTATTCTGTTAGTGAGTCTTCAGAAACTAAATCCCACATCACATCATCATTTCTAAACCAAGGACTTCCGGCTGGAGCAGGGTGTTGGTCAAATATAGGGAAAAGCTGGAAAGAGGTTAGTCCTATCATATCTGACTCTGTTACATCAGTAACAGCAAAGTTTGGTTCACAGCCTACAGACTCAAGATAGTCAGGTTGATGATTCCCCTCTCCTTGATCTGGACCAGTATAGTTAAGTTCAAGTGGGCCCACACCATCTAGTCCAACATCGTTTCCAGGGTTTTCATTAGATTGATATATGCCATCATTATTAAGATCTTCTCCGTCTTCCCAATCTTGATCTTCATCTCCCTCATAATGTTCCCTTAAATCACCTACCTCTAACTTATAGTAATCTAAAAATTTATTTAGATCACTAATTCCATCAGTTGGCCCAACAAGTGCCCCTGCTGGATTATCTCTTTTTTCATCAACTAGTCCATCATCATCATTGTCAATACCATCGTAGGCAAGCCCAGGGCTTTCTAGATATGCAAAGCCCATTATTCCTGGTAAAAGTCCTGCAATTCCAACCCCATTTTCATCCCAGGAGTAAGACATGTCTAGGAGGTCGTTAAAATAGCCAACCTCATCATCTGCACCATCTCCTCCAATAGCATTATCTACCCAATATCCAAAACAGACCTCTGGTAAATCATATTCTGATGTGTTTGATATGTTATACTCCCAAAATATAGCATCTCGAGCCTGAGGGTTATTCCACTGGAAACCTCTTGTTTCAACTCTGATTCCAAGCCCACCCCATGGTTTTCCACTTTGTATAGATATATTATCACCTATTTTTTTTGAACTGAATCTTGGGAAATATTTAACTTCATCATCTTCTCCGAGGTACTCTAGATCATGAGCATCATTAACCACAAAGTAGGTCTCTAAATCTGCATATGTTACACCACGGCCAAAACGACCGTTCCACTCGCCTTGCCAAATATTTCCCCCTGAAGAAGGCCACCCTGCGGTTGGCCAAGAATCAGGGAGCCTACTTAAAGCGGGGTATTCACTGTTTTCATTAAAGTACCCAAAAACAGGATAAAACCCCCATTCAATTTGACCGGTTGGGTCAGTGTCCATTTCTTCTCTATAACTAGTTTGTAAATAGTGAAGGGTATGAGTATTCCATGCATTCACTTGTTCAAGATTTGTAACGGGAAGAGTGTCAATTGTTTCACTATCTTGGTCATCATATATATGTACTCTAGCTCCAACTAACAATCCTATCCCGTCCAACATTTTTGTTCCGTCTGGATTATTTGGCCATTTTGAAACATTTGGTTTTGGCCAATCTGAGAGTTCAGTAGTATTTCTATAATATAAATAGACTCTATTTCCATTCATGTACCCCTCTCTTTCTGCTTCAATATCACCAGCTGGATCATCAGGCCCTTCGTAATCCGATCCTTGAGAGAAAATCATGCACTGTAATAACAGAGCTAAAATATTTATTTGTTTTATCAGTTTCAAAACGATACTGTCCACCCTATTTTAATTTCTCTAGGAGAAGAGAACATGGAGGGGTTTTTATATCTATCATCATATGAATTAAAATTACTTCTGTGACTTAATAATTCAGTCTCATTAACCACAGCTGTATAGGCTCGCCCTGTTTCAGAGCTAACCCCATATTCATTATATCGATCAGTTAAATTATAAATTAGAAAATTTATTTTTGAATTTATTCCTAAAACTTTTGGTAGGTTGATATATCCTGATAGGTCAGCATGGTAGTTTGAAGGTTTAACATCATTGTTAGGGTAGAGGTTTAGAAGCGCAAGGTTGCTTTCACCCTGAGGGCTAAATGTATAAGGTGTCCCAGAATTATAATACCCAGTTATTGTAGCACCAAATTTTTCTGTATTATAACCTAGTGAAACATTAAAAGTATGTCTCTGGTCCCAGCTCATTGGTATAAATCTAATAACTTTATCGATGCTTGAGCCCTGTCTGTTAAATGTTTGTGCGGGGTTGTCTGCATTTCCTCTAGTGAATTGATATGTATAGTTTGTCTGAATAAAAAGGCTGTTAAAGCTATAATCCAGTTTTAGCTCTAACCCCCTAACATTACCATAGTCTTTATTTGTGTATATACCATATTCAATTTGATTATAGGTGCTTACTGTTGCTAGGCTTAATAAGTCGTAAATATCTCTATAGTATAAATTAATCTCTAGGCTTGTATTTTTACCTAGTTCTTGCCATAAACCCACTTCATAACTAACAGTTTTTTGTGCATTTAATCCTAAGCTATCTGAGGCAAGGTTAGCATTTCCTACAGTAGTTGAATAATCACTTGGTCCAATAATTGATGAGTGGTTTGAGTATATAGCGTACATTGGAGGCATTTGTAAAAAATGCCCATAGCTAAAATGTAAAACTGCAACATTCCCTAGTTGATATGCAAACCCAAACCTAGGGCTTATCTGTGAAGCAATATTGGATTTTATAGGATACGACATCCTCGATTGGTCGATGATGAGGTTCCCATTAGCATCTAAAGAGTCCGTGCCCACAGAGTTTTTAAGGTAATATGTTGATGAGTTTATAGGGTTTCTTCTTTGACTAGGGTAGGTAGTGTTTGCATCAAAAGCATCGTAGCGCAACCCATAATTTATTACGACCTCGTCTTTTTCAAATTTATCTTGGATGTAGAATGATGTTTCTTTTGGTTTCACAAGGAAAACATCAGAGTAAACAGTGCTGTCTGGAAGAACTATAGGCTTGTATTTATCTGATTCATCTGACGTACCAGCATAAGCATTTCTTACAGTGTGGTAAGTGTTCTCTAATTCATAGGTTGTTCTAGATAAACCAGTTTTAATATTGTGGGCATTAGTAATCTGCCAGGTAAAATCAAATTTTAAATTATTTGTAATAGTGGTTCTGTTTAAGTGTCCTTTATCCTGCCCCCCTGTAAAAAAACCTGCTCCATATGCTGTCATATATTTATCATTCACATAGTTATAGAGTGTGTCTCCAGCAAAGTGATAGACGCCTTGATATATTCCATCTTCTTGTAAGATATTAAAACTATTATAATCTTCAAAAACATAAGAGCCATAATCGTTATTTGTTTTAGAAAATTTTAAATCATAAAACATTTTTTCATTTAAAAAATGATTTAGCTGAAGCATTAATAAAGTTGTGTTTCCATCGCTATGAGATCTACCATCTGGATTGTATTTATATATGTGATTATATCCTCTAGATATGGAAAGATTTTGATTTAACATTGTAGATATTTTTATACTTCCAAGGTTTAATGATAGTTTTGCCATAAAGCTGGTGTAGTCACCTTTGTTCATTGGGACATAAGAACTATCTCCGGTGTTTTCACTATACCATTTTGATGAATCTTGATCATAAAAATCGCTAAGATTCCAAACCTCAAATCTTCTAATCCCATTAAGGTGCCCATTTACATTTTGTTTTCTAAAGTTTGAGAAGAAATAAACTCTGTCTTTTATTACAGGGCCGCTTATGTTAAATCTCAGGTCTGAGTTTGAATTAATACCAAATGGGTCCAAGCCAATAAAAACCTCTTCGTTATTTTTTTTATTTTTAGTGAGGTAAGTTGAATACCCGGTATTTATACTGCCATGAAATTCATTGCTGCCGTTTTTAGTTACTGCATTTACAACACCGCTCATTGCATTTCCATATTCTGCATTAAATGTCCCGGTTATAACCTCTAGGTCTTTGACCGCTTCTACTTCAAGAGTTGAAACAGCTGAAACACCACCAAAAGCATCATTCACAGCTACACCATCAATCATATAACTTACTTCATCGTTTCTTCCGCCACGGAAATGACCTGCAACAACGCCAGCCTGCATATTCACCACTGCTCCCAGGTTGTCAACAGGCAATATATCAATTTCTTCTGAAGAAATATTTTTCATTGTGCTGGTTTGATCTTTTTTTCTACTAAACTTACTAGCATAGATGACTACTTCTTGGCCTTCAATAACGCTTTGGTTCATCTCTATATCTAAAGATGTGGTCCTGTTTACAGATACAATAACATCTTCAATTGTTATTGATTCATACCCGATCATCATAATTCGAACAGAGTATTTTCCAGGACTTACATTGATTATATTAAAGTAACCATCTTTATCTGCGCTAGTACCGCTTTGGGTTTGAACAATAATTACATTTGCGCCAACAAGGGCAACACTATTTTTCTTATCAATAATTTTACCTGATATTTTACCAGATGTTTGTGCATTACATAATTGAAAGATTAAAGCATATATCAAAAAAGCAAGATATAATGTTTTCTTCATATAAGAATTTAGTAACTATGTGTAGTTAAATAAAAAAGGGCAGAAGAACTGCCCTTTTTATTACTATTTAAGATAAGTTATTTTTAAGATATTTCTATTTTTCTGATGGTTAATTATTGCAAAATAAATACCCGATTGTACAGAAACGCCTTTGTTATCTTTTCCATCCCATTTATATAAATAAGCACCAGGGCTTTGTAGATCATTAACTAGTGTTTTTACTTTTTGCCCTAAAAGATTAATAATGCTCACCTCAACATGGTCAGCGATTGGCAGGTTATAGGATATATTAACATAGGGGTTAAATGGATTTGGATATGCTGAGTAACTGAACTTTGTAGGGAGGATCTCACGATATTCTTCATCATTTTCTAGTAATGGGCACTCATTCCATGGATGAACACCTAAATTTAATGGAGCAGGACCTGCGCTTGCAGTAAAACCATAGTTATTATAGCTATCTGTAATATCAAAATCACATGGACTTTGTAAAGGCGCTCCCGACTCATATAGCTCATTTCCCCATTGTCCATTAACCAAAAATTTATATTCATAGTTAGCTCCGTTGTCAAGGTTTGTAACAACACCTTCAAAGATGTTATCACCATTATCATCAGATAACTCTAAACCACAACCGGTCCAACCATCAAAACTACCTGTAACACATAAGCTAAAATCTGGGGGCCATAGACCTATGACAGAGCTCACATCTACTTGGAATAATGCTCTTGGTGTATTGTCAACAGGGCATTGCTCATACTTAACAACCTCTAGATTTAACTCTGTTTGTCCAGCTGCGTTTTCCAGTGGTAGGGGTCTAACATTAATATAGTTTTCACTATCATAAACAGCACACTCACTTGGAACTGTTTCAAAGTTGCTACCGTACCCATATACTAATGTAACAGAATCTTGAATGTTAAAAGTATGTGTACCTGAATAAATATTATCTAAATTGTCATCTGACAATATTATTCCATCAGTTTGAACCCAATTGTTAAATGACCCAAAAACAACAGGTTGTTGTGTACTGCCATCAAAGTCTGATACTTCGCTCATATCAAGATTAAACGTCACATCAATTGGATAATTTCCAAGGCAGTCTTGACAAGCGCCAAAGCAAACTGTAGGTACAGTGACATCAACTGTTCCTACAGTAAATGGTCTGTCGTTGTAATCTCCAATTGCACAACTGGCTGGGACTTCTTCCCAGTCACCGTTCCAGTTAGCATCTATTGGCCCGTTTACAAATTTGTACGATATTTCACTTTCTGGAGTCGCTGGTAGGGTTATTGTCCAAATATCGTCACCATCTGAGTCATCCATAAGATATCCAGGGTTTCCGCCAAAACTTCCACCAGCAAGCCATACACCACCGGGGCTGGTTTCAACCTCTTCCATATTTACAGCAAAGGATACATTAACAAAGCTAAGGCTTGCACAGTCAATACATGCTCCATAACATACAATATCAAGTACTGTATCGGTATCAGGTACATCAACATATCTATCGTTGTATGTTCCGGTTGCACAATCTCCTGCAACAAGACCATCTGCTGGTTCAAAACCATTCCAGGTACCATATGATGGCTGGTTTCTAAATTTATATAAGTGAGTTGTTCCGACTTCAAGAGGGAGAGTGACGGTCCAGATGTCATCACCATCTGAGTCATCCATAAGGTACCCATCTTGCCCAAAACCACCACCTGCTAGGTAAACACCCTCTGGGTGTGTTTCTTCTTCATTCATATCAACTCTAAATGTAATATCAGAGCATTGATAGCAACTTCCATCATCAACGGTTGCATCTGGGTTGTAGTTACAAGCATTCATATCTGTACACCCAGCAATGTCAGCACTGTAAATTGCTTGGATGTCTTCAATTAAAAATTCTCCGCCGATAGTTGCTCCTTGCGTAGTACTTTCTATTTCAATTGATATTCCACCAATTTGATTAGCATCAAAGGTATTATTTCCTTCTATGCCAACCCAACCAGTCCTGGTAAATCCTTGAGTGTAAGATGTCCCACCATTCATTGTGCCAGATCCTTGTAGAGGAATTCTATACTCAACCCATCCGTCATCACTTACATTATAAAGAGGAGACTGATCTTGGTCATGTTGGAAAAATGAATACCAAATCTCCACCTCATCTCTTGAGCTCCATGTGGTCGCATCACTCACATCAAATAGAATTATTCTAAAGTTTATACCTGCAATCTGTGGAGCTGTTATATTGTAAAACTTAAAAGAAAGGTAGTTGTGTGCAGATAGATCAACTGCCTGGTCAAAATAATGTAACGCACCGGTATAACCACCCCATCCAAAAGTACCGACAACGCCATAACTGTAATCCATAACAGGGCTACCATTATCTGGTGCTTGTTCCGCTGGAACTTGAGTTAGAGTACTAAAGTTCATTGTTTCATCTGTTTCATCATACTCTGTCCACCATGCATTATCTCCAACATCGGTAGCATGATCAGGAGAATCAAAGTTATTTATGACATGTGGGTCTTGAGCAAATAAAAAACCTGAAATTATTAAGAAAAATAAAACCATATCGTTTTTAAACATAAGTATGTGCCTCTTTTATCATTTTTTGTTTTAAGGTTAAGCCTTTAATTTAATATTATTTATTTATGTGGAAATTAAATAAATAGTATATAAACAATTTTTAAAGATTCTAATATGAACCAGGAGAATTAATCAAAATGAAATCATTTAATATTTTAATTGTTATGTTTTTTTTCATTGGGTGTAATAAGTCAACAGATATAAAAGAAAAGTTTATTGAAGATTTAGTTTCTAAAATGACACTAGATGAGAAAGTTGGGCAAATGACTCAGGTTGATAAAAGAATGCTTGATAGTGAAAGTGATATAGCAAAATACTTTTTAGGGTCGATACTAAGCGGTGGTGGTTCTGTTCCTGAAGATAACACGCCTAAAGGATGGATAAATATGTCTAATGCTTATCAAAAACAAGCCCTTTCCACTAGATTAAAAATACCATTGATATATGGTATTGATGCTGTTCACGGGCATAATAATGTTGTTGGGGCTACAGTATTTCCACATAATATTGGGCTCGGATGTACAAATGACCCAGAGCTAATATATAAAGTTAACCACGCGACTGCTACTGAGGTCATAGGCACAGGTCTTCATTGGACATTTGCACCTTGTATAACAATCCCAAAAGATGATCGATGGGGGAGGCAGTATGAGGGATTTAGTGAATCTACCTCTTTGGTAAGTAGCTTAACTGAGTCAGCTATTAAAGGTTATGAAGATGCGGTTAACACTTTTAATGGTAAAAAAATTGCTGCATGTGCTAAACATTTTTTAGGTGATGGCGGA
>Ga0208277_1001189_pt1 | contig 15304 bp, 13 predicted proteins | sample ETNtaG_5_FD_185782 | JGI IMG/M metagenome (GOLD analysis project Ga0208277, IMG submission 185782) | Marine microbial and viral communities from oxygen minimum zone, Eastern Pacific Ocean - ETNP201406SV205 (SPAdes) (version 2) | ecosystem: Environmental > Aquatic > Marine > Oceanic ...
AATTTAATATCATCTAGCCCCTCGTCATCAAAAGGATATTCCATTTGATCTTGAATATTGTATAGTGAAATTAAAATAAATTCACTCAATACAACTATGAAAAAAGTAAGCCAGCTGGGATTTTCTAGACCAATCTTATTGATAATTGTTGGGGTATAAACAACAGGGAATATATATATAAAAATTAAACAGTAGGCTTTCAAACTAACCGGGGTTCTGTGTGAGTGGATAGCAATTAAATTATCTGCACTATCCATAACATCTCTATAAAAACGATAAACTTTTTCTCGTGTTCCTCCAGAAATAGACTCTTTATTTATTTTAATAAAATCAAGTGCAGCTTTGAGTTTAGCATCATATTCTGAAGTATCTTCTGTTTTTGTATTTAAATGTCCAAAAAGAGCATCATTTAATTCTCCTAAAACTCGACTGCTTTCTAATTTCATCTCATCTGGCATTTTAGAATTATGTAAAAAATTCTCGACAGTTTTTAAACTTGCTCGAAAGCGACTCAAATGTTCTAGAGCTTTTTCCCTTCTTCTAAAGGCACCTCTTATTGTAAAAACCAAAGGGAAGATTATAGCTATACTCATTAGTGTCAAATCAATGTTATAAAACACTTTAAATTCATAAGCTATGTAGGGAACTAACAGAGATAAAATCAATGTAATTAATGTTCTGAAGTTGATGATAATGAGATATCTAGACATAAAAATTAATTGTTATATTTGAGTAAATTTATTAACTAAAACATGAAGAAGCAAGCTTTACTCCCGATCATTTTTTTAATGTCACTGTTTGTTAGTGCTCAAAATGTACTAAAATCTGATGCTTTGTACGCAGACCAAACTCCAATGGATATAAAATTAAGCTACTCCAACAAGGACGTGAACAAGAATACAAACGACACTACTTTTATAAAAACGACAATGGAGTTTCTTCATGAAGGTAAATGGTCTTCAATTGACGTAAGACTTCGTGCAAGGGGTAATTTCAGACGTGCAGAATGTTATTTTCCTCCAATTAAAATGAAAATCAAAAAAGACCAATACAAAGGAACTATTTTTGACGGTAACAAAACCATGAAACTTGTGCTTCCATGTAAAATCGAATCTGAAAATAATGATAACATACTACAGGAATTCATTGCCTATAAGATTTATGAAAAAGTATCACCGTACCACTTTAAAACCAAAAGAGTAAATATTGATTTCACCGAACAAAGAGGAAAGAAAACTAAAAATTTTCAGTTAAAGGGCTTTTTGATAGAAGACGACAAACGAATTGCTAAACGTCACGAAGGAAAAGTATTTAAACGTTTTGTCCACCCAATGGGAATGGATCATGTCACTTCAGTTCGTGTTGCATTTTTTCAATTTTTATTAGGCAATACAGATTTTTCTACTGCATACCAACATAATGGGAAACTCCTATATTCAAATAAACAAATCATCCCCTTACCTTATGACTTTGATATGTCAGGATGGGTTAACCCAAGTTATGCTACAGTAAATACTACTTTGGGTATTGAGTCTGTTCAAGACAGGGTATACAGAGGATTTAAAAGAGAGCAACAATATTTTGATCAGGTTCGTAAACAATTCATTGATAAGAAATCAGAGTTAATTGACATGGTAGCTAGTTTTGAAAGCCAATTCTCTAACCCAAAAGAATTTCAAAATATGTTTGATTTTATGAACGATTTCTACGAAGTTATTGAGAGTGATTCAAAATTTGAAAAAACTATTGTTAACAAGGCTAGAACGAAATAAATCATCTTCCTTCATTAATAGCTGTAAGCATTTTATCAAAAATAGCTGTATTATCATAAATACCTCTAAATAAATTAGAGTAAGGGCCATAGCTAAAAACAGGCACCATTGTTCCTGTATGACTCCCAGAATTAAAGTCTGCCCGAACACGAGATTTATTAACATTTCCGCCACTTAATGACAAACCACCGGTTTCGTGATCAGCGGTAACAATGACCAATGTATTTCCATCAGCTTTTGCAAACTCAAGTGCTTTAGCAATTGCTAAGTCAAATTCTTTAAATTCTGACAGGACATAATTTAAAGAGTTATCATGTCCACCCCAGTCAATTTGAGATCCTTCGACCATAATAAAAAAGGATTTATCCTTAGAAATTTTATTTAAGCTTATTTCGGTTAGGCTCTCAAGACTAGGTTCTCTTCCTAAGTTTTTGGGTGGTGGTTTACCAGGATATGTGAAAAACCCAATTTTTTTAGATGTAGTTTTATTAAATTCCTCTAAACTATTTACGAAAGTATATCCAGACATTTCCTCTAATAAATTTCTTTTATCTTTTCTTTTGTTAAAATAATCCTCTCCTCCACCAACAAATAAATCAACGCTATGCTCACTCAATTGAAGGGCAATATCCTCATAATCATATCTAGACTTATTATTGGCATAAAAACAAGCAGGTGTTGCATGTACAATCTCAGAAGTCACAACCAGTCCAACATTAAAATCTTTTTCTTTACATATTTCTAAAATGGATTTTGTTTTTTTATAATCTTCATCAACTCCAACAGCCTGATTAAAGGTTTTAACTCCCGAAGCCATAGCTGTAGCAGATGCCGCTGAATCTGTAACTAAATAATTTGAAGAATGCGTTTTTGATAAACCCACATATTCGAACTCTTCTAAGACAGTTTTATTTCCATTGGCATACATTCCGGTACTTATTTGTGAAAGTCCCATTCCATCACCAATCATCAGAATAATATTTGGAGGATTTTGTTGACTAGCCAAGAATCGGATACTCAGTATTAAGAAAAAAGACAGAAAATTTCGCATAAAAATATTTTAAAATTTAAATATACGAATCCTTTCAATCCTTTCTTGAATTTTTCACAGCTCATATGTACTTATGTAAGATTACCAAATCATTATCTTTGATTTTTGATATGAAAGAAAATTCAACACCAATTGATGTAGTGATTGCTTGGGTAGATGGCTCCGATCCCGAGTTGCACAAAAAACGAATGAATTATCTTAATTCAAAAGAAAAACAACTAATTCCCGGAGCAAAACCTACCCGTTTCCATTCTTTAAATGAGATAAGTTATTGTGTCATTTCAATTTTAAAATTTGCCCCTTTCATAAGAAAAATTTTTATAGTTACTGACAAACAAAATCCAAATATTGATAATGTTGTTAAGCAGTATTTTCCTGAAAGAGTTTCAGACATTCAAATTGTGGATCATTCAGAAATTTTTGATGGCTATGAAGATTACCTTCCAACATTTAATAGTATTTGTATATCAAATATGCTTTGGAGAATTAAAGGACTGTCAAATCAATTTGTTTATTTCAATGATGATATTTTTTTGGTTAGGCATTTAAAACCATCCGTGTGGTTTCAGAATAATCGACCAGTTTTGAGAGGAAAATGGATGCTACCTCCTTATGAAAGATTAATTTGGGATGGTTTAAAATCATTTTTTCAGTCAACCATGTTGGGAAAACAAACTGAAAGAGTATCGTCTTTTCAAGTTAATCAATGGAATGCTGCATTATTACATGGTTTTAAATTTCGATATTTTCTATCAAGTCATACTCCATTAGCTTTAGATAAAAGAAGATTAAAGGATTATTTCACCTCGCATCCAGAAATACTAAAAGAGAATCTTAAATATAGATTTAGAAATTATAGTCAATTTAATACTGTTGCTTTGGCTAATCATCTTGAGTATATCAATGGAAATATAAACTTCTTATCCTCACAAGCTATATATGCGCAACCCAATAATCGAAAATGTAATTATTTGGATAGAAAGTTTAAACAATCTGAATCGGAGGATATATTATTTCTATGTATCCAGAGTCTTGAATTGGCTTCCAAAGCGGATCAAGAAAAAGTTTTTAAAAACCTAAATCGTATTTTAGAGGTTCAGATATAATAGACATGGAAAAACCTATTGCAGCAATATCTATGGTAAGGAACGACAGCTTTTTTGCTAATAAATGGATTTCTTATTATGGAGCTCAATTTGGATTCCAAAATCTTTACCTATTTATTGATGGTATGGATCAACCTTTACCTGAAAAAGCTTCAAAAATAAATTGTTTTCAAATTCCGCATCTTCATTTGAAAAGAGCTAAAGCAGACCGAAAAAGAGCAAAAAAAATTTCTGATTTTGCAAACTCTTTATACCCTAGCTATCATGCAGTACTTGCAATGGATATTGACGAGTTTTTGGTGCTAGATCCAAAAATTAAACTTAGTCTAAAAGAATATTTACAAAAAGACTTTAAAACAGATTCATGTTCAGCACTAGGTCTTGATGTAGGTCAGCATCCAAAATTTGAAGATTCTATTGATTTAAATAAAACTTTCTTATCTCAAAGAAAATATGCTAAAGTTTCAGATCGATATACTAAACCAATAGCGAGTTTTAAAGCTATTCAATGGGGTTCTGGATTTCATCGTATTAAAGGAAAAAATTACATTATAGATCCAAATTTATTTCTATTTCACTTTGGTTTAGTTGACAAGGAAACTTCGATGCAAAAATCAAATGACAGTGACCTTTTAACTTCAGGTTGGAGGGGGCACATAAGACGTCGTCTTTCGCTTTTTAAAGAGCTTGAGACTTCAAGTCCTTTTGAGGGGGATATGTTATTTGATAAAGCAAGAGCTTATTTAAATAAAACAAGAAAATGGTATTCTTGGAATAAACCATCCCCTTTAAAATTCCCGAGTATTATAAAAATTCCAAAACGTTTTCAAAAAATAGTTTAAGACAATTTCATCTATATCTTTACAAAAATTTTAAACTATGGAGCCAATACAAATGGTAGACTTGAAAAGGCAGTATGATCTAATCAAAGATGAAATTAATCAAGGAATACAGCAGGTTCTTAGTTCCTCCCTATTTATAAATGGCCCAGTGGTTAAAGAATTTCAAAATGATTTAGAATCTTATATAGGAGTTAAGCATGTTATACCATGTGCTAATGGAACAGATTCTTTACAAATTGCATTAATGAGTTTAAAGCTTAAGCCAGGAGATGAGGTGATTACGTCAGATTTTGCTTTCGTTTCAGTGGTAGAAGTAATTTCACTATTAAAATTAAAACCCGTTTTGGTGGACGTTAATCCTCATACATTCAATATTGATCCTTTAGCTATTGAAAAAGCAATTACCCCCAGAACGAAAGCTATTATTCCGGTTCATCTATTTGGTCAAACAGCGGATATGGAACAAATTTTAGTTTTAGCCAAAAAATATAAATTGTTTGTGATAGAAGATAATGCCCAAGCAATTGGAGCTGATTATACTTTTTCTGATGGAACTATCGCCAAAACAGGAACTTTAGGCAATGTTTCTTCAACATCTTTTTTTCCTTCAAAAAATTTAGGCGCCTATGGCGATGGAGGAGCTATTTTTACAAATGATGACAATTTAGCTGAACTTATAAGAGGTATTGTAAACCATGGGATGTATAATCGTTATTTTCATGACATAATCGGAGTAAATTCACGCTTAGATTCTTTACAAGCAGTCGTACTTAAGGTGAAATTAAAGTATTTAGATATGTATAATGGAAAAAGAAAAAAATCTGCCTTAAGCTATACTAAAATTTTAAAAAATCACCCAAATATTATAACTCCCTCTATGGAGTTAAACCATAATTCTCATATTTTTCATCAGTATACAATTAGGATTATCAATAGCGACAGAGATGCACTTGTGAACCATCTTAATTCAAATAATATTCCATGTGGAGTTTATTACCCGATTCCTTTGCATATGCAAAAAGCATACAAAAATCCTGAAGTTGATTCTTCTTTGTTTCCAGTGACAAACCAAATAGTAAAAGAAGTAATTTCTTTGCCAATGCATTCAGAATTGTCTTTTGATCAAATTGAATACATATGTAATTCGATCTTTAGTTTTTTTGATTAGAAAGTAGTGTTTTTAAAAATTTTTCGGTAACCGAAATATTAGTACCCAGATTCAGTTTCTATGCTACTATCAATCTTTTTGACTAATCCTTGAAGAACTTTTCCAGGACCAACTTCAGTAAAATGAGTTGCACCATCAAGAATCATTTGTTTGATGGTTTGTGTCCAATAGACTGGCGCAGTAAGTTGTGAAATCAAATTTGCTTTTAATTTATCAGAATCAAAAATTCCTCTAGCACAGACATTTTGATAAACAGCACATGAGGGGGTTTTAAATACTGTATTTTCAATAGCTGCTGCTAGACGTTTTTTTGCCGGTTCCATCAAGGGCGAATGGAAAGCTCCTCCGACAGGAAGTACTAAAGCTCTTTTTGCTCCTGCTTCTTTTAATTCATTACAGGCTCTGTCTATGGCGTCTTTACTGCCCGAAATTACAAGTTGATTAGGACAATTATAGTTTGCAGCAATAACAATTCCAGGTGAAGATTCACAAACCGATTCAACTACACTGTCTTCCAAACCCAAAATAGCAGCCATTGTACCTGGTGATTGTTCGCATGCTGACTGCATTGCTAAAGCTCTTTCACGAACTAAATTTAAACCATCTTTAAAAGATAGGACTCCTGTGGATACAAGAGCTGAAAATTCTCCTAAGGAATGACCAGCAACCATCTCTGGGTGAAATCGATCAGCCATAACTTCACTTAAAATGGTAGAATGTAAAAAAATTGCAGGTTGAGTTACTCTAGTTTCTTTGAGGGCCTCTGGATCTTCACCAAACATAATTTCAGTAATGTTGAAACCGAGGATTTCGTTAGCTTGAAGAAAACGTTCTTTAGCTAATGTTGAGCTTTCAAAAATATTTTTTCCCATCCCAGGATATTGTGCACCTTGACCGGGAAAGATAAAAGCCTTCATATTTTATTTATTTTTTTATAGGTTAAGTAAGAGTATGTAGACACTTGATCGTTATCAGAATGGTGCTTTTCAGTTGCTACAAGCTTCCATTCAGTTTTTTTAATTTCTGGAAAAAAAGCATCTCCTTCAAAATTTTTATGCACACGTGTTAGCTCAATTGAATCAGCAAAAGGAAGAAATAATGAATAAATTTCTCCACCCCCGATAATAAAAGGAGAAGTGTCATCTCCCGTAAGTTCTAATGCTTCCTCAATGGTGTGAGCAACAAATGCATTTTCAGCTTCATAATTCTCATTTCTAGTAAGAATAATATTTTTTCTTTTTGGAAGAGCTCTAGGCATTGACTCGAAAGTTTTTCTACCCATTATTATTGCATGTCCCTCTGTCATGCGTTTAAAACGTTTTAGATCTTCTGAGATATGCCATATCAATTGGTTGTCTTTTCCAAGGGCATTATTTTCAGAGGCTGCCGCAATCAGAATAATTTCTTTTGAAGAATTTAAATGATTCATCTAATGAAAAGGTTAATTTTACGGCAAAAATACACTTTTCTTTTTCACACATGTCCACAGAAATTTTCCCATTATTAACAAAAAGTACCTACTTAAATACTGCTTATGTAGGCCCTATGTCAAATTCTCTTGCGGCTTTTAGAAGAAAACATGAGGCTGATTATGTTCAAAATGGAGGAGAATATAAGATAAACGCTTACAAAGCAATTGAAGAAACCCATAAAGCTTTAGCCAACTTTTTTGGTTCTAGTTCAGATAATACATTTGTTGTCCCAAACTTTTCAATTGGAATTCGAATTGCTATTTCCTTATTACCAAAAAAATTAAATATTCTTATGTTCACTGAAGAATATCCATCTTTAGTTAGGGCATTTGAAGAAAGAGATTTCCATGTCCATAAAATTAAAATGCAGCCCTTTATTGAACAAGCTATTGAAAAAAGATTAGCCCAGGGTGACATTGATGTATTAGCTTTAAGTATAGTTCAGTTTGCTTCCGGTTTACTTATTGATATAAAATTTCTAAAAAAAATAAAAAGCCAATATCCTAATTTGATTTTAGTTGGTGATGGCACTCAATTTCTAGGTGGGCATAATTTTAATTTTGACAGTTCTCCCTTTGATATTGTTGCTGCTAGTGGTTACAAGTGGCTTTTAGCTGGTTTTGGAAATGGTGTTATGATGATTTCGCAAGCTTACCTAAATGTTATCCAAAAAAAATCACTTGCATTATTTAATCTGATTTTCAATGGACATTTTAATATTTTGGCAACAGCAAGTTTGAAGTTTGCAATCGAGGCTTTTGAAAAAAATAATTTTGGTTTACTTATAAAGAAAAAAGAAGATCTTACTCAGCATGCTAAAAATCTCTTAGATGAATACGATTTGATTGATCCATGGGTTTCCCAAAGAGTTCAACATAGTAGCATTTTTATTATAAAAGGTGAAAAAGATTTGCATAAAAAGTTGACTCAAAATAATATCAGATGTGTTCCACGCGGTGAAGGTGTTCGAGTCTCGTTTCACTACTACAATACAAATAAAGATCTTGATCGTTTGTTAAATGTTATTAAAAACTGATTTTTTAAATTGCAACAGCACCTTTGATTAGCGGATGAGGATTATAATTTAACAATTCAAAATCCTGATAAGTGAAATCAAAAACAGACATCACTTTTGGATTAAGCTTCATAACTGGAAGTGGTTTAAGCTTTCTCGATATTTGTTCTTTTACTTGCTCCTCATGATTAGAATATATATGTACATCTCCAAAAGTGTGAATAAAATCACCTACTTCATATCCACACACCTGAGCCATCATCATTGTCAATAAAGAATATGAAGCTATATTAAATGGAACACCTAAAAATACATCCGCACTTCTCTGATAAAGTTGACAAGACAACTTATTATTTGATACATAAAACTGAAAAAAAGCGTGACAGGGAGGAAGTGCAGCTTTATTATTGGATACATTCTCTGCAAATGAAATTTTAGTATCAGGGAGAACACTCGGATTCCAAGCTGAAATAAGCATTCTTCTTGAATTTGGATTGTTTTTCAGTGTGTTGACTACTTCTTTAATTTGATCAATTCCTTCGCTATTCCAATTGCGCCACTGATGACCATAAACAGGACCTAAGTCACCGTTCTCATCTGCCCACTCATTCCAAATTCGAACACCATTTTCTTTTAAATAGGCAATGTTAGTTGTTCCTTTCAGGAACCAAAGTAGCTCATGTATTACAGATTTAACATGTATTTTTTTTGTTGTAACTAAAGGGAATCCCTCTGACAAATCAAAACGCATTTGGTATCCAAAAACGCTTTTCGTTCCCGTTCCAGTTCGATCTGATTTTTCATTTCCTTTTTCTAGAACGTGATTTAGAAGATCCAAATATTGCTTCATAATATCAATTTATTCAAAAATAGATGCATTTGATAGATTTAAAAATCTAAAATGATAAAGTTTATAAAAAAAAATTAACAATAAATAGATTAGCTTTTACGCTTTGATAATTCATCTCTTACTCGAGCAGCTTTTTCATAACTTTCTTGACTAACTAATTTTGTTAGCAAAGCCTTCAACTTTGCAACGGAAAGTTTTTTTAAGTCTCCAATTTGTTCATTTTTATTACTTTGCTCCGTAACAAAGTTTTGTATCCAGTTATCCTCAGATAATTTTTTGGAACTTCCAGATATTGCTGCAGTAAATCCTGCTTTTTTTAGAATAGAGTCGTATGTATAAATGGGAGCTTTATATCTTATAGCCAAAGCGATTGCATCCGAGGTTCTTGAATCTATAATTTCTTCTATCTTATCGCGTTCACAAATTAGACTTGCATAAAATACTCCGTCCACAAGTTTATGAATTATTACTTGTTTTACGTGAATTTTAAAACGTTCCGCAAAGCTTTTAAAAAGGTCATGTGTTAAAGGACGTGATGGCTTAACCTCATGCTCAAGTGCAATGGCAATAGATTGCGCCTCAAATCCTCCGATTATTATTGGCAGCTTTCTTTCACCTTCGTCCTCACTTAAAATCAGTGCGTATGCTCCTGTTTGAGTTTCACTATATGAAATACCTCGAACTGATATTTGAACTAACTTCATCTTAATTTATTAACCTAAAAGTTTAAATATAAAAGAAAATATTATTTGCTTATTACAAACGTACATTTTCTTGGTTTATTGAGTAGAACTAATACATAATTAATGATTAAATTTGCAATCAAATTAATTTTATAATGAAAACCATTCAATTTAGAGAAGCAATAGCTCAAGCTATGAGTGAAGAAATGAGAAGAGATGAAACTATTTATCTTATGGGTGAGGAAGTTGCAGAATATAATGGAGCCTACAAGGCATCAAAGGGGATGTTAGATGAGTTCGGTGATAAACGGGTTATTGACACCCCTATTTCTGAGGCAGGCTTTTCTGGAATTGGAGTTGGATCTACAATGACTGGTAACCGACCAATCATTGAATACATGACTTTTAATTTTGCATTAGTAGGAATTGATCAGATTATTAACAATGCAGCAAAAATTCGCCAGATGTCTGGTGGACAATTCCCTTGTCCAATTGTTTTTAGAGGTCCAACTGGTTCTGCAGGACAGCTTGCAGCAACACACTCCCAGGCCTTTGAAAGTTGGTATGCAAATTGTCCAGGGTTAAAGGTAATTGTGCCCTCAAATCCCTATGATGCTAAAGGTTTATTAAAATCAGCTATAAGAGACGATGACCCAGTGATTTTTATGGAATCAGAGCAAATGTATGGTGATAAAGGAGAAGTACCAGATGGAGAATATACCTTGCCAATTGGAGTAGCTGATATCAAACGTCCTGGAAAAGATATTACACTTGTCACTTATGGGAAAATTTTAAAGGAAGCATTAAAAGCCTCTGAAGAATTAATAAAAGAGGGAATTGATGTGGAGATAATTGATTTAAGAACTATTAGGCCCATGGATTATCAACTTATTTTCGAATCTGTAAAAAAGACTAATCGATTAGTTATTTTAGAAGAATCTTGGCCTTTTGGAAATATTTCTACTGAGATCACATATCAGGTGCAAAATGAGATTTTTGATTACCTGGATGCTCCGATTGAAAAAATTAACACGGCAGATACTCCTGCACCATATTCCCCTGTCCTTTTAAAAGAATGGTTGCCTAATTATGATGATGTTATTAAGGCAGTTAAAAAAGTCATGTATCACAAATAAACAATTAAGAAAGCTCCGAAATCCAAGGTTTATAAAAAACCTCAAAACCTCCGCCTGAATTGATTTTGTATTCTAGATTGTTTTACTATTTTTACGCACACTTTCAAACAAGACATCAACATGGAAATATTAATAAAATTTTTACCCGCATTTGGAGTTTTAGCCTTGCTCTTTGTTTTAGTAAAAAACAGTTGGGTCTCTAAACAAGAGGTAGGTAATGAAAAGATGGCTCGAATTGCAACGAATATTGCCGATGGAGCCATGTCTTTTTTAAAGGCAGAGTATAAAATATTATCCATTTTTGTTGCTGCTGTAGCTGTTCTATTATTTTTTAAAGGGCAAGCTGAATCAGGTTCTAATGGTATGGTTGCTGTTTCGTTTATAGTTGGTGCTATTTGTTCTGCGCTTGCGGGATTTATTGGAATGAAAGTTGCTACAAAAGCTAATGTAAGAACAACTAATGCAGCTCAAACTTCATTGGGCAAAGCCTTAGAGGTAGCATTTGCTGGAGGAGCCGTTATGGGTCTAGGAGTTGTTGGATTGGGAGTTTTAGGACTAAGTGGTCTTTTTGCAATTTATAGCGGTCAAGGCTGGGAAATAACAGAAGTTCTCAATGTGCTTTCAGGTTTTTCATTAGGAGCATCTTCAATTGCACTTTTTGCTAGAGTAGGAGGAGGAATTTACACAAAAGCTGCGGATGTAGGGGCTGATTTAGTTGGAAAAGTTGAAGCCGGTATCCCTGAAGACCACCCATTAAACCCAGCAACTATTGCAGATAATGTAGGTGATAATGTTGGAGATGTTGCAGGGATGGGAGCAGATCTATTTGAATCTTATGTTGGTTCAATTATAGGTACAATGGTGCTCGGAGCCCTAATTGTAACTCCGAACTTTGATGGTCTTGGTGCAGTTTACCTACCCTTAGCCCTCGCAGCGGTTGGCATTGTGATGTCTATAATAGGAACATTCTTCGTGCGTGTAAAAGAAGGAGGTTCTCCTCACGCGGCACTAAATCTAGGTGAATTTGGGTCAGCAGGGTTAATGTTAGTAGCTTCATATTTCCTTATTAACTCCTTTATTCCAGAGACAATAGTTGGATTACCCTATGGTGCGATGGGAGTTTTTTATGCAACCATTGCTGGGTTAGTCTCGGGATTGGCTGTTGGAAAAGTAACTGAATATTATACTGGCACTGGTACTAAACCCGTAAACTCGATCGTAGAACAGTCAAAGACTGGAGCTGCAACGAACATTATTGCTGGTTTGGGTGTAGGAATGATGTCCACTGCTATCCCCATCATATTAATTGCTGCTGCTATTTTAATATCACATCATTTCTCAGGATTGTATGGGATTGCAATTGCAGCAGTTGGAATGTTAGCTAATACAGGAATTCAGCTAGCGGTTGATGCTTATGGCCCGATTTCAGACAATGCCGGGGGAATTGCTGAGATGGCAGAACTCGATCCAGAGGTCAGAGAAAGGACAGATAAATTAGATGCTGTAGGAAACACAACAGCTGCAATTGGAAAAGGATTTGCGATTGCTTCTGCTGCTCTTACTGCTTTGGCTTTATTTGCAGCATTTATGAAGACTGCTGGTGTTGTTGCAATTGATGTTTCACAACCTAAAATAATGGCTGGCCTTTTAGTAGGAGGTATGTTACCATTTGTTTTTTCAGCTTTATCCATGAATGCAGTTGGTAGAGCCGCAATGGCAATGATTGAAGAAGTAAGACGTCAGTTTAGAGATATTCCTGCCCTAAGAGCAGCTTTAGATGTAATGATAAAATATGATTCAGATATGTCCAAAGCTTCTTCGGCAGATAGAAAAATTTTCGATGCAGCTGATGGAGTTGCAGAATACGACAAATGTGTTGCAATTTCAACAAAAGCTTCAATTAAAGAAATGGTTTTACCTGGAGTTTTAGCAATTGTAGTGCCTGTAGCAATTGGGTTTATTGGTGGTGCAGAAATGCTAGGGGGATTATTAGCAGGAGTAACTACATGTGGAGTATTGATGGCTATTTTCCAGTCAAATGCCGGTGGTGCATGGGATAATGCGAAGAAAATGATTGAGGAGCAAGGGAAAAAAGGAACTGATGCACACAAAGCAGCAGTTGTAGGTGATACTGTTGGCGATCCATTTAAAGATACATCTGGACCTTCGCTAAATATATTGTTAAAATTAATGTCTGTTGTTGCACTTGTAATTGCACCAAGTATTGCCATGGACCAAAATGAAATTTCCAGTTATTTAGATTTAAAATCACACATTGATAATATTGAAATTATAATTAATCAATCTGAACAAGATAAAAAAGATTTTAAGGTAATGAATCGAGCTATTATCGGGCAGGATATTTATGATGAGAAATTAGTTGAGGCTAAAGGGGGCGTTTCAACTAAGAAAAAGGGAATTATGAAACAATAATTTTATTTCGTTTTTATTACTTTAACTCGCAATAGCTACATCAATTTTAGAAATTATTGAGTTTAAATCCTCCCTATTTTCAACAAAATCTATTTCGTCGACATCAATAATAATAATTTTTCCTTTATCATAAGTAGATGTCCAGGCTTCATATCTCTCATTTAAGCGACTTAGATAATCAATACTAATTGAATTCTCAAATTCTCTACCTCTTTTGTGAATTTTGTTGACCAAGTTAGGAATGCTGCTACGAAGATAAATTAATAAATCTGGGCCTTTAATGAGAGATTCCATTAATTCAAACAATTCTTGATAATTTTTAAAATCTCTTTGGTTCATGAGTCCCATAGCCTTTAGGTTAGGTGCAAAAATATGAGCGTCTTCATAAATAGTCCGATCCTGAACAATAGTTTTCTTACCATTTTTAATATTTAAAAACTGCTGAAAACGACTTTTTAAAAAATAAATTTGAAGGTTAAATGACCATCGTTCCATGTGGTTGTAAAAATCATCTAGATATGGATTGTCAATAACATCTTCATAGTGGGCTTCCCAGCCATAATGTTTAGATATAAGTTCAGTAAGACTAGTTTTTCCGGCTCCAATGTTTCCAGCTATGGCAATGTGCATAATTATTCATTTAATAATCTAATTGCAAAGTAGTCTCTTTTTTTTAACAATAAAAGAGGAGTTAGTAAAAAAATTATTTATTTGAAATATTAATAAAATCAAAAAACAAATAATAATTTTGAAAATTAAAAAAAAGATTTACTTTTGTATTTCAAACGAGGAAGGATTTGACTGATTGCAAACCTCGAAAAAAAAATGCTAAAGCAGTGTTGCTTTTCTAAACGCATCGTTTAAATCCTTCCTGAAAAGCAATTAAATGTCAAATTATTTTACTTCAGAATCAGTCAGTGAAGGCCATCCAGATAAAATATCTGACCAAATTAGTGATGCCTTATTGGATAATTTCCTCGCTTTTGACCCAGAAAGCAAAGTTGCATGCGAGACTTTGGTTACAACTGGTCAAGTAATTTTAGCTGGAGAAGTTAAAAGCTCCACTTACCTTGACTTACAATCTATTGCTCGTGACACAATTAATAATATTGGGTATACTAAAGGTGCTTATCAATTTAGTGGAGATTCATGTGGTGTTATTTCGTTAATTCATGAGCAATCTCAAGATATCAACCGTGGAGTAGTCAGAAAAGATAAATATTCGCAAGGAGCAGGAGATCAGGGTATTATGTTTGGCTATGCTACCAATGAGACAGAATCCTTAATTCCATTAGCTTTGGATCTTTCTCATAAAATTCTTATTGAACTCGCTTCACTAAGAAGAGAAAACAATGAGATTAAATATTTACGTCCAGACTCAAAATCCCAAGTTACTATTGAATATGATAATAATAATAAACCATTAAGAATTGATACAATAGTAGTTTCAACACAACATGATGATTTTGATTCTGACGAAAAAATTATGTTAGAAAAAATCAAGTCTGATGTGATCAATATTCTTATCCCAAGGGTACTAAAAAACTTAAAATCTGATACAAAAAAGTTATTTCAAGATAACATTACATATCATGTTAATCCAACTGGAAAGTTTGTTATTGGTGGACCTCACGGGGATACTGGATTAACCGGACGAAAAATAATTGTAGATACTTATGGCGGTAAAGGGGCCCATGGAGGAGGTGCATTTAGCGGTAAAGATCCAAGTAAGGTTGATCGAAGTGCTGCTTATGCAGCTAGACACATGGCAAAAAA
>Ga0208277_1001191_pt1 | contig 15286 bp, 16 predicted proteins | sample ETNtaG_5_FD_185782 | JGI IMG/M metagenome (GOLD analysis project Ga0208277, IMG submission 185782) | Marine microbial and viral communities from oxygen minimum zone, Eastern Pacific Ocean - ETNP201406SV205 (SPAdes) (version 2) | ecosystem: Environmental > Aquatic > Marine > Oceanic ...
GGAGTTTGGACAGTATTTCCTACAACATCTATAGCCTCTTTTGATGCTGGAGGGCGCGGTGTATTAATATCACAAATTCTTCCAGGTAAATCAGTCGAAGAAAGTATAACCACACAATATTACATTATGGAAAAACCTCCTATTGATCCGGATGGAGCCGAAGAGCAATTTGATTTTTTTCAAAAAGTTGTAATGCAAGAAGATTATGCTATGGGAAGCTCTGCTGAGCCAGCCTTAAAAGAAGGTGGACTTGATCATATTTTATTTGGACGAAATGAACAGGGTAATCAACATTTTCATAAATGGATTGATAAAGTTCTTAATTCAGATACCGATAAAGACCTTAACTCATTATTTTCTAACACAAGTGGCAATAAATAATATTAATAAATTAGTTTATTAATTGAGAATTTGCTTCAGAATCTTCTTTTACGAGCTCTATTTTATCTATAAAACAATTTTTATTTCTGAGCTTTAAAACATCATTTGAACAAATTTTATTGCCCATCTTTTGTGGCTCTATGATTACAGGATTTTCAAAATTTAAATATCCAGAACCCTTACAAGTAATATTATACTTGTCTCTTTTTTGCATTTCAAAAATCATATAATCTTTTTTGAAATCAACTGAACGAATTTTATCGGATTTTAAACATACAATCTTATTGTCATCTGCTAATATAGTAACTGAAAAAGCGATCATAAGTACAAAAAATAAGAAATATGTATAATTCAAATATAACTTCATACTTATTAATTAATAAGAAATTGTAAAAAAATCAAATGAAAGAAACAAATAACACATCAAATTATATATTTTTAGGATTCCTAATAATTTTAAATATTATGAATTTTGTTGATAGACAGCTTCTTGCTAGCTTTGCAAATTTTATTATGCCTGATCTGGGACTAACAAATACTCAATTTGGATTGCTTACTGGATTTGGTTTTTTATTCTTTTACTCGATAATGGGACTTTTTATGGGCTTTCTTGCTGATCGCTTTGATAGACCTAAGCTTATAGCTTTTGGGGTAGCACTATGGAGTATACTGACTTCTGTATCGGGACTTGCTAAAAACTTCATTGGATTACTTGTTCCTCGAATGTTTATAGGTGTAGGTGAGTCAATTCTTACCCCAACATCATTATCTATACTTGGCGATCGTTTTCCAAAAGAGCGAATGGGATTTATATCAGGAGCATATTACTTAGGCATACCAATAGGCGCTGGTTTAAGCTTAATTATTGCTGGATATCTTGGTCCTTTAATTGGATGGAGAATGTGTTTTTATATACTAGGAGGTATTGGAATATTTTTTGCGGCAATAATGTTTTTTATTAAAGACACTCCAAGAAAAAATATAATTGAAACAAATCAAAAAGTTAAATTTAAATCTATTGCTAAAGAGCTTATTAAAGCTCTTAAAAAATCACCGGCATTAACTTTATGTATATATGGAGGTGTTGTATTTCATTTTGTATTAGGTGCAGCAGTATATGATCAAGTTTGGTATGTAAAAGAAAGAGGTTTTGATAGAGCTGAAATTGCTCAATATACTGGCTATATAATAGTTGTTTTTGGAATATTAGGTAATCTTATTGGTGGTATTGGGTCTGATTGGTTTACAAAAAAATACAAACTTGGAAGACCAATGTTTCTATTCTGGTTTATGATTTTTCTTTTACCTATTAATATTGCTGGAAGATTAGTTATGCCAGATAATATTATTTTCTGGATATCAATGGCTATTGGCTCTATGCAGTTAGGAGCTATGTATGGTCCAACATTTTCAACAGTACAGGAACTCGCTCCTCCACATTTAAAAGCAACTGTAATTGCTTTTTTTATATTAAATCTGAATATGATTGGAATGTTTTTAGGAACAACTGGGGCAGGGGTTATAATTGATATACTAATTAATAATGGAGTAGAGTTTCCTTACACAAAAACATTATTATCTTTTACTATTTTATCTGGTTTCTCAATACCATTATTTTTCTTCGCGGGAATAAAATATAAAGAAGAAATGGATAAAATTACTATTGCGGAGGAGAGGTAATATCAGACCAGTTTAAATCGACTGGACCTCCGTTTGATATAAGTATAAATTTTACTCCATCTTTTCCTGGCTTCTCAGGCCCATAAGAATAACCTGCTTTTACAACTCTAATATCTCCTTTTTTATAGATTGGTTCATTTTCACCAAATTGCATTTCTCCATCCATAATAAAATATAATGTATTGTGTGCATGCCAATGATCTGTTGCAACATAATCAGGTTCAAATGTTGTTTCTATAACCCACGGTGATTCATCGCATATTACCTTAACAGGCTGAGTTGGTCTTCCATTAGGATCATGAAATAATTCAGATTCAATTTTATTTAGATTTGCTGAACCTACTGGATCACCTCTTTTTGATAATTCATCTTTTAGATCATCTGGTAACTCATATATATCATCCCACATTAGAGGTATATCTCCACCTAAGGCAATAAGATAAAACCTACATCCATCTTTACCGGCACCTTCAATAGTTGAGGCACCAGCTTTAACCCATCGAACGTCACCAGGATAAAAAGATCCCTCTCCTTCAGCTGTAAATTCTCCTTCAAGGAATATTTGAACTATATCGTATGGATGCCAATGAGATTCTGCAACATAATTAGGCCTCAATGAGGCTTCCCAAATATATTCATCACCAGTAATTAATGTCCTAACCATAGATGTTTCTCTACCATTAGTATCTTTAAAATAATCCCAATCATATTCACTTGGTCTTATATGCTTCCACTTATCAGTCATTATTACCCCCTAAATTCAAAAATTATGGCTCTAAAACTACTCGTCCAGTAATATTTCCATCTCTTAGATCATCAAGAGTTTTTGTTGCCTCTTTAAGATCTCTTGTTTCAACAGGGATGGGATCAACTTTTCCTGTTTTAACAAGCTCAAGCATTTCTTTTGTTTCTTCGAGGTTACCTACAAAACTTCCGCATATACTTTTAGCTGTTAAAGGAAACATTGGTATTGGTTTTTGAAACGCTCCTCCAAAAAGCCCAACAACAACAACTTGTCCACCTTTTTTAGCGCCATTAAAAGCATATTCAATAGTGCTTTCTGCACCAACAAAATCTACTGCAGCCTTAACACCACCTTTAGTATCTTCAATTAATTTCATTAAAGAGAGCTCATCACTAGTATTGTAAACTTCATCAGCGCCACCACCTTGAGCAGCTTGTAATTTATTTGGATCAATATCTGCGGCTAAAATCTTACAATCGAATAAAGCTCTAGCAAATTGTAGTCCCATCATACCAACGCCACCTAAACCAAGAATTAAAATATGATCATCTTTATTTACATTATTTATTTTTTTTAATGCACCAAAGGCTGTAAGACCCGAACACATATAAGTAGCGGCTAAACCTGGTTTTATACCGGTATAATCTAAAAGATACTTTTCATCTGGAATAAGGCAATAATCAGAAAAACCACCAGCAAGTTGAATACCTAATTGTCTTGGAGCATTACATAAATGCTCATCTCCTTCATCACAAGTAGGGCATTTGCTGCATCCTATCCATGGAAATGCAACAACATTCTCTCCTACTTTAACATCATTAACTTCATCTCCAACACTTACTACTTCACCTTCAATTTCATGACCTAAAGTATGAGGTAAACTCATAGTTCCACCTAAAGGTAGTTGATTACCACCCCCAAGGTCAAAGTATCCATCATGAATATGAACATCTGAATGACATACACCTCCAAATGTTACTTTTATTAAAACTTCTTTCCCTTGTGGGGTAGGGGTATCAGTTTTAATTCTTTCTAATGGCTTACCAAATTCAACTAGCGCTTCACTTTCCATGATTTCTCCATTTTATTAATAAATTATACCTATAAATCTGTTCGTTCCAATTGATTTTCTGAATTAGCGACAATAGTAGAAACTGCACTATCTCCAGTAACATTAACAACTGTTCTTAACATATCGAGCAATCTATCTACTCCAATAATTAAAGCAATGCCTTCAACAGGTAAACCAACTTGATTTAAAACCATGGCTAACATTATTAATCCAACTCCCGGTACACCAGCGGTTCCTATTGATGCAAGAGTAGCTGTAAGTATCACCATTAAATAATCTACAAATAATAGGTCTATTGAATATGCATTAGCAATAAATACTGTTGCAACTCCCTGCATTATTGCTGTTCCATCCATATTAATTGTAGCCCCTAAGGGTACAGTAAATGATGCAATTTTTCTATTTACACCAATATTATCAACAACAGTTCTTAGTGTTACTGGTATTGTTGCATTTGATGATGATGTCGAAAATGCAAATAACATTAGAGATTTAATTTTATTAAAAAACTTAAAAGGATTTACTTTTACAAATAAAATTAAAAGCAAGGAGTAGGTTAAGAAACCGTGCAATAATAAGGCTGATACAACAATAAAGAAATAAAAAGATAAATCCCCTAATACAGTTAAACCTTTTTCAGCAAACAAAACTGACATTAAACAAAATACACCATATGGGGCTATATTTATAATAAACATAACTAACTTTAATACAATTTCAGTAATGCTATTAACAGCATCTCTAATTAACTTAACGGAGTCTCCTAATGATCTAATAGCAATACCTAAAAGAATTGAAAAAACTATTATTTGCAACATGTTACCATCTGCCATAGCCTTTATTGGATTAGAGGGAATAATACCTAATATAATATCCTTAATGTTAGGACTCTCTGGAATTGATAATGAAATTGAAGCTTCTAGATCTAAATTATTACCAGGATTAAAAAGTACAGCAATCGTTAAGCCAATTGATATAGCAATTGCGGTGGTTGTTAAATACAGACCAAGCGTTTTACCTGCTATTCTACCTAAACTTAAATTTTGGTCTAAAGATGAAACACCACTAGTTAAAGAAAAGAAAACTAGCGGAACAACCATGAGCTTTAATAAAGAAATAAAAACCTGACCGCCGATGTATAAAAAACCATCTATTAAATAGACTTTTATATATTGATTAGATTCAAGGCCTAAAAAACTAATGATAGATCCCAATAAAAGACCAGAAAGCATTCCAATTAGAATTTTTGAAGTAAGACTCATAAATCTATTATAAACATAAAAACTAATACTTATAAAAAAAACCTGAATTATTGTGATTATTAACGAATCATAAAATTATAGCTTACTTTATAGGAGAATTATTATGGACATCGAAAGAACTATGTTATGGGCAGGTTTACTTGCTTTATTATTTATTTATCTAGCATTTCAAACTGCAATGGCAAGAGATGAAAATTCATCTGTAGGTGAAGGCAGTGGAGAGCTTTTGAAAAAATCTCGTGTACTTGGTAATTTAGCTGAGCATGCTCCTTTAATGTTAATTATGATGATGATGTTAGAAAATGATGGATCAGAAGGTTTTGTAACATTGTTAGGTTTGTTATTCTTTCTTTGTAGATTAGCTCATGTATATGGAATTTTGTATCAAGATGGTTTCGGTCCAAAAGAAAACCCCGCAAGAGCAGGTGGAGCTATAGGTTCTTGGGCATTAATGGCTTTAGCTGCATTAGCTTGTATTTTTTAATTTAATTTATTTTATACATCTACCGAATCAATAGAAAATAAGTCATCTTTTAGAGGTTTGTTATGATTAAAAATATTTCTATAATTTTTATAGTGTTTTCTCTTACTGCTTGCGCACAGTTTGATGGATCTTTTTTAAATTCTAGCGATCCTATGGCAGAACAATCAAACGATGGTATTACACCAGAAATTACTCAAGAAGATATTTTTAATCAAATTAATGATATTGCATTTCCTCCTAATACCGTAATTGATATTCCGAGTTCCTTAATAATGGGCAGTGATGAAAATTGGTTTGGACAATTATTCTTTATTTCTGAACTAGATGCCAATGAAGTTTTTGCTTATTTTAAAGAACATATGCCTGACACAGGTTGGTTTTTAATAATGGAACAGCAAACTAAACAAAGCTTTCTTGTATATGAAAAAGATAACAGAGTAGCAATTTTAAATATTTCAAGAAATAAAAGAGGCTCAAAAGCAACAATGGCTGTTGGTCCTCGAGCAGGGTTAAATTAAAATTTATTCAAGTGTAGCAACAACCTGACCTTCATCAACTTCGTCACCTTCACTTACTTCTATTGATTTAATTATTCCGTTAACTTCTGATGATATTGGAATTTCCATTTTCATGGATTCAAGTATGATAATTTCATCATCTACTTTAACTGTATCTCCTGTTTCTTTTAAAACTTTCCATACAATTGCTTTTATTTGAGATTTAACTTCCATAGCATTATCCTATATTATTAATTCTTGGAACTGAAGATATTAATTTTTTTGTATATTCATCATTAGGGTCATTAAAAACCTGTTCTGCTGAGTTCATTTCAACTATTTCGCCTTGGTTTAAGACCATAACTTCATCACTAATACTTTTAACAACAGCCAAATCATGGCTAACAAATATCATTGTAATATTTAATTTATTTTTTAATGATTTTAATAGATCTAATATTTGAGATTGAACTGATAGATCAAGAGATGAAACTGGTTCATCGCATATCAAAACATCTGGTTCATTAATGATTGATCTTGCTATACCGACTCTTTGACATTGACCACCAGATAATTCATGAGGAAATCTATTAAATAATAAATCAGATAATCCAACTTTTTCCATAATATTTAAGACTTTTAAGGTTTTTAATTTTTTATCATTATCTTTTTTATAAATTTCTAGAGGCTCAGATATGATATTACCAATGGTCATTCGAGGATTTAAACTTCCGTATGGATCCTGAAAAATTATTTGAACTTTTTTTCTAAAATTTTTAAATTCTTTTTTACTAAATTCATCAATATCTCTATTAAACCATATAATATTGCCTGTTTCTTTACTATTAAGAGATAAAATTGTTCTACAAAGAGTAGATTTGCCACAACCAGATTCACCTACTATACCTAATGTTGATCCCTGTTTAAGTTTAAAATTAATATTCTTTAAAACATGAAGATATTTGTTTTGATTAAATAAATTACGCTCTATTTCAAATCTACAATTTAAATCTTTTACTTCTAATAAATTATAACTCATTTACTTCATCCATTCAGGAACACATGAAAGAAGATGTTTTGTATATTCATGTTTTGGTGAAATCAAAACTTCCTGGCAATTACCTTTTTCAATTATTTTACCTTCATTCATTATTAAAATTGTATCTGAAACTTCAGAAATAACTCCAATATCATGAGATATAAGAGCAATTGTTATGTCTTTAAATCTTTTCAAATCATTGAAGATTTTCAAGATTTCTTTTTGCGTAGTTACATCAAGAGCTGTAGTTGGTTCGTCTGCAATAATAAATAGTGGATCGCACATTAATGATATACCGATCATAATTCTTTGCCTCATTCCGCCAGATAGTTCATGAGGATATTTTTTAAGTAAATTTTCTATTCTAGGTAACTTAACTATATCTAGAACCTCTTTAGCTTTCTTTAATGCTTCATTTTTAGTTTTTTTCTCATGAACCATTGAAACCTCAATCAATTGATTTCCAATATTCATATGCGGTGTAAGAGAGGTCATTGGATCTTGAAAAATAAATCCTATTTTTTTACCTCTAATATTAGAGAGCTCTTTTTCAGTGAGCTTTAATAAATCGACATCATTAAAATCTGCTGTTCCAATTGCACTCCCATTATCAGATAATATACCTGTTATAGAAAAGAAAGTTTGTGTTTTACCAGATCCAGACTCACCAGCTATGCCAAGACATTCACCTTTCTTAATAGAAAAAGATATATCATCAACTGCCTTAAACAAACCTTGTGATGTATCAAAATTAACACTCAAATTATTAACATTTAAAATTGCTTCCATTTAATATTCCTTAGGATCCAGAGCATCTCTTAGGCCATCACCAATGAAATTAAGAGAGGCTAGGGTAAGAACCATGAATAATCCTGGAAATATTAACAACCACCAGGCAGTTTCCATTTCTCTTGAGCCTTCAGAAATTAAAACACCCCAAGATGTTAGAGGCTCCTGAACACCTAAACCAAGAAAAGATAAAAAACTTTCTAAAATAATTACTGATGGAACCATTAATGTAATATACACAATTATTGTTCCTGCTAAATTCGGTATAATATGTTTAATTATTATCATAAAAGAGGATTGACCAAGTGATTTACTTGCCTCAATAAATTCTTTTTCTTTAATTGATATGGTTTGACCTCTTACAATTCTGGCCATAGTTAACCATTCAACTGCACCAATAGCTAAAAACAATAGGTATATATTTCTTCCAAAGATAACCATTAAAATAATTACAAATATAAGATATGGCATAGCATATAGTATTTCTACAATTCTCATCATTATTGTATCTAATTTTCCACCAAAATAACCAGCAATAGTCCCATAAGTTACACCTATAAGAACACTTACAAGAGTTGCAATAATGCCAATTGAAAGACTTAATCTTCCTCCATAAAGAATTCTTACCAACAGGTCTCTTCCATTACCATCTGTTCCAAAATAATGACCGCTTTCTATACTTGGAGCCAGATAAATAGAATTCCAATCAGTTTCATAAAAATCATATTGAAGTAAATATGGTCCAAAAATAGAGAGGAGGGTGATAAGTAATAAAATAATTAAACTTGCTAATGATGCTTTGTTTTTAAGTAATCTCTTAAAGGCATCGGAGTATAAAGAATTACCTTTTATAGATAGAATATTATCCAAATCATCTTTGCTATAATTCTTTATATTCATTTAATTTTAACTCTTGGATCAAGAACTGCTCTTAATATATCTGACAAAAGGATTAGAAGCATAAGTAAAGATGCATATAAAATCATAACACCACTTACAAGGGTATAATCTCTTTGAAGAGCCCCAACAACAAAATATCTTCCTATTCCAGGAAGTCCAAATATTTGTTCAATTATAATAGACCCAGTCATCAAACCTGCTGTTGCGGGAGCTAAATAATCAATTATAGGAAGTATTGATGATCTTATAACATGTTTAGTAATAATTCTTCTTTTAGGCATTCCTTTGGCTCTAGCGGTACGTATAAAATTTGAATTTAAGGTTTCAATTGTGCTGGATCTCATCATCCTTGAAATAATAGCTATCTGGGGTAAGGAAAGTGAAACAACAGGTAAAATAAGATTATAAATATTACCTCCATTCCATCCAGATATAGGCAGTAAACCTAAATAAAGACCGAAAAATAATGATAAAATAGGCGCTAAAACAAAACTAGGAACACAAATACCAATAAGAGAGACTCCCATTACAGTATAATCAAATATAGTATTTCTTTTTATGGCAGCAATAATTCCTAATAAACTACCTAAAAAGAGTGATATAATGATAGCAGAAACCCCAAGAGTTAAACTAATAGGAAAACCACTTAAAATTAACTCATTAACAGTAAAATCCTTATATTTATAGGAAGGACCTAAGTCACCTTTTGCTATTTTAGATAAATAAATACCAAATTGGTGAATTAATGGCTTATCAAGATCATAAGCTTCATTAATTTTTTGTTCAATTTCAGGGGGTAAAGCTCTTTCATTAGTAAAAGGGCCGCCTGGAGCAACTCTCATTAAGCCAAAAACGAAAGCAATTATGATTATTAGGGTAGGTATAGCTATTGCTAATCTTTTTATTATAAGTTGTATCATTTGCGCATAATATATATTATGTATAATCTTTATTAAATATCAATACTAAAGCTATAACCATCATATGAAGGTTTTATATTGCTTGGTAATTCATTAGATAGTTCTTCATAGTCTAAATCAATATGCATATTTGTTAATAATGCATTTTTACAATTAAAATCATCTATCCATTTTAATGTTTTGTCTAAGTGAGCATGTGTTGGATGTGGAGTAACTCTAAGTGCGTCCACTATCCAATAATCTAAATTAGATAAGTAATCTAGTGATTTATCTGGAAAATCTACTACATCACTTGAATATGCTATATTATAATATTTGAATCCTAATGAAAAAATAGAACCATGGTTCTGTAAAAATGGAATAAATGATATTTCTCCACCAGGACCGTTAATTATCAATTCTTTATATGGATCAATTATATTTTCAGACAATATTGATGGATATCCATGTTTTTCGCCACTTTTAAAACAATAATTAAACCTCGGTATTAATCTTGATGCCGTATCTTTATCTAGATAAACATTTACTCTTTCTCTTTTTCTTAGAGCAAATACTCTTAAATCATCTATTCCACCAGATTGATCGGCGTGATCATGTGTATATAAAACTGCATCTAAATTTGTTACACCAGCTTTTAATAATTGTTGCCTCATATCTGGAGAAGTATCTATTAAAACAACGGTTCTCTTATCATTTGTTACTCTTTCAACAAGTATTGAGCATCTAGATCTGATATTTTTAACATTATTTGGATCACAAACACCCCAATCACCGTCAATTCTAGGCACACCTCCCGATGATCCACAGCCAAGAATTGTTGTTTTTATAACACTATTCATTGATAATTTTAGCTTTATTAAATAATTTAAGAAAATTATCTGTAGTTTTTTCATAGAAAGATTGTTTATCAATATCATAAAACTCAGCTAAATAATCTGCAGTATGGACAACATTAGCAGGCTCATTTCTGCCTCCCCTAACAGGTTCTGGAGATAAATAAGGTGAGTCAGTTTCAACCAAGATTCTCTCTAAAGGAATATCTTTTATAGTTTCTCTTAATTCACCAGCATTCTTAAATGTAACTATACCAGACAAAGATATATAAAAACCTAACTCCAGTGCTGCTTTTGCTAATTCTGGACCAGCTGTAAAACAATGAATTACACCGGGAAAGGACCCTTTTTTGCTCTCTTTATTAAGTATATCAATTGTTGCATCATCTGCATCTCTAGTATGAATAATAATCGGAAGCTGTGTTTCTCTCGAAGCATTAATATGTCTTTTAAATAATTGAATTTGAATATCTTTTTCGGAGTTCTCATAATAGAAATCAAGACCAGTCTCCCCTATTCCTATAACTCTATCATTATTAGCAAATTTAATAATTAATTCTTCACTTATATCACTATGTAAATGTGCCGAATGCGGATGAATACCAATGGAACAAAAAATATTACTATATTTTTGAGTTAGGCTAAGCAAAGGATCAAACTCTTCTTCCTGTGTAGAGATGACTAACATTCCTTTTACACCTGAATTAAAAGCATTGTTTATTACAGAATCTAGATCTTCTCTAAAATCTTTAAATATTAAATGACAATGTGTATCTACTAAATATGACATCTTTCTATCCTAGACAGTTATGCCTTTCGATTCTAAACTTTACAAGTTATTATATAAATTAAGATATTATGATAAATATAAAAGTAATTTCAGATACTATATGTCCATGGTGTTACATAGGCAAAAAACAATTAGAAATAGCTATTAACAAATTAAATAATATTGAATTTAATATTTCATATAAACCTTTTCAGCTTGATCCAACAATGCCCATAAATGGCGTTAATAGAAAAAGATATATTGATAGAAAATTCGGTGAAGATGCCGCTAAAGAGGTTGGAAACAAAATTAAAGAAGCAGGAAAAAGTGTAGGTATAGACTTCAACTATGAAAAAATAGTTAAAACACCAAATACTTTAAATAGTCATAGAATCTTAAAATGGGCAGAAAAAGATAACAAACAAAATGAAGCCCTGGAATTATTGTTTTACTCATATTTTACTGAAGGTAAAGATATTGGAGATAATGAAGAGTTAGTTAATATTTCTAAAAAACTTAACCTTAATTCAGAGAAGATTAAAAAAGATTTAGATACCGATATTGATGTGAAGAAAATTGAGTTAGAAGAATGGTCTTATAGAGATCTTGGTATTGCAGGAGTTCCAACATATATTTTAGAAGATAATATGATTGTAACAGGATCACAATCATCTGATACATTTGTAAATGTATTTAATAAAATTAATTCGAGGAAAACAGAATGACCGATGTAATTACAAGTGAGATAATTGATCAAGAAATATGTTTAATAAAATTAAATAGACCTGACACATTAAATAGCCTTAATAAGACATTAGTTGATAGCCTTTATAGCTCTATAGATGAGTGCGAAAAGAATGATTCTATTAGATCCATTATACTCACAGGAAATGGAAGAGGTTTTTGTGCAGGAGCCGATCTTGCAAATGGAGGCTGGCCAACGGAAGATGGCTGGTCGGCTGGAAAAGCAACAGCAAATGCTATGGAGATTGGGTTCAACCCTCTCGTTAGAAAAATTGTTAATTCAAAAAAACCAGTAATAAATGCAATAAATGGCATAGCTGCTGGTGGTGGTGTTGGGCTTGCTCTATGTGGAGATATAGTAATTGCCTCTGAAAAAGCCAAATTTAAACTAGTTTTTGGACCTCAACTAGGCATAATTCCTGATGTTGGAGCTTCTTGGTTAGTTCCTAATTTAATTGGAAGAGCAAAAGCAAATGGCCTAGCTTTGCTTGGGGATGATTTAGATGCAAAACAAGCATATGATTGGGGTTTAATTTGGCAGGTTGTAGAAGATGAAGATTTATTACCTGAAGCTATTAAAATAGCAAAACGTATAGCTAATAGTGCAATAACAGGTCTTAAAGCTGTAGTTAAAGCCCATGATAAAGCTCTAGCATCCACTTTAGATGAACAATTAAACTATGAAAGAGATACACAAGAAATTTTTTGTAATAAAGATGAGTTTAAAGAAGGTGTCAGAGCTTTTCTTGAAAAAAGAAAACCTAATTTTAAAGATATAAAAAACTAATTTAATTTATAAAGTAATTCAAGATCATCTAATTTATTATCGATATAATTTAGAATTTCATGATTGTCTAAACCTTCATATGATAGCTTTTCATCTGGTTTTAGATTAATTTCATTTGATTGAGCAATATAATTGAGTAAACCTTCAGGGTTATTAAATATATTATCTTTAAATTGAATTATAAAACCATTTTTAGTTTTCTTAATTGATTCAATATTAAGATGCTTGCATCTTATTTTTATAGAAATAACTCTTAGCAGGATGTTAACTTCACTAGGATAAGACCCAAATCTATCGACAAGCTCAACCTCAAATAATTCTAGATCTGAAATATCATTTAAATTAGATAATTTTCTATATATTTCCATTCTAATATTTACATCTTCCAAATATTCAGAAGGAATCAATATGGGTAAATCCAAAGTAATTTTTGGTGACCATTTTTCATTTATAAATTTAGCATTATTATTTTTAAGCAAAGAAATCGTCTCCTCAAGCATATCTTGATATAGCTCAACCCCAATTTCCTTTATATGACCTGATTGCTGTTCTCCGAGAATATTACCTGAACCCCTTATATCAAGATCGTAACTAGCTAAATTAAAACCTGCTCCAAGAGAATTTAGCGATTGAATTGCTTCTAATCTTTTAAGAGCATTGCTACCAAGCTGAAAATCATTTTCATATGTAATATATGCATAGGCTCTAATATTTGATCGCCCAACTCTTCCTCTTATTTGGTATAATTGTGATAGACCAAATAAATTAGCCTTATGAATAACTATTGTATTTGCATTTGGTAGATCTAATCCAGATTCAATAATACTTGTTGATATTAAAACATCATAATTTCCTTCATAAAAATCATGCATTCTATTTTCTAAATTTGTTGATGACATTTGTCCGTGAGCAACAACATAATTAATTTCAGGAATTTTTTCTTTTATAAAATTTTCTATCGTTGAAATGTCCTTAATCCTTGGAACAACATAAAAACTTTGCCCTCCTCTTTTCTTTTCTTTTAATAAAGCTTCTTTAATAACGATTAAGTCTCTTTTAAAAATGAATGTTTCAATCGATCTTCTATCTATTGGAGGGGAAGCTATTATTGATAAATCTTTTACACCAGTCATAGCTAGCTGCATTGTTCTTGGAATTGGTGTGGCGGTTAAAGTAAGAACATGAATATCTGATTTTAGTTTTTTTAGCTTTTCTTTATGCTTAACTCCAAAATGCTGCTCTTCATCAACTATTAATAATCCTAAATTTTTAAACTCTATTTTGTCAGATAATAAAGCATGTGTACCTATGACAATATCAGCAAAACCATCATTTATTTTTTCAATAACTTCTTTCTTATTCTTTGTTAATCTTGATAATTCAACAATATTAATTGGCAAACCAGAAAATCTTTTTTTAAATGTTTCGAAATGCTGTCTAGCTAATAATGTTGTTGGAGAGAGAATGCCAACTTGTTTACCCTCTAGCGCCACTACAAATGACGCTCTAATAGCGACTTCTGTTTTACCAAAACCAACATCCCCACAGACAAGCCTATCCATAGGTATACCTTTAGATAAATCATCAAGAACATTGTCAATTGAACTTAATTGATCATCTGTTTCTTCGTAAGCAAATCGTGAACAAAAATCATCGTAGAATTCGTTTTTAATATCATATTTACTTGCATTAACTAATTTCCTTTTAGCTGCAACATCAATTAAATCTTTGGCTAAATGCATAATATCTTTTTTTATTTTTTCAGTCTTAATTTTCCAAGCATTACTACCAAGTTTATCTAAAGTTATATTTTCATTATCGGAGTTATATTTTGATAGCATTTCAAGGTTTTCAACGGGTAAATATAAACGATCATTATTTTTATATTCAAGCATTAGGCATTCATGATAAGAGTTTTCAATTTTTAGGTTTGTTAAATTTACAAATTTACCTAGACCATGATCAACATGAATAATAAGATCACCTGGATTGATAGATGATAGATCTTTAAGAAAATTTTTATTTTCAACTTTTCTAGATCTATAAAATTTTTCACCAAAAATATCTTGCTCTGAAATAAATATTGTTTTTTCAAGAAAAAAACCATTAGGAAGATTAAGAACACAAATTCCTACGCCTTTTTTAGTCATATTTTGTAAATCTGAAAATTTATCAAAAAGATATGAATCTATATTTTGATTTTTAAAAATTTTTGAAAGCCTTAATCTTGATCCCTCACTAGAGCAAGCAAGAAAGACACTATTATTATCATTAATATTTTTAGTTATAGTATCTTTTAAACTTTGGTAATCAACTTTATTTAGTCTATCTGATGTATAAAATCCCTCAATATTATTACCATTCAAGTTAATTTCATTAGGGCT
>Ga0208277_1001196_pt1 | contig 15255 bp, 15 predicted proteins | sample ETNtaG_5_FD_185782 | JGI IMG/M metagenome (GOLD analysis project Ga0208277, IMG submission 185782) | Marine microbial and viral communities from oxygen minimum zone, Eastern Pacific Ocean - ETNP201406SV205 (SPAdes) (version 2) | ecosystem: Environmental > Aquatic > Marine > Oceanic ...
GAGGACGGGTGCGTTCCCCTGTCAAGTGTTACTTCCCATTCAGCTTCGGTTGGAGCGCTTGTGGTCAAGTCAAACGAGAGTACTGTGGGGTCGTTGGTTGATTCATCAACTACGGCGAGCACCAATTCAGGCAGACCGTCCAAGGCTAAATCTGCGACCAGAGGTTGAGTCACAGAACGATGGTTGCTTTGCGAAGTGGGTGTGTGTGGGCTTTGGATTCCAATTCGATAGTCGACATCGGTATAACTCCAAACTTGCTCATTTTCGTGTCCGGATTTTTGCCATCCGGATTCACTGCATTCCAACTCAGGAGACCACAATTCGATGTTCAATGCATTGTCAGTATCGTAAACGAGGAGAATCTCGGGCTTCCCATCTTGGTCCACATCGACCACAATTGGAGTCGATCGAACATCGCGCGTTTGGCCAATGTTGACTTCCCATGCAATTTTTGCGTCATCGCCTGCCGCCAAACTCAGGTAGGTGTTGGATGCCTCTCCGTGCACGAGAACAGCAAACAGATCCCCTTCTGCACATCGTTCAACAGCAGCCTCTGTTGCGGTGATGCTGTTCGAAAAATCAGCAATGATCGATCCATAGAGGTCGCTTCCATCATCCAAGGCCTCCCAGTTGACACCAGGTTTTTCGATGGTTCCAAGGACGGTGAGGTTTTCGACTGAACCTGTGCCTGGCCCGCCGTTCGGACCATGTGAAGGCATGGTGGCATTGTGGGTAGGTGTCCGTGCAAATTGCCCCCATGGTTGTCCAAGGCCAGTCCATGGTTCTCCAGAATTTGTCGCCATAATCTTCGATGGTTCCTCTAAGTCCACATTCCCATTTTGGGCCCCGATTAGCATAGGTGAAACAGATGCCAGAATGAACATCAAAACCGGGAGCAGCGCTGAGGCGAATTTTCGCCCGCCGTCCTGCATTTTGCCGGTCATGAATGTACAGCAGGTTCCGGGGGTTGTTATGGGTTATGGCGGTATGCCTCCAAAATTGATGATTCTTAGCCCCTCATATCACGACCAAAACAAGGTGATGAAATGGGTTTTTGTCATCGCCACTTCCATGGAAAGAAGCGTGTGCATTAAATAGAGGCCGTCGGTGGCGAGAATGACTACGGTCGACTTCTCTCCAGAGGCGTGTGCCGGTGAAGGACGGAATGGGTTCCCCACTCCTCCTCACTTCACATCTCTGAGCGGTCTTCCGCAGAGGTGAAAAAAATGTACAAAATTGTATCACGGGAAGACACAATCCGCATTCCTGCAGAGTATATGCGCAAAGGCGCATCCCTCAACGACCACATCGACCGTCTGTCAATGACAGCATTCGAGGGTCGCTTCGATGAAGAAAACCGCTTCATCCTTCTCACGACAAACCACGAACCTCTCGGTCGTGGAAGAATCATTCACGGTGACGGTGCAATTTACCAGCGTGTTCGCTTTGATGCAGTCCTCTTTTGCATGGAAGATTACGAAGTGGTAGAAGGCGCAGTTTCCGAAGTCAATGAGTTCGGAGCATTTGTTCGAATTGGTCCAATGGAAGCACTTCTCCACAAGTCACAAATTATGGAAGACATGGTCGATGCCAACGTTGGCATGGGCTGGATCGAAGGGCGTCAAACTGGAAAGCGCATTGGTGTTGGAAATTCAGTTCGAGCTCGAATTGTTTCGCTCTCACCGGATACTTCCGATCCTCGGCGCTCGAAGATTGGTCTCACCAGCAAGCAGCCAGGACTTGGGTGCCACGACTGGCTCGATGAGGATAATGACTGAGGTGATGATGTATGGCTAAGATTCCTTTTGCATGCGCTGAATGCCACCTTATCCTCGAAGATGGCGTTGACCAATGCCCTCGCAACCCATCGGCACAAGTCTCAACAGATCACCAAGGCTATGTGATCATCATGAACCCCGCTCGCTCAGAAATTGCCAAGCGACTTGGCGTTGAACTGCCCGGCAAATACGCACTCAAAGTAAGCAACCGATAAGGAGATGAACAGGATGGAAATCGTAAACAGAATCGAAAACAAACTACTCAACCGTGTGGAAATCAGTTTCCGCTGGCAACACCTTGGCATGGCCACACCTTCTCGAAAGGAAGTCATGGACTTGGTTCGCACCCTTGAACCGGGATCCAATCCAGACTGCATTGTCGTCAAAGACTGCAACACAAGATTTGGACAACCTCTGACCACAGGTATGGCCTTCATCTACAACGATGAGTCTTCCATGAACGTTGAACCGGAATACATTCACAAGCGACACGAACAGTTCTGGAGTGCAAAACCTTCAGAAGAGGCCGCTGAAGAACCCTCTGAAGAACCCTCTGAAGAACCCTCTGAAGAATCATCTGAAGGAGGTGACGAGTGATGGGTGACGGTCCAAAGCCCGGCGCAAAGTGGTCCAAGTACACCGTCAATGAAGATGGAACTTTGACACGAAATGCAGAGTTCTGCCCTGAATGCGGCCCAGGTGTTTTCTTGGCCATTCACAAAGATCGCAAGTCTTGCGGCCGATGTGGATACACTGTCCTCAACGAGTGAGTTGAGTCCGGGCCTTGCCCGCATCAATCGTTTTGAATCGGCCCAAATGCAGATTCAATCCAATTACCATTGTTCAACAAGAGGATTGCACCTTGGTCTTTCCACATGATGTGAACCGGAATTTCTTCCATGTGAATTCGTTCCACACCCTGTGTGGAAAGCAGCAATTCCTCTCTCCATCCAGCCACACGCCATGCCTTTTCATCTCCATTCCAAAATGCATGTTGTACGGGGCCCTGTAATCTCCCCTCAACGATCGTCGTGCCATCATCGAGCCAAACAATTGAACCATCATCGTATACGAGCAATTCCTGTTGTCCATTGGCGTAGACTTGCTGGAGTACAGCATCATAGTGAAACACACTCGTTGCAATCAAATCACCCGACGCATCATCGTAAGATTGCGTCCCGCCACCTCGTGACCACACCTTCAACTGACCTTTCCGATGGGTAATCGACACGATGTCGTTCGCTCGTGGTAGTTTCTTTAGTTCAGCCCACGTAGGCAATTCAACACGCCAATGCTCCCCTGCATCTTTGCCCATTGCATAGATGCCTTTGTTGTAAAGGACAAACGCAAATCCATTTTCATGCCCGCATAGGGCAAGCGGCTCGGCGTCGAGCACATGCGACCAAAGTGACCCTACGGGGTGAAGTGCAGCGTCTATATTTCTACGAGTACGTAAATCACCCCGCTCTGGTCCGTTCTTGACAGGTTGACGACAATCATATGCTGCCATTCTTGCCATGAGCAATTCATGATCAATCCATGTTGCTACCATGACGTCGTTGGTCATGCATGTGTGTCGTACGCCCATTGGGAATGGTTTTCGCACATCATCAACCGGGGCAAGGTGAGCATCCAGTTGTTGAAACTCCCCATCAATTCCTACGGCGAGATAGCCTTCTGAATGTGGAACAATCGAGAGGGCGTGGAACGGAATCACTGGAGGCAGTGTTCCCGTCATGGGTTGTGCTCAGCGGCAAGGTTTGTCAATGCTACCACGCAACAGAATGAAAAGAGAGCCCAAGTGTGGTGAGACCATGGAAGCACTAAGCGTGGTTCTCATTGCGGTGAGTGGCGGTGATATTGCTTCAACAAACCAGGCCGATGTTGTGCGTAACCTTGGCACATGGACTCAACGCTCGGACGTTGAAGGCCAACCATCATATGAATGTGGGAACATTCGGATGTGGGTTTTTCCAAATGGCGTACTTCGTGAGGACAACATCAATCATCGCTGGGAGTCTGTCACTGGCGAGGTTGTTTCTGAGGTCATCTTTCCTTCACGGCATGTGGCTGAAAGCGGCCGTGCATGCTTGACGCTCCATCCCATTGGCGTGATGCAATTGGACCCCCAAAGTGTGCCTCCATACGGTGGTAAAGCTGGAGATGCTCCTCCTCCTTCACCACGTTTAGCCGCATGGTGGCGTTCCTTGCTTGAACGAGCTGAGGAAGCAGATTTGGGTGAACACTTTGATGTTTCACTGGAGGTAACCCACCATGGACCTTGGCTTGATGTCCCTTGTTTATTCATTGAAGTTGGTTCGACTTCAGATACATGGGGCCATCAAGGGGCAGCCAAACTTCTTGGGACCTTGATTCATCAAGGGTTAGGTTTGGACGGCAGCACTGGCATTGGCTCTTGGAACGAATCCAAGAATCGAGGTGAACCAGTTTTGATCACCCTTGGCGGGGGCCATTATGCACCAAGGGGGAATATGACTGCATCAACCGAGGGCATCTGGTTGGGGCACATGCTTGCAACCTATGCTCTACCGTTTGGAGAACCTCCACAAATGGGAGAAGTAGCCGAGGGTCTTTGGCGCCAATCCATCGACGCAGCCTTTGCCTCAACACAGAAGGCGTTTCCAGGAGGAAATATCGTGTTCTCGATGGACAAAAAAGCATTCAAAGGCTGGCAAAGGCAAGCCATACGCGATCACTTGGAAGCCTTAGGTGCGCCCCTGCTGAAGCGTCAAGGTGTTCTTGACTTAATTCAATGAACTGTTTGTTTCAAGCATCACAGCAACAAGCCTCAAGAATCTCCTACACTGACAGCCGGTTAGGTGAACTCATGGTCGGCCTGTTTTCTCGAACCGTGGTCGCTGCTACCGTCCGGATGCCAAAATGGTTCGTCGGATGGGTTTCTCGCCGCTATGTCGCTGGTTCAACCATTGAGGATGCAGTGCGTATCATGAAACGCCTCAGTAAGGAGGGCGCTTGCTTTACCGTTGATGTCCTGGGGGAAGAAATATCAACAATGGATGAGGCTCAATTCTTTCTTGATGAATACGTCCGAGTGCTCGAAGCGATTCGCATTTCAGGGCTTGATGCGAATTTGTCGATCAAACCAACAGCGTTTGGTCTGCTCATCGATAAAGAGAAAGGAATGGAGAACATCGAAAAGCTCGTCCAAATGGCAAATGAAAACGACATGTTTGTTCGCCTTGACATGGAAGACCACCGTGTGACCACCGACACCATACAAGTTGTCCTCGATCTACATAGCAGGGGATTAACCAATGTAGGAACTGTTCTCCAAGGGCGGTTATTTCGAACACTGGACGACATTCATCACCTCGAGACAGAACTTGGGCCAGCCGCTGACTACAGGATTTGTAAGGGCATCTACCTCGAACCTGAGGAAATATCCTACACGAAGTATCAAGACATCGTGGATGCAACCAATGCCTCAATTGATCGAATGTTGGAAGCAGGAGCATATTGCTCCATCGCAAGCCATGATCTTCCTGTGATTGAGCATGCAAAATCTGCATTGGCTGCGCACGGAATGGGACCCGGAATTGAAGATCCACGGGAAAATGCAGGTCCACAAAGAGAGTTCAAAGGCCCGGGGTATGAATTTCAAATGCTGCTCGGGGTGAGGGGCCCCTTACGACGTAAATTAGCAGCAGCGGGGCATCGAACCCGCGTCTACATCCCGTACGGTGAGAAATGGTATGAATACAGCATTCGCAGGTTGAAAGAAAACCCTACGGTCGGGGCTCAAGTCGCAAAAGCATTCTTGATGCCGTGGACCAACAGGCCATAATCAACGCCGAGGTCGCTTTTTCCTTCGATTGTTGGGATTGACACCTTTTTTGACAATTTCTTTTGGAAGCACCGGATTTGGATTGTATCCAAGGCGACCTTCCTTCCAAGCCTGTCGGCGCTCCCTTGGAGTGCGTGGTGCAAAGTGTTCTGGATTTGGAGGTTCATGCAAATACATCCGCTTGATATCAGGCGCATCAACCGTGCCACGTAGTGTCCTTCCTCGACCTGTATGGATGGCACGGATCCTCCACGTCTTTCCTTCAATATCGATGAGGTGGCCAGCAGTGTATTTGGTCTCCTCTGGGACGATTAATACATCTGCTTCAGAGTCTTCTCCTCGCGTCATTGTGAGTTTCACCCTGACCATGTCTGACCGGAGTGCTGATGCACGCGCAATGAGGCTTGCTTCAGCACGCTTGGCAAATTTACCATTCTTGAGTTCGATTTGGTTGATCTTCCAGAGTTTTTCTTCCTCTTTGAATACATCCTCAAGTTCAATCATTTCATCAGCATCGATTTCAAGCCGCGAAGTGCTCGAGGTAGGTCCTTCGGTCAAAATGAATGGAATTTCAACAACGGGCGGTGGGCGTAGATGGACTGTGTGAACCTTACTGCAATCAATGCATTTCAAGAGATAATCCCGACCGGTCCCTTTCGCCTTCTCTTTGAGAATTTCATGGCCAGTCAGTTCGTCACACATTGGGCAATGAACTGCATTTTCGAGAAGAACCTCTTCTTCATCAAAAAAATCATCCATAGGTTCGGTTTCCTCCATTGTGACTCCCCATGCTGAGCGCGGAATCCCTCTCGTTTGAAGTCACCGGCCAATGATGTGTTCGAATGCGAGGCTTCAAGGGGGTGCCTCATGAGGCCAATTCATGTCCAGTGGGGGTGAAGCGGGGGTGAAGGTCGACAAGACAGAAGCGCTTGCCCAACTGCTCAGTGCTGATGCAGAGCGAAGCCGGGACGAACCAGAAATTGCCGCCAATATCGGTGCACAACTCCAACACATGGGGCTTTCAACATGGTCGATTTCTGTCCAGCGACGACTTAGGGATGCACTCGGACGGCTTAAGCCAAAGCGAGTGATTGAAGTTGGCGGGGGGATCGGTCATCGTTCAGCATGGATTTACGACCTATTTACGGTGGATGGATTCACTCCAGAACGTTACGATATCATTGAAAACGGTGCGAAGTTCGCTGTTATTCTTCATCGACTTATGACCCGGTTTGAAGCAGAATCATACACCAAGATTGTCGTTGGCGTGCTCGATGCTCTTGTTGGCGAAACACTTGCTTGGAAGGCTGCTTCATCGACCGGTTTGGAGGTTGGAGATGCACCGATTCAACCTGAAGCTGATGCGATCATTGTCGATGGAATTTCAGCGTCACGAGCAAAGAATGTCGAGTTGATGCTTCCTTTCTTGGCCACCGGTGGTGTGCTGTTCACCCTCGAGCCTGACATGCCCGTTGGTGATGTCAAGGAAGATGATGAAGATGGAATGGCCTTAGTCGATGGATTTAATGCATGGATTGAGTTGATTCAATCCTGTAATGAAACACATCACATTGGCTTCATGCCCCTCTTTGGTGGCACCCTTGTAGCGATGGTGAAAAAGTGATTACGATTCCTCAGGGTTGGCAGCATCGATCAGTGCTTTGATCTGCAATAGCCCATATCCATACTCATCGTCATGCCCTTCTTGAGTTGGTCTTGGTAGGGAAGTTTGTTCAATCCATTCTTTGACTTGATTGATGTTAGCAATGTTGTCCTGAGTCCCATTTGCCGCCAGTTCTGGATTGTTTTGTAATAACAATGCAATGGCACCTGTGACGTACACCGTTGCTGCACTTGTCCCATCGCTCAGCGACCATGTTCCTTCTTTGTTGATCACCGCAACCGATTCCGCCGGCGCGACAAGTTCTGGTTTTTTGTGCGGGTCTGAACGTGGCGTAAGAATTGGAAGCGGCCAAATCCTTCCATTGTTATCACCAACGGAGGAGCCTTCCCAATGCGTGCCTGATTGAGTCACGCCGCCCACACAAATCACAGCAGTTTCACTGCAAGGTGTCGCCACATCACCGTCATCATCTGAACCTCCATCATTTCCAGCTGCTGCAATCACAAAGATTCCAGATTCCATGGCATCTTCAGCTGCTTGTGCAGATGAGCGGCCTGTTCCAAAATTGAAAGGCAGGATTCCTGGTGCGCCGCCAAGCGATAAGGAAATGATGTGTGCTCCATTTTCAGCACACCAATCGATGGCCTCAGCGACAACAGTATCGTCACCTGTACCGTTTTCGGCAAGCGCTTTAGCCACGAGCAATTCGACTTTTGGCGCAATGCCCTTCATCCACCCGTCTGCAACAAGGATGCCAGCCATGCTCGTACCATGGCCGTGATCGTCGTATGGGTTGTTTGCTCCGCCAACAAAATCCTGCCATTTGGAAATGGTCAGGCCATCCAAATCTTGGTGGTCGGGGTTGAGTCCTGAGTCGACGATGCACACCGTGACACCCGCTCCGTTGAGGTTGACTTCGTCGACTTGAATCAGATCACGGTACACCTCTTGCGATTCCAATGCTGCGTCACCAGGTCGGTAACCTGTGAGTGCATCGCCGTCAAAAAGAATGAATCCGGTGTAAGCAAGGCTGACAATCATGATCAATGTGATTGAAAAACTCACAATTTTCTTTGCCGTTTGAATGTCCTCATCGAGTTGAGGTTTCATAGCCGTAGGGTGAAGGTGAGCATCTTGCACGTCGAGTTGGTTGAGCGATGGAATCGGGGGTAATGGTTGTGGAGCAACCACATGTGGCGATTGATGCTGATGTTCAGCATTTTCCCAGAAGTTTTTGTTATCCATTTTGATCAACTAAAGGCTTGAACTGCTTCCTCGAGGGTGTCAGCAAACAGTTTTGCCTCCTCCTCGGTGTTGTAGAAATATGCTGAAGCCCTCAGTGAACCATTTTCATGCCCTCTGTCGTTGAACCATGAATGCACGCAGTGCTGGCCGCTTCTGACCATGACACCTGCTGCTTCATCAAGCAATAAAGCGATGTCATGTGCGGGTAAGTCGTGCATGAGAATTGAGCAAATTCCACCACGCAGCGAAGGATCAGCAGGGCCGATAATATCGACACCAGAAAGGCCACTCACGGTCTTACTCATGATCCTGTTCAATTTGATTTCATGCTCCTTCACAGCAGTCATGTCCAAGGCAGACAGGTAATCAATGGCAGCCCCTGTTGCAATCATGCCTGAAAAATGCCCAAGCCCGCCCTCGAAGCGTGCAGGTGGAGCAGCCCATTCAATTGAATCATAGGTCGAGGTTTGTACGGTTTGACCTCCTGCTTGAATCGTTCTGAGGTTGTCCAGAAGATCGTAGCGACCCCATAGGCCGCCCATCCCCGAGGGTCCGCACATTTTGTGAATTGAAAAGGCAAGGAAATCAATATCTAGATCTTGAACATCGACATTCATGTGAGGTGTAGATTGCGCCCCGTCCACGCAAATAAGGGCATTATGATCGTGTACTATTTTTGCAATCTCCTTGACTGGAAGGCTGACCCCGTCTAAATTACCGACATGACTCACTGATACCAATTTAAGCTTGGATCCTGCATCAGCGCAAGCAGCCTCAAAGGCTTCGAGGTCAAACGTATTATCAGCATTCGAAGCAACAACGCGGTGGTCAATTCCTTGTTCCCGTTCCAGTTGGAGCCAAGGTACGAGGTTGGAGTTATGTTCTCGGTCAGTTGTTAAGACCACATCGCCTTCATTCCACTGCATACCATGAGCGACCTGGTTCAGGGACTGAGTGGCGTTGCGTGTGAAGACAACTTCATTCTTGTCGCTGGCATTGATGAATCGAGTTAACTTGGCCCGGGCTGCTGCAGTGTGTTGCGAGATCTTCGTTCCATATCGGTGCACTGAACGACCACCACAACCAGGGCTTGTGGTGTAATAGTCATGAATTGCATCAACAACCGAATCAGGTTTGAGCGTGACACAAGCATTGTCAAGATAAGCAAGATTAGGATCTGCACGAAGTGTGGGGAAATCTTCTCTTAGTTTTTTGAAATTCATCACCAGGCCTCCACATCGGAAAGGAAATCAAGAACAGGAGCGTTGATTCCGCAGGATGGACAGTCATATCGCGTTGGTGCGATGGCTTTGCAAGTTCGGCATGCACTACCGACGGCAACGATCGTTGTGCAGCCTTTCGAAGGGCAAGGGAGTTCGATTTCTCCCTTTGAATTTCGTGAGATATTGACTTCAGCATCGCACTCTGGACACACAGATGCGGTATTGATTCTGCTTTGAGATGGTTCCTGATTTGAGAGTTCTGCATCGGCTGCAATAGCGGCCCTTGTTTTGACAATTGCTTCTTGACCGAGCATACGTTGTGGGTACCAGATGACCATCATGAACACGGGGATGGAGGCAAGCCCAAACGTAACATGAACGATTAATGTGGTCATGCTGCCTATGACTTGGTCTGCAATGAAATGAGCCCCAGCCCATGCAGAGAGCATGGTTGTTCCGCTCCATGTAGCCAACATGAGTCCCCAGCCACCTAGAGAATGTTCTGCCATTTCCATTTCCATCAAGCGAACATCTTCGTGGAGGTGATATTCCTCTATGTGAAGGTCTCGAGTTTCGGTAACAGCCTTCCAAAAGAAGTAGATGAAAAACAGAACAACGAGAACGATCAAGGTCCCCATCATCATTTCAGAAGGGTTGACGCCTGCGGGGAAACTTGGATTTTCTTGGTGATAGAGGACTTGTGCAACGACGAAGAGGTTCCAAAATACAAGCAAAGATACGGCGTGTGTTCTCATGATGGGGAACATCGTCCAAATCTGCACGGCAAACCAAAACCAGAGGACGATTGAAAGCATCATTTGTAAAAACACAGCACTCGAAACCGACTGGATGCCCTCGGCACCGATCTTCATCGGGTCGCCACCGCTCATAACCTCTGTAGACAGGGCTCCGAGCAGGAAGGCTACAGCACCCAGTGCCATTGTAATCCAGTGCTTTCTCTCCCATTCATGGATGGCGAGCTTGCTTTGAAATTGGACTTCACACTGAATTCGATCCAGTGGGCTAAGGAGTTCATGAAGTGTTGAAAAAGAGAAAAGTGGTGAAAAATCTCGCAGTCGAAATGGCATGTCACCATGTTCGTTTTCTGCGTCATCACTCGCTTCTGAGAGGACGACAGAGTCCGGACCCGCTTCCTCGCTCATGCACTGCCTAAGGGGTCAACATATGAGTTCTTTCGCTCGGCTCATCTCCATTTTTTTCTTGGAATTTATTCAGTGAGCATTAAACGGGGATGACAAGTGGCCCGGTTACAAGCCGAGATCGCATAGCCTGGTAGTGCGCGCGACTGGAAATCGCGTGGGCCCGTCCCTCGGGAGTTCAAATCTCTCTCTCGGCGCCATTTACGAGCCCAAAGAGGTGGAGGCGATGCTATGCTGGGATTAACAATTTATAGGAGAAAATGGAGTTCCATCTATGTCACTCAAATCCCGTTGCTATGAACTGGCAGAGAGTTCACGGTTCCAGAATGCGATTCTTGCTCTGATCGTATTGAATGCATTTACCATTGGGGTAGAAACCTTCACTTGGTCCAATCAAATTACATCAACGCTCGAGGCCTTGGATGCTCTCATTCTTTGGGTGTTCATCATTGAATTGCTGATTCGTCTAATCGGGAGTGGTTTTTCCTTCTTCAAGGACTCATGGAATAATTTTGATTTTGTCATTATTCTCTGTTCCGTTGCCCCTTCAACAGGTCCGCTAAGTGTCTTGCGTGTCTTTAGAGTGTTTAGGGCCTTGCGTCTGGTTTCAAGCATGCCTGAGATGCAACGAATGGTCGAGGCAATGGTACGTTCTTTGCGTGGAATCGCTGCGATTGGGTGGTTACTTGTGATTGTAATGTATGTGTTTTCAGTGATGGGCACTATGTTGTTTGGGGATGGTGGTGAAGCTGGCGAATTGTATTTCGGTAACCTTGGATTGTCGCTCTATTCGTTATTCCAAATCATGACCTTGGAATCATGGTCAAATGGCATAGCTCGAATGATTATTGATGAACAAGGATGGTGGGCGGCTTGGTTCTTTATTGCCTACATTGTCAGTACTTCATTCACCTTCCTGAACATGTTCATTGCCGTCTTCACAAATACGATGGCAGCAATTGATATCGAAGATGAGGATGACCATGGATTCTCAAAAATCCTCATCGATCTGAGGGAAGAACTCGCCGATTTGAAAGCACATTTGATTGACCATGGTCACATTTCCGCAGAGGAGTGAATCTTCCTCTCGAATTGAACTATTGCTTATCGGATGCAAGTTCACTGGAGCCACCGGCGAGAATTGAACTCGCGACCTCCTCATTACCAATGAGGTGCTATACCGCTAAGCCACGGTGGCAGTAGTCGTGGCGACTTACCGGACCAATATAACCGCTTCGCGTCTCTATCGACCCCATCAAATCGAAGTGGTGAGCCAAGTGAAGTCCTCAAAGGCTATAAGGTGATTTTGTCAAATGTTTTCTTGGAGAAGGCAACTTCTCCGGATGGGATTGAGAATGGAGCGAGAGCTTGAAACAAAAACGGAGATGCGCCAACGAGTGCGTGATCTTCAGAGCCAAGTAGATGAATTGAAAGACCTTGTGAACACACTCTTGAGTGTGATTTGTGAGGAGCCGGATGGGGTGCATAGCGGAGCGGCACCGACCATACCTGGCCAACCAGCAAACAATTACTGCATGTAAGGTCAACCTTTGATGACTGCTAGCGGATTCAGGCGTGCAACAGGTCGAGCAAGATTGGCTTGATCAGTCAAGGCAATGACTTCATCGACGTCCTTGTATGCATCTGGTGCTTCTTCTGCGAGAACATTTGGTGTCGATGCATGGATGCGAATCCCTCTTGCTTCTAATTCGAGTTTGAGCGCCTTCCCATCAATTGTTTTCTTGGCCTTTGTTCTCGACAGTGCTCGGCCTGCCCCGTGGCAAGATGAACCAAAGGCTTGATTTGTGCCCTGTTTGGGTCCAGACAGGAGCCATGAACCGGTCCCCATATCGCCTGGGACCAACACTGGTTGGCCACTTTCGGCGTAGCCTTGCGAGATTTCGCTATGGTTTCCAGCAAAGGCTCGTGTTGCACCTTTTCTGTGGACGCAACACGTGCACTCAACACCATCGATGTGATGCTTCTCTACTTTTGCAATGTTGTGGGCTACGTCATACAACAATCGGGCTTCACCATCGACGCCCAATTCCAATTTGAGAACTTCACGGAGTCGATGAGCCAAAGCGCTTCGATTGGCAAAGGCAAAATTCGCAGCAGCATTCATTGCATCAAAGTACGATTGCCCCTCTTTGCTGTAAAACGGTGCTGCAGCCAATTGACGATCTGGCAAGACATAATCCCATTCATCATCAACCCACATCCCGTCACGAGAGGTGTACCGTGCTTCAAGGGCACGTACGTGATCACTGCATACTTGATGGCCAAGGCCCCGTGAACCGGAATGAATCATGGCCACGAGTTGTCCTTCGAAAAGCCCCCATTTTTCTGCAGTTTCTTGATCGACCGTTTTTCCAACAGTTTGCAATTCCAAGAAGTGGTTCCCGCTTCCTAAGGTGCCAAGTGCTCGAAGACCACGCTCCCGTGCACGACTCGAAATTGACGCCTCTTCCGTATGAAGGACACCATTGGACTCGATATGGGCAAGGTCTTCATCAAAGCCAAATCCGAGTTCAACAGCAGCAGCGGCTCCGCCTTGGATCAAGTTGTCCAACTGCCGAGGGTTGATCTCGAGACCACCTTTTCCTGATGCACCAGCGGGGATCCTTCCTGCAAGCCTTCCAGCCAGTTTTTTCAAGTTAGGAATATCATCTTCAGTGGCGTCGAGTGCGAGCATTCTCACGCCACAATTGATGTCAAAACCGACGCCTCCTGGAGAAATTGCGCCTCCTTGTTCTCCTGCTTCAGTGTCTGTTGCAACGACGCCTCCGATTGGCAATCCATATCCAAAATGCCAGTCGGCCATAGCCCATGCTTCTCCAACAATACCGGGGAGTGAAGCAGCATTCACGAGCTGTTCTGGCCCCCGATCATCAGCATGGTTTTGCAAATGTTGAGCATTGGTGACAAGCCTTGCATCGACCTTCATGTTTCCATGGGCCTTGATGCGCATTGTACCATCACCTTCGTCGGTGAGGTGGTCGCGCCAATCTTCGGCCATGTTCGTGCCACGGGCAAATCCTCTTTGAGGATTGTTCAATGCAAATGGAACAATACACAGCACAGGTTTCAAGGGGGAGGCTTTGTTGGGAGAAGTATTCCTCCAAGGGCGTGATGCTATGAGTTTGCCACCAATCGATTTAGCCGTCTTCCACGAGAACGGTTATCTTCGCAAACAATGCACCATCACTGGGTTGTGGTTTTGGACCACTGATGAATCAAGAGAAACATGTGGCGACACAGCAGAAGACGAGTATTCCTTCATTGGCGCTCCTTTGATTCAAGGCTATCCAATGCGGGGCAAGGCCCTCAAAGATGCCATGAGGGAAACGTTCCTGAATTTCTTTGAAGAAAAGCAACACACCCGTGTGGATCCCTATCCGGTGCTGGCTCGTTGGCGCGATGACATTCACCTGACCATTGCTTCGATCGCAGATTTTCAACCCCATGTCACTTCTGGTGAGGTCGAGCCACCTGCGAACCCTTTGACAATTTCACAACCCTGTATTCGTTTAACAGACGTCGATGCTGTTGGCCGCTCTGGACGACACTTGACAACTTTTGAGATGATGGCTCACCACGTCTTCAATCGTCCAGATGAAGGACGAATGTATTACTGGATGGAAGAATGTGTTCGGTACTGCCACGAATTGATGACAGAGGCACTCGGTATTGAGGCCAAGGAAATTACCTACGTCGAAAACCCATGGTGTGGTGGAGGTAACGCTGGTGCTGCAGTGGAAGTGATTGTTGGTGGATTGGAACTTGCCACTCTTGTGTTCATGAACATGGAAGAGCACCCAGATGGAGACATTGAACTTAAGGGGGATACTTACCGTGAGATGCCATTGCAAATCATCGATACTGGTTATGGATTAGAGCGATTTTGTTGGGCTGCTGCAGGCACGCCAACCATCTATGAATCAATTTACCCTGAGACCACAGCGTGGTTGAAAGATCTCGCACAATTTTCCAACATCACCAAGCAATGGCCCGAACTTAACCTCGATGCACTTCTTGGAGAGATGAGTCGACTCAACGGCATCATGAACATCGAACCGGGGGTCGATGCCGATGAACTCCGAGCAACCTTCCTGCGTCGACTCTCAGAACGTGGCGTCGATGTTTCTGCTGAACAATTCTCGGCAGTGACTGAGCCATTGGCAAAAATTTACGCCATTCCCGACCACCTTCATGCCCTTTGCAACATGTTGGGTGATGGGCTCGTTCCTTCAAACGCAAAGGCTGGATACCTCGCTCGAATGCTTGCCCGCAGAACCTTACGCTTGAGGGATGAGTTGGAGTTGTCAGTCTCCCTTGCCGAGTTGGCACGTCACCATATCGAAGTGAACCTTGGTGGTGCAATGATGAAGCAGACGCA
>Ga0208277_1001203_pt1 | contig 15222 bp, 16 predicted proteins | sample ETNtaG_5_FD_185782 | JGI IMG/M metagenome (GOLD analysis project Ga0208277, IMG submission 185782) | Marine microbial and viral communities from oxygen minimum zone, Eastern Pacific Ocean - ETNP201406SV205 (SPAdes) (version 2) | ecosystem: Environmental > Aquatic > Marine > Oceanic ...
AATGCTATGTTTGTAGGTAGTACTTCTGAATTACAGAAGATGCTTAAAGAGATGGGAAAAGATAAATAGTTAATACCTAAATCAACAACTTGCATCCTCTACACAGCAGGGAGGTTTAGGAGAAGCATTTTAAAACTTAAATGGATAAGATCCAATCCGAACTTAAAGAAGTTCAAAAGAAACTTGAAGATATTGAAAAGAAACAAGAGATGATGCGTAAGATATATGATATGGAAAGAGACCAACAGATAAAGACAGGTAAGAGACCTGCACAGTATGAAATGATGTAATCTAAATAGTTTTATACTATGGTAATTAATTGTGGCTACTACTGATAGCATTTATCTTGGCAATCCCAATTTAAAGAAAGCTAATACACCAATGGAATTTACTCCTGATCAGATTCAGGAGTTTGTCAAGTGTAAAGCTGATCCTGTTTATTTTTGTAAGAATTATATAAAGATTGTCTCTCTTGATGAAGGTCTAGTACCTTTTAGCATGTATGATTTTCAAGAGGAGATGGTTAATAGATTTCATGAGAATAGATTCAATATTGCAAAACTCCCTCGTCAGACAGGTAAATCAACAACCGTAGTATCATACCTTTTACATTATATTATTTTTAATGATAATGTTAATATTGGTATTCTAGCAAACAAAGCATCTACTTCTAGAGAATTATTATCTAGATTGCAGTTGGCATATGAAAATTTGCCAAGATGGATGCAACATGGAATTTTAGCATGGAACAAAGGTAATGTCGAACTCGAAAATGGATCAAAGATACTGGCTGCTTCTACGTCTTCAAGTGCTGTCCGAGGCATGTCGTTCAATATCATCTTCCTCGATGAATTTGCTTTCGTTCCGAACCATGTTGCAGAACAATTCTTTGCATCTGTTTATCCTACTATTACTTCTGGTAAGTCAACGAAAGTCATAATCATATCCACTCCTAATGGAATGAATATGTTTTATAAGTTATGGCATGATGCTGAACGTAATAAGAATGAATATACAACAACAGAAGTTCATTGGTCGCAAGTGCCTGGCAGAGATGCTAATTGGAAAGCACAGACTATTGCTAACACATCAGAAAGACAGTTTGTACAAGAATTTGAATGTGAGTTCTTAGGATCTGTTGATACTTTAATATCAGCATCTAAATTGAGAACAATGGTATATGAGGATCCTTTACACGCTAGTAAAGGGTTACATACTTATGAACAACCTATAGAGGGTCATCAATATGTTATGACAGTTGATGTCTCTAGAGGAGTTAATAATGATTATTCAGCATTTGTTATTTTTGACATTACAGAGATTCCATATAAAGTTGTTGGTAAGTATAAGAATAATAATATTAAACCTATAATATTCCCAAACATAATAAATGATGTAGCGAAAGCTTATAATGAAGCGTATGTACTAATAGAAGTAAATGATATTGGTGGACAAGTTGCTGATATAATGCAATTTGATTTAGAGTATGAGAATATTTTAATGTGTGCTATGAGAGGTAGAGCAGGTCAAATAGTTGGTCAAGGATTTTCTCACAAGTCTCAATTAGGAATTAAAATGACATCAACAGTCAAAAAGACTGGATGTTCCAACTTAAAAGCATTAATTGAAGATGATAAGTTATTAATACAGGATTATGATATAATTGCAGAGTTAACTACATTTATCCAAAGGAAACAATCATTTGAGGCACAAGAAGGTTGTAATGATGACCTTGCAATGTGTCTTGTAATATATGCATGGTTGGTTGTTCAACCATACTTTAAAGAATTAACTTCGGATGATATTAGAAAAAGACTTTTTGAAGATCAAAGAGAAGCTATAGAAGAAGATATGGCACCATTTGGCTTTATTTTAGATGGAACTGATGAAGAGGTTGAAGTTGATGATAAGGGAGATGCATGGGCAAAAGTTGATGAATATGGAGATATGGCTTTTATGTGGGATTATAAGTGATGACACCAAAAGAGGATATTGAATTTATAGCTAATCTTATTGATAAAGGATTCCATTATGATAGATCTAATGATGAATATGTTCGTAAATGGATTACAGAAGGTGGAGAAGAATCTATATTAGAAATATATAAGAAAGTATGGCATACTAATAAATGGTGTCAATCTATGGTTGGTTATGGTGATAATATATTCTATGAGGAAATGTTGGAATGAATTTAGAAGAACAGTATGAATTAGAGCATCTACTATTACAAGAAAGAAAATGTAGGTCTTGTGGTGAAACTAAAGATCTTATAGATGGGTTTTATTTGACTCGTAAAAATAGAAAGGGGTTTCCATCAGCTTATGCTTATGAATGTAAACTCTGTACTATAAGAAGAATCATGGAGAACAGAAAAAGGAATACTACATTCTCAGATTGGTTATATCCTGATTGGTAGGGTGTTCATGTACAGTTTCCCCGTTTGTAAACCGAGAAATAATAAATAGTTTGGAGAAAAAGATCTCATAGAGGAAATAAAAACATGGCTTTAGCATCACCTGGCGTAGAGGTAAAAGAGATTGATTTTACGGCTACCGTTCAAGTTGCAGATCAAAATATCGGTGTAGTTGCTATAGCGGCTCAAAAGGGGCCTACCGATGTAGTAACATACCTTGCGAGCGAAAGAGAATTAGTTGATACATTTGGTAACCCAGATAACAACAACTTCGAAGCATGGTTTGCTGCAGCAACAATCATACAGTATGGCGGAATCGCAGCAGTTATAAGACCTTCAGGGGCTACTGATTTAGGTTTACGTAACTCAAATATTAAGAGAGATAATAGTAGTGATGCTACTCTCGCAATTAAAAATAAAGACGATTTTGACACTAGAACAACAAATACTTTTGAATGGGCAGCGAGAACATCTGGTGCTTTCAACAACGGTGTAACCGTTTCTGTGGTTGACCACGGTGCTGACCAAGAAATTACATTCCCTAATGATGTAGGATCTATTTCTGCATTTGATGGCGCAACAAACGCTGGTGCAACTGCAAGTAGAACTGCTGGTACTTATCAAATTACTGCCACTGGTGGTGCAGGGTCTGGTGCAATATTCCAAGTTGTAATTGCTGCTAACGGTGCTGCAACCATTACAATAGCCGATAATGGTAAGGATTATGCAGACAATGATGTTTTAACTTTACCTAGATCAGGTAACTACGGTGGTGCTAGTGACATTACGGTTGCTGTAAATGGTGTAGCTGGTGCATTACCTGTTGCTGGTGCTTCAATTAAGTGGGCATCTGGAACTAGTACATACTACGGTAGTGTTTACAAAGTAGTTGATGGTGATACCATTCAAGTTACTCTTTGGGATACTACACAAAGACTTGCTATAGGTTCAGTTGTACAAACACATGCTGGTGCTGCAGTAGGTACTGTAAGTGCAGTAAATCAAGCTGATGTTTATGGTACTCTAGAGTATGCTAATGGTAAGAAGTGGTCAACTATTGCACCACAACCAGGCACATCAAGTGTTACTGCATCTAAAGGTGGTAAGTATGACGAATTCCATATTGCAGTAGTTGATACTCTTGGTAGTGTAACTGGAAATGTTGGAGAAGTTTTAGAAACAATGACATATGTTTCTAAAGCAACTGATGCAAAAACATCAGAAGGAACTGCAACATACTGGAAATCTTTTGTTAATGGACAGTCTAGGTTCATTTACGCTGGAGATCAAACATTTGCAGACACTGGAGATCAGTTAACTCAAGCAAATATAACATCTGGTAAAACTTCTACTAATATTGGTAGTTCAAGTGTTGATGCATGGTTCAAACCATTTACTTTTAGTGGTTCTTCTACAGAAGGAAGAGTTCTTGCCTCAGGTGCTAACTATGATTATTCAACATCAAATAAGATTGAATTAGTTGATGCAGGGTTGATTGCTGGATATGATTTAATTAAAGATCCAGAAATTTTCGGAGATATTGATTTCTTAGTTCCAGGCAAGATTACAATTGCTAAAGCAGTTGGATTGATTGCAATATCAGAATTAAGAAGAGATTGTATTACAGTTGTTTCACCAGAACGTTCTGATGTAGTTAACTCAAATACAAATTCTCAGAAAGTAGATGCTATTATAGATTTCTTTAATCAACTTCCAAGTACATCATATGCAATATATGATTCTGGATATAAGTACATCTATGATAAGTATAATGATGTTTATCGTTATGTACCTTGTGCAGCTGACGTTGCTGGTTTATGTATTAATGCTACAATTAATGCAGAGTCATGGTTCTCACCTGCTGGATACAACAGAGGTGGAATCCGTAATGCAACAAAACTTGCATTTAGTCCAAGACAGGCTGATAGAGATAGACTTTATACCGCAAGGGTCAATCCTATTTCTACATTCCCTGGCCAAGGAACAGTATTATTTGGTGACAAAACTGCACTTGCTTCACCATCTGCATTTGATAGAATTAATGTTCGTAGACTCTTTATTGAGTTGGAAAAGAATATTGCACAATTCTCTAAATATCAGTTGTTTGAGATTAACGATGAGTTAACAAGATCTGGCTTTAGGGCTGCAGTTGAACCATATCTTAGAGGTGTACAGGGTAGGAGAGGCATTTATGACTTCCTAGTTGTTTGTGACACTTCAAACAACACTGCTGATGTTATTGATAGAAATGAGTTTAAGGCTGAAATTTATATCAAACCTGCTCGTTCAATCAACTTCATCACAATTACATTCGTTGCTACTAGAACTGGCGTTTCGTTCAACGAATTAATTTCATAATTTACCCTTTAGCTTACTACAACTTCGGAGAATAACACAATGGCAAGAGGCATATCAGAGTTTAAGTCAAAACTTACACAGGGTGGTGCAAGGCCGAATCTGTTTATGGTTCGCCTTAACTTCCCAAATGAATTATCTAGCGTAATAGATTTTGGAACAATTGATGCTAATTCTGCTACAGAAAAAGCTCAATTTCTTGTAAAGACTGCACAAATACCTGCATCAACAATAGGATCCATAGACGTTCCTTTTAGAGGAAGGATGCTTAAAGTTGCTGGAGACAGGACATTTGAACCTTGGTCAGTTACCGTTTTAAATGACGGTGAGTTTACCATTCGTAAAGCATTTGAAGCATGGTCTAGAGGTATTAACGCACTGACAGAAAACGTTTCACAACTTGGTTACGGTGATGGTGGTCAAGGATACACAGTAGATTTGGAAGTATTCCAATTAAGTAGAGATGGTAAAAAACCAGATAAAACTCCACCTAATATAACTGCTGCTGGTAATGATGGAATGGACGTTGTTCGTGCTTATAAGTTCTATGATGCATGGCCATCTGCGCTATCTGCTATAGATCTATCATACGAATCTAACGATCAGATTGAAGAATTCACTTGCGAATTCCAATATAACTATTACGAGGTTTCTAATCCAACTCTAGACACCGCAAGCTAAAGTAACTAAATAGTAAAGATTAAAGAGTAAATTTATACTATGACTCAGTTATTTGGGTTTTCTATTGCGGAGCGTAAGAAGAAAGCAAAACTAATTTCTCCCGCCCCGCCTAATAATGATGACGGCACCTCCGTAGTAGCGGCTGGTGCCTATTTTGGTCAGTATGTAGATATTGACGGAATACCTAAAAGTAATAATGATTTTGAGTTAATTAAGAAGTACAGAGAGATTGCATTACACCCAGAATGTGATAGTGCTATAGATGATATAATTAATGAATCAGTTGCTAGTGATTTAGATTTTGCGCCAGTTAATATTGAGTTATCTAATTTAGAAGCAAGTGATAAAGTAAAGAAACAGATAAGAGAAGAATTTAAATTTATTTTACGTTTATTAGATTTTGATAGAAAATCACATGATATATTCCGTCGCTGGTATATTGATGGTAGAATGTTTTATCATAAGTTAATTGATTTTAAAAAACCACAAGAAGGAATTAAGGAGTTAAGATATATTGATGCATTAAAAATAAAGAAAGTTAGGGAGATAGTTAAGAATAAAGATGGTGCTGCCATGGTCACCCAAGAGGGTGGGACTTCAAGATCATATGACTATGGTGATGTTGTAGAATATTATATGTATTTCCCTAGTGGATACAAAACAACTCAAGCAAAAGGATTGAAAATTGCTGATGACGCAATAACTTTTGTTGCTTCTGGATTGATGGATCATAATAGAAATATGACTCTATCGTTCTTGCATAAAGCCATTAAATCAGTAAATCAACTAAGAATGATTGAAGACTCATTAGTGATTTACAGAATTTCAAGAGCTCCAGAAAGAAGAATTTTCTATATTGATGTAGGTAATCTACCTAAGATGAAAGCAGAACAATATCTGCGTGAAGTAATGAATAGATATAGAAATAAACTGGTATATGATTCTGCTACTGGTGAGGTAAAGGATGACAGAAAGCATATGAGTATGCTTGAAGATTTCTGGTTACCACGTAGAGAAGGGGGTAGAGGTACTGAAATTACTACATTGCCTGGTGGACAAAACTTAGGTGAGTTAGAAGATGTTAAGTATTTCCAGAAGAAACTATATAAGTCTCTCAATATTCCACTCTCAAGACTAGAACAGGAATCATCATTCACCATTGGTAGAACCAATGAGATTACCAGAGATGAACTTAAATTTGCTAAGTTTGTTGGTCGTCTACGTAAGAAGTTCTCAGATCTATTCAATGATCTTTTAAGAACTCAATTACTCCTTAAGGGTATTCTTACTATTGATGACTGGGATGATATGAAAGAAAATATTCAGTACGATTATATTTTCGATAATCATTTCACAGAACTGAAAGATAATGAGCTTCTAACTGAAAGATTGAATTCAGTTGGAATGATTGAACCATACCTCGGTAGATATTTTTCAGTTGATTATGTCCGTAAACAAGTTCTTCACTTCACTGATGAGGAGATAGAAGAGATGGATTTACAGATTGAGAAGGAAAAAGAATTAGGTATAATACAAGATCCTATGGAAATGGATCCTTCTATGATGGGTATGGGTGGTGAAGAGGAGATGACTCCTGGCGCCATGAATGGCGGAGAAAGTGACTTAGATAGTGCATTTTCCGCAGCAATTGCTCCTGGCGATATGGCTAAGGGTAAGATTTAATAAATATATAATATAGTGGAGTATTATTATGCCTTCGATATCTAGAGAGATTGTTGACGCTATCGTTAGTAAAGACAATCACAATGCGAATGAAAAAGTATATGATGCACTTTATGGAAAAAGTTCTGAACATCTTCAGGCTCGTAAAGTACAAATAGCAAAACACTTTTTTGATCCTGAATATCAAATAGATCAGGATAAGGAAGAGAAGATTGATCACGCAGCAACAGATTCTGAATCACAACCAGAAACACCAGCTGCTGAAGTAGAACCCACCGAAGTAGAACCCACTGAACCAAAGGAAGAGTAACTATCATGAAACTTATTTCAGAAGAAATTGAATCAGTAAATTTTATCACTGAGGAAACGGGTGGTAAGAAGTCGCACTTTATCGAGGGCGTATTTCTCCAATCTGATATTAAGAATCGAAATGGGAGAATGTATCCCATGAATACTCTTTCTAGAGAAGTTGGTAGGTACAATGAGTCCTTTATCCAAAAGGGTAGAGCTCTTGGTGAGTTGGGTCATCCAGATGGCCCTACAGTAAATCTTGATAGGGTTTCCCACAAGATTATCTCATTAAAACAGGAAGGTAAGAACTTTATCGGTAAAGCAAAAATTCTTGAAACACCTATGGGTAAAATTGCATCATCACTATTAAGTGAAGGTGTTAAACTAGGGGTGTCCTCAAGAGGACTTGGTTCTATCGAAAGAAGAGGAAATATGAATATCGTTAAAGATGATTTCATGCTTTCTACTGCTGCAGATATTGTAGCTGATCCTTCTGCTCCAGATGCTTTTGTGGAGGGCATTATGGAAGGTAAGGAATGGGTTATGGCTGAAGGACGTTGGCAAGAGTCAGCATATGATCAGTCTAGAAAATACCTAAATAATTCTCCGCAGAGTGAACTGGATGCAAGGAAACTTGAAGTTTTCGAGTCATTCTTGCGTAACATTACAATTTAATAAATATTATTAGAAAATAACCATTTTTTCACAAGGGGAATCCAATGTCGAATGTATCTGAAACAAATATTGAAACCGTAGAAGAGGGCAGTAATCCTGTAACTAAGAATGCTAGCCCAGGTGATCCCATGCCAAAGATTGATAATACTGTTCCAGGCCAAACTGGATCCGCAGACGACCTTGGTGGGCCCATCACAAAACCAGCTCCTAATTCCGAACCATCGGTAGGTGCTAAAGCTTCCGCAAAGGCTAAGAAGTCAGCCACTAAAGTAAATGCAACTGGTGGAACACCAGATCCAATGCCTACTCTAGACGGTTCTGCTCCTGGCCAGAAGAACGAGGAAGTAGAGAAAAAAGAATTGAGTATAGACGTATCTGATGACGTTAATGCTCTATTAAAAGGAGAAGAATTCTCCGAGGAGTTCAAGTTTAAAGCAACAACTATCTTCGAAGCAGCCGTTAAGGCGAAGGTTGTTGAGGAACTTGAAAAACTAGAAAAAGTTTACGAAGAAAAACTAGAGGCAAAACTTGCCGAAGTTACAGAATCAATGGAAACACGTGTAGATTCTCATCTTGAGTACACTGCTGAACAGTGGATCAAGGAAAATCAACTCGCCGTTGACAATGGTCTACGTAATGAATTGACAGAAGAGTTCATCACAGGATTGAAAAATCTCTTTGAAGAACATTATGTCGATATCCCAGAAGATAAGTATGATGTTCTCAGCGATATGTCTGAGAAATTAAATGAAATGGAGACAAAACTTAACGAGCAAATCGAATCAAATGTTGAGCTCAATAAGGCAATCGGAAACTATACTAAAAATGGAATAATTGCTGAAATTTCCGAAGGTCTTGCTCAAACACAGAAAGAAAAGCTTGCTTCACTCTCAGAGGGTGTTGAGTTTGTTAGTGAAGAGTCTTATCGGGAAAAGGTCTTAACGATCAAGGAAAATTATTTCCCATCAACTAAAGCGTCTTCATCTGAAGATCTTGTTGAAAAACAGCAAGTAATTGCTGAAGATCTAGAGGGCCCTATGGCATCTTATGCCGCAGCGCTTTCTAAGTACTCTAACTAACAAATAATAAAGAGGTAAAATTCTCAATGTATAACGCAGAAAAACTTCAAGAAAAGTGGGCTCCCGTACTGGAGCACGATGGTCTTGAGAATATTAAAGATAATCATCGTAGAGCTGTAACTGCTGTACTTCTTGAAAACCAAGAAAGGTTTATGCAAGAAGAGCGTGGTATTCTTACAGAACAACCTACTAACTCCGCTGGAACTGGTGGATTTGGTGGTTCAGCTGCTCTACCTAACCAAGGTTTCGACCCTGTACTAATCAGCTTGATTCGCCGTTCTATGCCTAAGTTGATGGCATATGACATTTGCGGTGTTCAACCAATGTCTGGCCCTACAGGTCTAATCTTCGCAATGCGCTCACATCGTGGTACAGACCGTGATGGTAATGGTGCGAACCCTAACGTATTCACCAACGAATCATTCTATGATGAGGTTCCATCAGGATTCTCTGCTGATGATGGTGCTTACAGTGCTGCAACTGGAGAAGCTGCAACAAACCCTTCAGTTCTTAACGACTCATCACCTGGCAACTATGCTGCTGTTGGTGGAATGCCTACAGCAACTCAGGAAGCTCTTGGATCTTCGACTTCAACTGCTTTCCGTGAGATGTCATTCTCTATCGAGAAAGTTGCTGTTGAAGCAAAAGGTCGTGCGCTAAAAGCTGAGTACAGTTTAGAACTTGCTCAGGACTTGAAAGCAATCCACGGTCTAGATGCAGAAGCAGAACTTGCAAACATTTTGTCTGCTGAAGTTCTTGCTGAAATCAACCGTGAAGTTGTTCGTACAATCTACGTAACTGCTAAGCCTGGTGCTCAGAATAACGTTGCAACTGGTGGACAGTTCGACTTAGACGTTGACTCCAACGGACGCTGGATGGCTGAGAAATTCAAAGGTCTTATCTATCAGATAGAAAGAGATGCTAATGCGATTGGTCAAGAGACTCGTCGTGGAAAGGGTAACTTCATCGTCTGCTCTGCTGACGTTGCAAGTGCTCTAGGAATGGCAGGTGTACTTGATTACGCTCCTGCTCTTGGTGGAAACAATGGTCTAACAGGCGTTGATGACACTGAATCCACATTAGTTGGTACACTAAACGGACGTATTAAGGTCTATGTTGACCCATACTCTGCAAACGTTGCTGACAATCACTTCTATGTAATGGGTTATAAGGGAACTTCTGCTTATGATGCAGGTATCTTCTATTGCCCATATGTACCTCTCCAAATGGTAAGATCAATTGGTCAGGATACATTCCAACCTAAGATTGGCTTCAAAACTCGTTATGGTATGGTTGCCAATCCATTCTCACGTGGTACAACTCAAGGTGCTGGCGCTCTTACTGCTAACACTAACGTTTACTACCGTCGTGTTCAGGTTAAGAACCTTATGTAATTCATATTACATATTTTTCAAAGAGACCCTACGGGGTCTCTTTTTTTATGAAGAGAATATTAAAGTGTTAAATAGTTAAGCTCCTATGAATATGTGGTATAATGAGTGGATTGGGAATTAGAAAATGAAAACCTTAAACTCCAAGATATGATAATAATCTACGAGAAAGAGATCAAAAAATTAGAACAAGAAAAGAAACTCTTGAGAAAGGAAGTTCTTTTTTTAAAAGCACAACTAGAGTATAAAACTCTGGGGAATCATGAAACCTTAAATGATGAATAATAACTATGACTACACAATTTTCTAAAGAAATAAAAGAGGGAACTAAAAAGTCTCACTCTGCAGCAGAGAATACTAAATTTGTTGCTTCATTTCTTAAAGGGGTGTTAGACCCAGAAGAGTATCGTAAATTGATTACTAACTTTTGGTATGTCTATGAGACAATGGAACAGAGACTTCAAGAAACCAATGATCCATTTGTAAATGAAATAAAGAAATGGAATGTATTATTATTCCGTACTGCTTTTATACAAAGAGATCTTAGATATTATTATGGGCCAATGTGGAGAGAGAAACAAATACCATCAGAAGCATGTAATAAGTATTGTTACAGAATCAATGAAGTAGCAGAGAAAGATCCTTATCTATTAATTGCACATCACTACACAAGATATATTGGTGATCTATCAGGTGGTCAAATTCTTAAAGGTATTGCTAAGAAAGCATTAAATCCACCAGAAGGTGAAGGTTTACATTTCTATGACTTCCCTCGTATTGAGGATGCTAAAGCATTTAAAACAGAATATAGATCAACACTTGATAATCTAGATCTATCAAGAGAACAAAAAGACGCATTAGTAGAAGAGGCAAATTATGCCTTTAAATTAAACATGGATATGTTTAATGAAATGAAAGGAAGTGCAACAAAATCATTATTTGTTCTATTAAGAAATACACTGTTCCCATTTTTGACTAAATAATATTAGCAATGGAGGATATTATGCACGGAAATTTGGAACCAGAGGAGAGTGTCTGGAAAACTGAACCCACTACTTATCCTGTCCATCCTGAAATGGCTGATGTAGATTTAGATTCAGAAGAATTATTATCTGTTAATTTTGAAACAAAAAAAGATATAGATGTAGTATTTACAGTTGATCCATCTTTTCAAAATAGAATTAATGAATATTTTTATGATGAAGAAGATGATGACGATGGAGACATCGTAGTAAGGTTATAAATAATCAGAAAGGTTATGGCGTATTTTTCAGATACTGATAACGCTCCGTCTAAATTTTTATCTGGTGTTGGCTTTCAACTTAGTTTAAATAAACTACCAGGCGTATCGTATTATTGTCAATCAGTTACCGTTCCATCGTTAAATCTTGCGGTTGCAGAACAACCCACGATGTATAGGCGTTTGCCCGAACCAGGCGATGAGGTAAATTATGATGATCTTTCAATCCGATTCTTAGTTGATGAGGATATGAAAAATTATATATCAATTCATAATTGGTTGAGGTATTTGGGATATCCAGAATCAGAGAAGGACTGGACAACTTTTTCAGATGGTGAAAAATATGAAGAAAAACAGTATAGTGATGGATCATTATTCATATTAAATTCTAATTTTCAAAAGAAGTTTGAGATATATTTTAAAGATCTTTTTCCAGTAAGTTTAGGTGGACTTAATCTGGATGCAACTTATACTGATACAGAATACTTTGCAATAGACGCCACATTTAAATATTCGATGTTTGATATTAAGGAGGTAGGAGCGACTTCTTTTTTTAAACAGTCCTCGCTAGTAGCACCAACTGTTACGTTAAATAGCGGGGTATCAACAGTAGATGGTGAAGATATATTAACTTTAACTTACACTTCTACTAATGCAGAAACATTAGTAATTGGTAATGGAGTCGGATCAGTTTCTGTTACTGGTAATGGAGTTACATTAAAGGTTGCTGATATTAGACACTTATCATATAATGGAGTTATATCATATACAATTACAGCAACATCAGCTGATAATTTAACAGCAGAGGCAACTACTACTGCTACATTACCTGGCGTTGCTCAAACAAGTACTAACAGAACTTGTATTGCTGTCCTTGATGAAAATGTAGGAAGTCAGACATATCTTGGGATGGCAACTAAATGGAAAACATTTAGAGATACGTATCCAGATAGAATGTTCTGGTTATTACAACCAAGTTCTCATGGGGAAGGAAATAATAGTGGAATGTATACTGCTAGTAAAATAAGTGACTTACATCTCCCACCACAATTCTTAGAAGAAACAGATCCAACTAAGGTAGATTTATGAGTTTTTCAGCAGCACAATTTACACCAAACAGTACATCTCCTCTTGGCAATCTTACATTTGTAGGTACTGGAAACTATGATGTTTTACCTTATGCAGGTCATTCGTCAATGCCAGCTGCTGAGGATTTACCTAATACATCTAACATAGCATTAATACCAGAAAATCTTAAAGAGACACTTGATCAACTTCCAGCAGCTATAGCTGAAATGTATAATAATAGTACTGATGCATTAGTTAAATCAAGTGATTTTACAGGTACAGCAGTAGATCCTAGAATATATGGAAATTCTCAACACCTTAATGCATATTGGACTGCTGCACAAACTTTAGCATTTTGGATATTACATCAAATACCAGGCCCTCAAGGGCCAGGATCTAGTGCTTCAAATCCACTTGAAGTTCCACTTTCATCAACACAAAAGACAAATTTAATAGGTAATTTAGATTGTTGGCCAGAACCTGAAATGCTTAAATCTTTTTATGACACTAGATTTAGTCAAGCTGCATCTGGTGGTTCTTGGGATCCAGCAGTTGCTAATACATATTTTAATCTTGGTTATGGAAATAAAGCTTTTGAATGGGATACATCAACTGGTAATTTAACTTTAAAAGATACCTATGTTTTTTCAGGTTTAGATGATTTTGGTGTAGCATTAGATTTTAATACAGATAATGCTTTACATTTCTTAATTGGACTTGTTAGAGCTATGGCTGTTGCAGGTATAGTTGGATTTGGTGTAGCTGCTCCTATAGTAAAAGCTAGAAAATTGTTAAAGGGAATAATGGGAATGATGGGAATGAATATTACAGATACTGATTATCCATTTAATGTTCATAGAGGTCTTCCTTTTGATAATACTATTGGTGATGTTGCATTAATGCATATTAAGAATACATGGACACCAGCAGAAATTTTTGCTGCAAAACCTTGTTTGTTTTGGAATGCTTGGAGAGAAGGTTATATCCCAACTTCTGCCTTAGAAGGAATAATGGCAAATTATCTGTCACCATTATCTGTAGGTACAGCATCTAGTCCATTTCTTCAACCAGATTATGCTGCTTCTGATGGCCCAATTGCCACAAATCTAAGTAATATGACTCTTGGTGGTGGAGGTAATTATCCACAACCATTTACAAGTTTCTCTCAGAGAATAGTTAATGCTAGTAATAGTCTTGGAGCTTATGCAAAATTTGGATCTTATGCTGGAAGAATTGTAGTGATAACAGATAGTCCATATAGTGGACAATTTGGATTTAGGATGCAGCCATGGGATACTTTTGATGATGGTAATATTATAATTTCTGGTGGACATCAATTAACTAAGAATGAATGGTTTAACTCAGCTCTTAAATCTAAGGTTGCTGTTCGATTTTTACATTTACCAACTAGACCTTTAGTTCTAGTTGATGTAGCATATCAAGGATTTTCTCCAACTACTACATCTAGTTATTTCTATAATCCAAATTATGGATTAGCATCTGCCGCACTTGGTTCAACTACATTACCACTTTTAATTGCAGCTGCAGGAGCTGCTACACTACTAATATTATAATATGCCAAAACCCACTAATGCTAATAAAAATCACTTTAAAACTGTACTAAGAAAGTATAGGAAGAAATTTGATAGCAATATACAAACTGTAAAGTATTCTGATTTGAAGGATATGTTTGATCATATATCAACAAGTAGTGCATTTACTAATGTAATAACTGACAATACAGATGTTCATGTTGTATTATTTGATGGAAATGAAGGTGATGCAGCAATAGATATTACTAGTCTTATGGCGGTAGGAAAATTTATATATTTCCCTGCATTTGTAGGTGATTATATAAATTTAAAAATTGGAGGTGGGTATGAACAAATTAGATTTGCATCAGATAATTACTTCCAAATGAAACAGGGAACTGGTTATACTGGTGCATATGGATTAAATAGTAGTTTTTATTTTTCAACTAAGAGTACTACTGGAAAAGGATCTATAAGACATAATTGTAGATCATCAGCATTAGGTGGTCTTTTAATTCAGGTTACTCAATCTCAAACTATAGAAATAACAACACCAGCTAATGATATTACTATAAATGAGAATGGTACTGCAACTTTTGGAGTTACTACAACAGGATATGGTAATGGAAATAGTATACAGTATAAGATAGAGGGGGATGGATTAAATTCAATAGATCCAGTAAATGATTTTACCAGTAATGTAAGTGGTGCAACAGGAACAGTTGTAAGTTTATCAGCACCCCTTTTAAAATATACTGTAACATCAGGTGCTTTAGAAGAAGGTGATACAGTTACTTTTTCTGGAGGTGAAACT
>Ga0208277_1001204_pt1 | contig 15204 bp, 9 predicted proteins | sample ETNtaG_5_FD_185782 | JGI IMG/M metagenome (GOLD analysis project Ga0208277, IMG submission 185782) | Marine microbial and viral communities from oxygen minimum zone, Eastern Pacific Ocean - ETNP201406SV205 (SPAdes) (version 2) | ecosystem: Environmental > Aquatic > Marine > Oceanic ...
GGAGTTTGGCACCTCGATGTCGGCTCATCACATCCTGGGGCTGTAGCAGGTCCCAAGGGTATGGCTGTTCGCCATTTAAAGTGGTACGCGAGCTGGGTTTAGAACGTCGTGAGACAGTTCGGTCCCTATCTGCCGTGGGCGTTGGAAATTTGAGAAGAGTTGCTCCTAGTACGAGAGGACCGGAGTGAACGTATCTCTGGTGTTCCGGTTGTCACGCCAGTGGCATTGCCGGGTAGCTAAATACGGACAGGATAACCGCTGAAAGCATCTAAGCGGGAAGCCCCCTTCAAGATCAGATTTCCCTGGAACCTTGAGTTCCCTGAAGAGCCCTCGAAGACTACGAGGTTGATAGGCTGGATGTGGAAGTTCAGTAATGAATGAAGCTAACCAGTACTAATTGCTCGTGAGGCTTGATCATATAACATCAAAGAGTTTGTGAGATGTATATGTGACATGTGTGCGACACAATGATGTCAGAAATTTTCAAATTGCTAAAGGCAATATCAGTTTGCCTGGTAGTATTAGCGAGTGGGAACCACCCGATTCCATTTCGAACTCGGAAGTGAAAACGCTCAGCGCCGATGGTAGTGTGGGGTCTCCCCATGTGAGAGTAGGACACCACCAGGCTTTTTAATTTAAAACCATTTCCATTTGGAAATGGTTTTTTTTTGTGTTTAAAATCTTATAACGATCAGTCAGTGAGATAATTATGAAAGCAGCAATATTTGATAAATTTGGTTCAGCTCAAGAAGTTCTTAAAATCCAAAAAATAGAAGATCCTAAAATTAATGACAATGAAGTGATAGTTAAATTATCAAAAAGTGGGGTGAATCCATCAGATGTTAAGAAACGTGCGGGTGCATTTTCTAATTTACTAGATAATGGTTTTGTTATTCCACATAGTGATGGTGCAGGCATTATTGTTGACGTTGGCAATGAGGTCTCAAGAGACAGAATAGGTGAACGTGTTTGGGTTTATCAAGCTCAATACGAAAGAAATTACGGTACCGCAGCCGAATTACTTAGTATTGATTCTTCTCGAGCCATTAAATTACCGGATAATACTTCTCTAGTAACTGGCGCTTGTCTTGGTATACCTGCAATGACGGCACATCGTTGTATTTTTGCGGATGGATCAGTGAGGGGGAAAAACATACTCGTTACTGGAGGAGCAGGGAGAGTCGGGTATTATGCCATTCAATGGGGTAAGTTATTTGGAGCCAGAGTAATCAGCACCGCAAGTAATAATGATGATAAACAAGCTTGCTTAGATATCGGCGCTGACGGTGTTGTCAATCACCTTGAAGAAGATTGGGAATTATCGGCATTGGAAGAAAATCACGGAGAAAAATTTGATCGTTTAGTCGATGTCGAATTTGGTGTAAATCTAGATCACACACTGAACATAATGAAAACTGGATCAACAATAGCAACATACTCTTCTACTCAAAATCCTAATCCAAAAATTCCATTCTTAAAAATGATGTATATGGACTTAACCCTGAGGTTAGTGATTGTTTATGCTATGCCAGAAGAAGCAAAGAATGATGCAATTAAGGACATAAACAATAAATTATCAAATAATCATCTTGTTCACAGAGTGGCTAAGTCTTACGATTTAAATGACATAGTAAAAGGGCATGAATTGATTGAGTCAAACAAAGTTCGTGGTTGTGTTATTTTGAATATAAGTTAAATATAATGATAAGGTAAGATGAGATTATTCAGTTGATTATGAGGTTAGAAAATGAATATTAATGTTCCGTTAAGAGAGCTTGGTCCTGTTAATAGTGAAGCACTTCGTGAGGCCATTCTTGGATTAGATGACATCGCTTGGAAAAACAATCAGTCAAGGCAAGAAGAATTCGAAGTTCATCGAGCAACAGAGTCCATAGTGATGGTTTTTGTTGATCTGGAAAATTGGCCGGAAATCATAATTTCTAAAGAGGCTGGGTGGGATGCTATTTCAAAAGAAGCTCTTCCTCTGATGAATGATATTATTGAAAAATTTTATCCTCCCGGTGGAACAGTAATTCGAGCTATGGCCGCTAAACTTCTTTCCGGTGGAATAATTAAACCACACACGGATAAACACCCATCTTTTCATTGCGGGCATCGAATTCATGTGCCCATCACAGCTAATCCAAGAGTAAGATTTATGATTGATGGTCAACCATATCGTTTTGAGGTTGGCGAGGCATACGAAATTAATAATCAAATGAAACACTCGGTTATGAATAAGGGAGCCGAAGATCGGATCACCTTTATTTTTGACTATGTACCAAAAGCTGAAATAGAAAAATTATCTGCCCAGTCTTTCAATAAATAATTCAATTAAGTGAACTAAGATAATTCTGAGATACCTGACAGTCTGACGGCTTCGGGAATATTGGTAATTGTATTTGCCGCGATTATGTGGGCACCTGATACACCTGGTATTTTAGAGAGCATCTTTAATTGTTCTGCGCATATTTTTATTCCTTCCAAGTTGGGATCTTTTGCGTTATCCAGCCTTTCAATTACTTCAAAAGGAATATTCACATTAGGTCGATTTTCTCTCAGCCATTTTGCGTCTGCAGAAGATTTTAAAATAGCTATACCTATAATCAAATGCATTCTTCTTAATAATTTAGTTTCAACAAGTCTTTCCGTGTAATTTTTAATTATATCCATATCAAGGCACGTATGTGTGGTTATTAATTGTGCTCCAGAATCAACCCTTTTGGTTAGGTTTTTTGCTGGCCATCCTTTTTTTGGTGAAATTGGTGTTACAACACACCCAAGAAGTAATTGATTGAGATTTGGAAATAATTCATCTTGTTTGATTTTATTGGCCAAAGCGATAAGCTCAGTCGCGTTAATATCCAGCACAGCTTTTGGTCTTGGTTGAACGTCAAGTGGTACCTTATCCCCACGAATTAACATTACATTCTCTATTCCCAGAGCGGCGCATCCAAGGAGATCACTTATTAACGATATACGATTTCGATTTCTGCAACTTAGTTGAACAATAGGATCAATTTTTGCTTTTTTTAGTAAAATCCCTGCTGATAAACTTGACATATGAACTTGACCAGATTGATTGTCAGGGATTAATATGGCGTCCACTGAATCTCTTAATATATCCGCCTGATCTTTTATCAATCTCTCGTCAGTTTCAGGGCGAAGAAATATTTCCGATGAGATACAAAAATCTTTGTTATTGAGAGCGTTGTTGAATGTTTTCAATTTATTCTTCGTTATTATTTTTATACTTATTTAATATTAAATATTAACGCATTAAAGATGGATGGGCGAGTGCAATTGATAATGTTATAATTGTTCTCTGAAAAAGTTTTTAAAGAAAAGATTAATATGCATTCAAATTCTCAAGAGCTCTTTAGGCAAGCATTCAATTACCTAAAACAAGGTGACGCCAGAATGACTGCCAATACATGCCGATTCGCTCTAAAAAAATATCCAAATGATGTTAATTTTCTATGCTTAATATCCAGAGCCAGTATAGTTCTGAAATTATTTAAAGATGCACAAAAATATTTAGATAAAGCCACTAAGATCGATCCAAAATCAGCAATTGCCAGAGAAACCTACGGTGATTTGTTATTAGCAAAAGACAAACCAAAAGAAGCTCTTAGAGAGTATGAATTTGCATTCACAATAAACCCTGATCGCGAGCAATTAAAACAAAAAATTAATTTTTCAAAAAATAAGATTGCACCCCCATCACCAAATAAGGTTAAAAAAAATGACACTAGGAATAAAGATGATGGAAAAATTAAAGAGGTTCTTGAGCATCTTGAAGCTGGGCGATCCGATAATGCTGAGAATATTTTAAGGCAAATATTAAAAAATGATCCAAATCATGTTGAGGCAGCAAGACTTCTGGCAGGGATTGCAATGGATCATGATCGATTTCGAGATGCGGAAATCTTTTTATTGAGGGTTGTAAAAAATGCTCCAAACTACGTCAGAGCTTGGATGGATCTACTTAAGTCTCAGCGTGAACAAGATAAATACAAGGAGGCATTAATCAGTGCGGAGAAAATAATAGAATTAGAACCAGGAATTGCTCAGCCGCATATGATGATGGGAGGCGTTAAAGGGTTAGCGGGAGATCACAAAGGAGCTATCAATTCCTATAAGAAAGCCATTAGATTGTTACCAGAAAAATCTGCCGCTTTCTGCAGTATGGCTCATCATTTAAAAACAATCGGGAAACAGGATGAAGCGATAAACGCATACCGAGAAGCGATAAAACTAGATTCAACTCATACAGAATCATATTGGAGTTTAGCTAATCTTAAGACATTTAAATTTAAGGATGATGAGTTAAAAGAAATGGAGAAACTGCTTAAGAAAAAAGATCTTCCTGATGATGGTAAGGTGCATATCCATAACGCACTTGGATTGGAGTATGAGGCAAGAAAAGATTTTAAAAAATCATTTAACAATATGAGTCAATGTAACGCTTTACGTAGAAAGACTGAAACATATGATCCTGTCGAATTTGAAACTATGGTTGAGAAGATTATGGAATTATTTTCAAATGACTCAGAAAAGAATCTTGACCTAATTAATCAGTCAGTAACACCCATCTTTATCGTCGGTTTACCGAGATCAGGCTCTACTCTCATAGAGCAAATAATAGCAAGCCACAGTTTGGTTGAAGGTACGCATGAACTGAAAGAATTGACCGAATCAATGAGAACAGTAAGAAATAAGTCCAAAATTAAAACACGTTTCCCTGATGCTTTAAGTGAGTTTAAAAGTGAGCATTGGCGAATGCTTGGGGATGAATATCTATCCTCTACCGAAAAATATCGGACTGGTAAAAAATATTTTATTGATAAGAATCCGAACAATTTTATATTTGCTGGAGCACTCAGATTTGCCATACCAAATTGCAAAATAATTAATGCTAGAAGACATCCATTGGACAGTTGTTACGGCTCTTTTAAACAATTATTCGCACAAGGCCAACCTTTCAGTTATGACTTGATTGAGCTCGGTGAATATTACTTAGAATACGACAGGTTGATGAATCACTGGGATGAAGTTTTCCCTGGTTTTGTCTTAGATGTGAAATATGAGAATGTGGTATCAAATTTAGAAAATGAAGTGAAAAGAATAATTGATTTTTGTGGATTACCTTTTGAAGAGAGCTGCCTTCGTTTTCATGAAAACGAGAGAGCCGTTAAGACAGCGAGCTCTGAACAAGTAAGAAAACCCATATATTCAAGTTCAGTCAATTTATGGCGCAATTACGAGGAAAATTTATCTGATTTAATTGAAATACTAGAGCCATTGATTAATCAGTTACCAAAAAATGATCGACCAACGGGTTATTAGGCGTCTTGCTTGAAGCAATCTAGATTTCGATTATAACCCATCATTCTCATTATAAGTAATTGAATTAATTATATAATTAATCTTAATTGGATATTTTTTTATACAGTCAATTTTTTTCATGAGCATTATAAATGTTGTTTTAAAACAACAAAATAATATTATTGAAATCAATACTTCTTAAAAGTGCAACAAAAACTTGTAGTATTGATGCAACTAATTTACATTTATGACATATAAATCTGAGTTTATCTTTTTTTAAGTGATAATCTCAACACAACAGCATCGATAATTCGGGGGAATCGAAAATGGATCAAGAGAAGTTGAAATATAAATTAACACCGATAGCAGGCGCCATCGCAACGGCATTGGCACCTTCCTATCAAGCAGTGGCTCAAGATTTTGCGCTTGAGGAAATAATTGTAACTGCTACAAAAAGAACATTAAATATTCAGGATATTCCTGCATCCGTTCAAGCGATCGGGCAAGAGGCACTTGCAGATATGGGTGCGAGAACAGCAGAAGACTTTGCAAGGTTTATGCCAGGGATTAATGTTGTTTCTTATGGTGCGACTGATAGTACTGTTGTATTTAGAGGTGCGATCACAAGTTCTGGATACATTACAGCATCGACATCGTCAGTGTATCTTGATGAGTTAGCGCTTACCTCGAATGGATCTCAACCAACTCTCCGAATGGTTGACATCGAGCGTGTTGAAGCGTTAGCAGGACCACAAGGAACACTCTATGGTTCAGACGCTCAGGCTGGAACATTACGTATTATTACAAACAAACCTAAAATGAATGAGTTTGAAGCTATATTTGATGGCGAAGTCAGAGGCGGAGGCGATAGTGATGCTTCATACAACGGCTCACTTGTGTTTAACCTCCCCGTTGTTGAAGACAAGTTAGCACTTAGAATTGCAGCGTACAGTGATCACGACGGTGGTTTCATTGATAATGTACTTGGGTACACAGCGGACACAAATGCACTTGATGGCACAAAATATACGCAACAGCACGGAACACTGAGTAACGCACATGTTGTTGAAGATAACCATAATACGGCTGATACAAATGGCTACCGAGCAAAATTGCTATGGGATATGAACGATAACTGGTCAGCAACACTCTCAGCACAAATGCAGCATGTCAGTTCAAAAGGTGATGGAAATGAGCATAACCCATATGTTGGAAAAAGACAGACTGTTAAATTCCATAAAGGTTGGGATAAGCAAAATTTCAAAGCCTATGACCTCTTAATCGAAGGCGATTTAGGCTTTGCAGAATTGGTTTCTTCTACCAACTATTATCAATACTCAAACAGAGGTGTTGGAGATATTACCGATTATGCGCATTACTGGTCACATATATATTGTGCGGATTCTTATTACTTAAATACAGATATGCATCCATATTATACAGCATATACTAATCAAGAATTCATGCCTTACTACTACGCTAACCCGAAGACTGGGTATTTAGCTTTTGTCCCAAGGTATTGTCAAGGTACTGATATAGATTCAGATTTTTACTCTACTACTCAAGGATTTGATCAAAACAGTACTGTATCGCAAGAATTCCGTCTTTCCAGTCAAGGGGATAATATAGATTGGATAGTAGGTATGTTCTTCCAGGACAGTGATAATACTTGGATATCTAATTTTGCGGTGCCAACTGATGGAATATCAGATGCGAGTCTTTTTCAAAAGTCATACTCTGCCGATTACTATAGGTACAATTTTGGTGTAGCAGGGATTCCATTTCCAACTGAAGCGACTAGTAACTGGCATTCAGAACAAGTATCCGCATGGCAGCAAAGAGCATTCTTTGGGGAAGTCGCTTGGAGAATGACAGATAACTGGACACTAACATTAGGAGCAAGAAATTATACACGTGATAATGAAAGCGCTTACTATGTTGATCACCCAGGTTCAAATTACAGCTTTGGTCAACATCCGAAAGGGGTGGGAGATCGCGAAGGTTTTAATAAGGGTGACTTAATTGATGGCGCACATCGTTTAGCGAATAACGGTAGACCAACGAACTACAAAGCAACCGATAAGATTACCATTCCAAAAATCAGTCTTAAATATAACTATAATGACGACACGATGGTTTATGCTTTGTACACTAAAGGTGAGAGACCGGGTGGAACAAACAGAAGCAGAGGTAAACCTTTCTTCCCGAATATTTATCAGCCAGATGTAATGAACAATACCGAAGTAGGTATGAGATCGAGTTTCCAAGATGGCAGAGGAAGATTCAACATAACTGCTTACCACATGGGTTGGGACAAATATCAACTTGAATTAGTTGATCCGTCATCAACAAAATGTGATGCAAATGGTGATATCGCAGCGGTATCAGGACTGGATAATGCAACTACAGTGAAAGTTGATGCAGTGTGCGGGCAACCGTGGCAAAACTTGGTAGCTAACATCGGTGATGCACACATCAGTGGTGTTAATGTGGATATTCAATACGCACTTAGTGAGAATATTACTTTCGGTATCAACTATGAAAGAATGGAAGCATTGACAGATACAAATCACAGTTTAGATGCCGAAACACCGGATACGTATGAAATATCAAAAGATATGCGATTACCAATGGTGCCTGAGAATAAGGGGTCAATCTGGGCAACTTACAGTACGCCAGCAAATATGATGGGCGCTACATATAAGTTTGTGAGGTTTCAAGCATCAACTCAAGGTGGATCATTTAATAAGCTAGAAAAAGATTCACTAAATGCCAGTGCTAACCCTCAATATCATGTTCCAGGATACACGCTTATGGATATAAGAGCGGGTCTTCAAGGTGAAAATTGGGAGATATCTGCATTTATTGATAACCTGACAGACGAGGTTGCAACTTACACCAGAACTCAAGGAGATTTTGGTTGGGCTCAAGCTTCATCCAAACCGGGAGGCAGAGCGCATACAGTCGAAGACTGGATCAGTCGTCCTCGTGAGATTGGCATAAGATACATGTACAGATGGGGTGATTAACCTTAAAGTACATAAACAAAAAAACCGGACATTGTCCGGTTTTTTTTTACCTTAATAAGGCCACTCTTCTAAACCATGGATAGCATTTCTTATGTCCATAGTTAAATTAACGGATCCAATTTTTATATTGTTTTCCATATCATAAAGAGAGATAGTTGAAGGCGATGATCCTATTGCTACAAATCTTTCTCCTACAGTACACAAACCTCTTGCAAATGCCTGTCGAGCTACATTTGAATCATCGATACCGGAAAATTGGATGTCACTCTCTTTGTATTTCACTATTTCAAAAGCCTGTTCTTTTCCTTTTTCAGGGATAAATCTCAGGTGATCATTTACAGTATCATTGAAAATCACGCCATTATTCCATAGCCGTGGATTATGTGTACCGGGCGGTAATGTACAGACTACCTCAATATTATTTTGGGGGTTAAGATACAATAATGCGTTTGTTCTTAGGCCGCTTAAGTAAATCCCACCTTCATCCACATGCACCATATTTATATGAAAATCATTTACCGCTCGCGGGCCATATTCATCTTGAGGATCAAATGATGAACCAGTCCATTCATCATATTCCTTTCTAAGATGGTACCCCCAATCAAATCTTTTTGTGTCGAGATTGAATGCCAGTAAACTATCAAAACCGGTAGAACTAATAAATATCCTATTATCCATTCTACAAATTTCATGAGCGTGTTTTAGATATCGATTCTTAAATGAAACCTTTAGTTTGAAATTTTTATCGTAGCAAAACAACTCATCACTCGCAGCGATATATATATTGTCGCCGTCGAACGCAATTCCTCTTAACCCTCTATCAGCGCCTCGCCCTTCAAAATCAATCTTACTGGTATTCCAATCCACATGCTGTTCAGCTTCTCTTTTCTCAAAATCTATGGTGTAAATTCCACCATGACTTTCCCCTTGCATACTTCCTCGGACGACAGATGTAGCGATTAATTTTGGTAATTTTATTTCCATAATTTTTTGTAGAATTTGTAAATCTCAAAATATTATAATCGATTTTATATGATAAAAAGTATTAATGATCATTATAATTTCAACATAAATGGGCTACATTAGGAATACTATGAATGTTAAGAAAATTACTTTACTGGTATTTATATCAATCCTCTTTTGTTCTTGCTCTGGAGACAATAATTCTGCCGATTCAAATTCTGCAGACTTGGTATTGAAAAATGGATCTATTTACACTGTTGATGAAAATAGGTCTTGGGCTGAGGCAATGGCTATTAAAGATGGAAGAATTAATTTCATTGGATCTAATTCAATGGTTACTAATTTTATTGGAGATGCAACTCAAGTTATAGATTTGAAAAATAAAATGGTCATGCCTAGTATGCAGGATGTGCATATACATCCAATTTCTGGAGGTATTCTCTCCGCTTCTTGTGATCTTAATGGCTTATCAACGATTGCAGAATATCGAACAGCGATTTCAAATTATGCCAATGAGAATCCTGACGTTGAATGGATTTTGGGTGGAGGATGGGCGATGTCAGTCTTTGGTGCAGGTGGCAAACCCAGTAAAAAAATTATTGATGAATTGGTCGGTGATCGACCTGTATACCTATCATCTACTGATGGTCATTCTGGATGGGCAAACTCATTAGCACTTGAAATGGCTGGCATCACCAAGGACACACCAAATCCAATTGATGGAATAATAGATAAGGATCCAGTTACAGGCGAATTAATTGGGAGTTTGCAGGAGGGTGCAATGTCATTGGTTCAGAGAATTATTCCACCGGATACCCCTGAGAGTAAATTAGCCGGTCTTAGATACACTATTAAAATGTTAAATGGATATGGGATCACTGCCATCCAGGATGCTATTGTAAGAGAAAGCGATCTAAAAACATATGCAACACTGGAAAAGAATAAGGAACTAAGCCTAAGAGTTACCGCATCTCAGTGGTGGGAGCGAGATCAGGCTTTGGAGCAGTTGGAGCATTTTAAACGATTAAGAAAAGAATTCACCAGTAGATTAGTTAACCCTGGAACGATAAAAATAATGCAGGATGGACTTGTGGAAAATTATACGGCCGTCTTAGTTGATCATTACCATAATGTTCCTGGTCCAACCAAAGGCATACCCATGGTTGAGCCTGATTTTTTAAAAGAGGTCGTGACTGTGCTTGATGCCTCCAATTTTCAGGTGCATTTTCATGCTTTAGGCGATGGCGCTGTCCGTCAATCATTAGATGCAGTAGAAGAGTCGATATATGAAAATGGTCGTCTTGGCAATCGGCATCATATATCTCATCTGCAACTTATTCATCCTGATGATGTTGGTCGTTTTGTTGAGCTGGATGTGGTTGCAAATTTTCAACCATTATGGGCTTATACAGGAGATTATTTAACAGCACTGGCCGCTCCATTTATTGGTGATGAACGATTAAAATGGTCATACGTTATAAAGAGTATTTTAGATACTGGCGCGACGATTGCTTTTGGAAGTGACTGGAGTGTTACTTCGGCGAATCCCTTTTATCAAATAGAAACAGCAATTACTCGACAAAGCGCCACAGATATAACCGCACTTGAGAATAAACCTGTTGATCCAGTTCAGGATGTTCCTTTGAATATTGAGCAAAGTATTGACTTAAGCTCAGCAATCGATGCTTTTACGATTAATGCTGCCTTTGTAAATAAAATTGAACAAGAAACAGGCTCATTGGAAGTTGGTAAATATGCAGACATAGTGGTTTTAGATCAAAATCTTTTTGAAATTAGCCCAAAAGATATCTCTGATACAAATGCATTATTGACCTTATTTGAAGGTAATGTGGTTCACGGAGAGTTAAGTGCATTATGAATAAATTTGTATGGCATGTTCTTTTGATATTAATGCAATTTATAGGTGTATCATATTCATCTGATTCGATACAAAAGAGTAATCAGATCAATGGGAGCAAATCAATATATTGTGGGCAGCTCATTGATGGCATAAATGATCGTGTTTTAAAAAATCAACTGATCACAATCCTTGATGGCGTGATTGATGATATCAAGCATCATAATCCGAACCAAAAACTCAATAAAAGTACCTTGAATTTATCCAATTATTATTGTTTGCCAGGATTGATAGATACACATACTCACATCACAGAAAAGGCTGGAGACACTGCAGATCTGAGCGTTTATTTTACAATGACAAGAGAGGAGGCAAGAAGAATATCAGATAAGAATGCATTAACTACTCTAAATGCTGGATTTACCTCCGTAAGAAATGTTGGCTCATATATAGCTTGGTCTGCACGTGATCTACGTGATCGTATTAATCAAGGTTATGTTACTGGTCCAAGAATCCAAACTGCAGGATTCTATCTAACAGTTCCTGGGGGTGGAGGAGATCTTTTGCTACCAGATTATCCTGAAGAAAAAATTCCATCCTATCTCAGAGAGGGTGTCTCAAAAAATGCCCATGAATTTAGAGAGAATGCAGAAAAAGCGGTAGAAGGAGGCGCAGATTTTTTAAAAATATTAGCTTCCGGTGCAGTTCTCGCTTTTGATGGAGTTCCAGGCGCTCCTGAAATGACACAAGAAGAAATTGCTGCAGTTGTTTATGTTGCAAGAAAGGCAGGAATAAAGGTGACTTCTCATGCCCATGGAGCACAATCAATTAAAGATTCAATTATTGCAGGAGTGGATTCTATTGAACATGCCTCATTAGCAGATCAGGAAGCCATAGAGTTGGCTGCAAGTCACGATGTTGCTTTTTCAATGGATGTTTATAATGGCGACCATGCGAGAGCCGTTGGTGAAGAGGAAGGTTGGCCGGATGAATTTATGAGAAAGATGAATGAAACCACAGATGCCCAGCGCGATGTTTTTAGTCGGGCATTGGTTGCTGGAGTGCCAATAACATTTGGAACTGATGCTGCTGTTTATCCTCATGGGGATAATGCCAGACAGTTTTCAATAATGGTCAGGCACGGCATGTCACCGATGCAAGCGATCAAATCCGCAACATCGATTGCAGCAAAATATATCGGTTGGGGAGAAAAAGTGGGATCAATCAAAAAAAATTTTTTGGGTGACCTAATTGCCATTAAAAAAAATCCATTAGAAGATATAAGTGTACTTGAGAATGTGGATATAGTTGTGAAAGGAGGAATAGTAGTTAAGGGGATTAAATAAAACTCATATCTATTAATATAAAGTTGAATATACCTGTAAAAAATTATCGTTTAAGAAAGTTCAAAAAATTTCTAAAAAAAATACTTCTCAGTGAAAAGTTTAAAGTCAAAAGCTTGGCCAAAAAATGGCAAATTCGAGATATTCCAGAAAAGAATGAGACGAATAAAGAATTGAGCTTTTATGAAGCCAGTCTTTTTTCTCAAAATGGTGAAGATGGAATTATTCGTTATATTTTCTCTCAAATAGGATTTGAGAGTAGATATTTCGTTGAGTTTGGTTTTGGGGCGCATCAATGCAATTCATTAAGATTGATTTTGCATGAAAATTTTAAAGGATTGATGATGGATGGCTCAGAAGAGCAATGCAGGATCTTCAATCTCACATGCAAAGCAAAAGGTATCAGTGATGTACATGCTGCTAATGCATTTATAGATCGGGATAATTTAGAGCATCTTATTCGATCCAATAATATTCCAACAGAAATTGATTTTCTTTCAATCGATGTTGATGGGAATGATTACTGGTTCTGGAAATGTCTTCAATGCATAAATCCCAGAGTCATTTGTATTGAATATAACTCCGGTATAGGATCAAAATACTCTTGGACAATTCCATACAGCAAGGAATTTGAAAGATTTTCAGCTCATCCTAGCGGATTTTTTGCGGGTGCCTCAATTAAAGCACTTGAGTCACTCGGTGAGAAAAAAGGCTATCGTTTAGTGGGTTGCGACACTACCGGAACAAATGCGTTCTTCCTAAGGAATGATCTCGGTAATAATAAAATTCCTACACTTACGGCCAGCCAAGCTTTTAGACCCCATCAAAACTGGATGCAGAGGGGAATTTCAGAAGATCAGCAACTTGAAATTATGAAATTAATGCCTTATGAAGAAGTATGATGGGCAGTTTTTATAAACAATTATTCAATCATTGTTTATAATCCGTTTAACTTATTTCAAATGTAAAAAAGGATTTTCATGTTTAAAGAGAAAAGGCATTCCATTTATCTGACTTCATTTTTTTTGACGCTTTTATCGTGCGCTGCAATTTCACAAGATAAGTTTAGTGAATTAGATGAAATTGAGGTAACTGCAACTCGTTTAGATTCAACCTTATTGAGAAGCTCAAGATCTGTGTCGGTTATCGGTAAAGAGGAAATTCAAAATGCAACACAGTTGTTAGCGATGGACGAGGTGTTGGCCGGTGTTCCTGGTCTGTATATGCAAAATCGATATAATTTTGCCCAAGATTTGAGAGTTTCGCTTAGAGGTTTTGGTGCAAGATCTGCTTTTGGGATTAGAGGTATTAAGGTGATTGTTGATGGAATTCCAGAAACACTGCCAGATGGTCAGGCTGGGGTGGATAGTATTGATTTGGGTTCTGCGAGTCGTATTGAGGTAATAAGAGGCCCATCATCTTCCAATTTTGGTAATGCATCTGGAGGAGTCATCGCAATAGAAACCGAAACCGGAAGTGATCCAGGGTTTGTTCAAACAACAATAGCAACCGGAGATCTGGGGTACAGTAAATTCCAATTGAAGTCTGGCGGTAGGACTGAAAATATGAATTATTTAATAAATTTTTCAAAACAAGAACTGGACGGATATCGAGAGCATTCAGTCTCTGAGGGTTCATTAATGAATGCTAAGTTTGGTTTTAATCTCAGTGAAATTGACCGGCTGAAATTATCACTCAATTACACCGATCAACCAAAGTCACAGGATCCAGGTGGAATCAACCTTTCTCAAGTAAATACCAATAGAAAGTCTGCAAGGGATAGGAATTTATCTTATGATTCAGGTGAATCTCTCAATCAAAAAAGAATTGGTCTGATTTATGAGCGTGATCATTCTGGCGGTCTACTTACTGTGAGGAATTATTACGTCACAAGAAATTTTTCAAATAAACTACCTTTTAAAAATGGAGGATCGGTAAATATCGATAGGGAATTTTATGGCTTTGGAATGCAATACCAGTTCGGTGGATCCCTTCCTGAGAATTTCTCCCTCACAACGGGGTTTGATGCTGATCGTCAAGATGATGATCGAAAAAGATACAATAATGATTCCGGAAAATTAGGCTCAATGAGTTTCGACCAGCAAGAAAAGGTCAACAGTAATGGTTTATTCGTTCAATCGAGATACGATCTGGGAAATTGGTCCATCTCATCCGGTATTCGTTATGATGAAGTTAAATTTGATATTACAGATCGATTTTTAATCAATGGAGATGATTCAGGCGAGATAGAGTTTGATGCTGTGAGTCCTTCATTTGGCTTAAATTATGTTATGGAAAATGGATCTGTATTTGCATCAATAAGCAGTTCATTTGAAACACCAACAACCACGGAACTAGCAAATCCAGATACATCGGGAGGATTTAATGCGTTGCTGAAGCCCCAGGAAGCCAACAATATTGAGATTGGTTACAAATCAATAAAAAATGATATTTACCATGAGATTGCTGTTTTCAATATCGACCTTAATGATGAATTGGTTCCATATGAATTGGAGGAATTCCCGGGGAGAACGTTTTATTCTAATGTGGGTAAATCTTCAAGAAAGGGGGTTGAGTCACTTTTGTCTTGGAGTGTAAAACCTAATCTAACGGTGGATGCATCTTACACTTATTCTGATTTTAGCTTTGATTCTTTTATTGATAAAAACAATAAGGATTTTTC
>Ga0208277_1001205_pt1 | contig 15195 bp, 17 predicted proteins | sample ETNtaG_5_FD_185782 | JGI IMG/M metagenome (GOLD analysis project Ga0208277, IMG submission 185782) | Marine microbial and viral communities from oxygen minimum zone, Eastern Pacific Ocean - ETNP201406SV205 (SPAdes) (version 2) | ecosystem: Environmental > Aquatic > Marine > Oceanic ...
ATGGCGCCGAGAGAGGGATTTGAACCCCCGAGTCCAAGGGACAGTGGATTTCGAATCCACCGCAATACCGGGCTATGCGATCTCGGCAGGTTACGAGCCACCTACCCCCTCGTCATAAGCCTCACTAGAGCATTATCAGTGGTAAAGACTGAATTGAGGTATCCTAACGGATGTATATGATGGTCCGAATTGAGGTTGAGGGAGTGATGCACGATGTTGAAGCTGAAGAAGGTACTACAATTGACAAAATTCTCGATAAAATAGGAGTTCTACCAAGTACTGTACTTGTAACCCATGGAGAAAAAATTGTACCTCATTCAACCAAAATAAATTCTGATGTGGAACTCAGTACAATCATTGTCTCATCCGGTGGATAATTAGACATAAAACTCTGGAGAGGGTTCAGGCGGATTCAACAATGAATCCAGTTCCGAAGTGTCCAATGCAATTTCTCTTCGAATACGCTCAGCAGTACTTTCGGTGGTATCTATGCTAATATCTAGTGCAATTCCAAGTTTTTCTTCTACCCAAGTAGCTAATCGTTGACCAGTAATTACATCAACAGTTGATCCTAATGTTTCAGCAACCGCACAAGCGGCTGGAACTGACCTCAATGGGGCCATACCTGCAAGTAAACCAGCCATTCCAATCATTCCTGCTTCAGGAGCAGTAGTTGAAGCAGTTACTCCTCTTTCTGCAAAAGCATCGCGAGTATCTGCATCTGAACAAACTAGATGAATTGAACGATCTTCAACATCAGCTTGAAGACCTACTAGAATCAAAAGTAATTCAGAGTCTGCATCATCTAACATATTCAATATCTTATCAGCTACCTCATACTGACCAGTAGGAGTTAGAGGTTGAGAATCACCAGTTAGTACAATGACAGGGAGCCCCATGGGAAGCAATACTTGATGAATCTCAATCCTAGGTGGACGTAAAAGGCCATCTTTCATCGTTGAATGTGGGGGGAAATCAGGATGCATGATCCATGCAATACACTCTGATTCATGCTCTTCAATTAAAGCATCAACAATGATTTTTCCTACATTACCAACACCGGGAAGTGCTTCGATGTATACCATCCCATCAGGAAGAGAGTTTGCTCCATCCATCCAATGAATTTCAGTGCGATTCATTCTTCTTCCTCATCTTTATTCTCAATTGAAGGTAAACTGGCAGACCACTTTCCAGAACCTACTTCCTTTCGCTGACGCCTACGTTCTCCTTGACGATCTTCTGGAGAAAACTTCAGTGGGGCTGCTGTTCTCATTTTGTTCCCACAATCTGGGCATTCAGATGCCAGAAAATAGAGAGAACATTCAGGACATTTCTGTAGATTGCTTCGTCCCATTTCAACACCTATTCTTCAGGGTGCTCTCAGGAGGGCTCAAGAACCATTCGGGTAGAAAGAGGAAGAAAGTATCAGTCTCTATAGCATTCAACTGAACCACCAGCGCTCTTGACCATGTCTTCGACAGTTTTCTGGGCAGATACCCACGCCTTCTCAGCTAATTTGTAATCTGGAGCAACCACTTCTACACGATATTCTGGAGCGCCATCATAATAGCAAGAAACTGATACTTCGTCTTCCTTTGATGAAGCATCCTCTGCTCCAAGTAGTGCCTTCTTGATTAACTCGACACCTTCATCATCCCAAACCTCAATCATCATTCTACCGCGAATGGTAACAATAGATGGAACAATATTCTCCAAGGCCAATTCAATCAAGTGTGAAGTCCATTCTCCTTCAAAGCCCATCTCTGCTAAAATTTCTCCATTCGAAGCAGCCTCCTCAAATGAACCATAAAGTGTACCAAAAGTGTCTTCCAATTCAGAACTCATTTTTTCCAATTCAGAATCCTTCCAATTATTTCGCTCTGCTACAATCTTCAGAAGTTGAGCCGCTCTCTGTTCATTCTTCCAATCTTGAAGTGTATCTCTTCGTCGCTCGTCACTTACAGATTTAATGGAAACGTCAACGCTTCGCTTATCTTTCCTTACTTTAGTGACTCTTGCTACTGTACGTTGTCCTTCTCGAATGTGATCCCTAACTCTAGCAACCCATCCTGAACTTACCTCTCCAACGAAGACGAAGGCTCGGATTTCATCGGAAAATCCATTGAGATTGAGGTATGCACCATTCTTTTCAATACTCGAAACAGTAACTACGACGTACTCGCCTTCTTCAGGATACTGAATATTATCATCAGACATCTGTAAGCCCCCGATCACTCAAGGACTTCCTGGACTTCACTACCTACAAGGACGGCTTTTCCTCCTGCAGGCTGTGCGAGAGTAGCACCACACACACTACAATTAATCACTGTAGATGCACGCTCAAAGATTACAACTTCATGTCCACAATCTTTGCAAGTAATGCGAATAAATCTACTAGCCATCATTTTCACCTCACTTATCTACAAGTTCAAACTTCTTTGCTCTCTGACCCGCTGGCGAGTGAGCTTTTCCAGTCTCAGTACATCTGTAGACTAAATTGATTCTCTTGGTCGGCTTTTCACGGCCTTCAGGCTTAGGACGAGGGAAACCACGGTAACCAGCAGTTACTCTTCGGAAACGTCTCTGACCCCATTTGAGTTCAGAGGCGCGTCTCTTCTTGACTCGTTCCACAGTGTGTTCTGTATGACGGCCAGCAGCGGGGCTGTATCTCATCACCTTTCGCGGCATCTTAACCATCATGTCACCTCCGTAGCATCTCGGCGACCATCGGCCCCTATTTGAGCGTGTCGCGGTATAATAACGAGATTACAACGTCAATATCTGCTCAAATGGCATCAATGTTCATGTCTTTAACAGAGTATCGGAGTTCATGGAATGGACGGCTATGACCTTCTGGTTGCTTCTTTATGGAGGCATACCCGGAGTACTGGCAATGCACCTTCAACGAAAGGAAACCAAAACATACAAGATTGCTACTCCAATGACCGTCCTTGTGCTAGCCGGAATGGCTGGGACTGCCAATATGATTGGTTCAGATAACAATGTAGGACCTGTTGAAACTGCTGAGGCACTTTTGCATCTGGTGATTCCTACAGGAATCTATCTAATTGGATCATGTTTAGCAATTTTCGGAGGACCAAGTCCTGTGGGAGCAATTCCCAAAAATTGGAGAAGAGGTGGATCGATTCTAATGATTATTGCAATCGGATGGGTAATCATGCTATCTTTGCAACCAGAAAATCTACCAATCGAAACCGCTGTTATGAACAATGTTGCAATTTCTTCTTTACTAATCGCGATAGCTTTAGTAGGAGCAGTTGGAACTACGGTTGTTCTTTCGATTGGAGAAAAAAGATGGTTAGCAGCTATAGCAACTATTTCTCTATCCGTTGGATCTATTGCCCTATTGGCAATATTAGCATCTGAAATTTCTGAAGAAATTGGCGACTCTCTAAAATCAATTATAGGTACAATATTTGGAATAATTATTGCCCTATGGATTGCATTCCATACAACTATTCTAATCGAAAAAAGATCCGATCTCCCCAAAACTACTACTCCGATAACTGATGAAGAAGTGAAACTTGTAAAACATCACCTTGATGCAAATATACGAGGTGATAAAATTGAGTAAAAATAGTTCATTTCTAAGTATTCTAGTTTCAATTTTTGTTGTGATCATAGCCATTGGAAGGATTGCAAATTGGAATTTAGAAGATATTCAAGAAATCGTGATAGATATACTCGCAAAATCTCTTATGACAATGACTGCTATCTGGTTGATTCTAGCTACTTCGAGTACAAGTATACTCCACAGAGGAAGTGCTCCAAGATTACAGGCAATTACTCTATTATTCCTATCTTTAGGAGGATTGGGCCTAGTTGAATTATTGAATGTAGGAGTACAAAGAGCAACACTAGAAACCATTACAGTCCAATGGGCCGGGTTAATAATGGGCTCATCAATCGTTTTATTCACAGTCCTAGCAATTGTAACTGGAAGAGAAGAAGAAGAAGACCCTCTTCTAGCAATCGACAAATAATTATCAAAACTTCCGATCAGGATTTCGAGCATTCCATCTTGATTTCTTCTCAGGTTTACCTTCTACAGGACTTCTAGTAACCATTCGAATAGCCATAACGATGAGAAGTAAGGCCACTAATCCGCCTACTGGAGCATACATCATCAGAGGAGAAGATGGGTTGATTCTCGTGGCATCATAGGGGTATGCATCAGTATTATCTCCAACACCATCGCCGTCTGAATCAGTGGTTTCTCCTGCATTATTTGGAAAGGCATCGGAATTATCTCCAATACCATCGTCGTCTGAATCAGTGGTTTCATCTGCATTATTTGGGAAGGCATCGGAATTATCTCCAACACCATCCAAATCTAAATCACTTGTTTCCGACGGATCTGTGGGGAATGCGTCTTCATCATCCACCACACCATCTCTATCTGAATCTACTCCAATAATTTCAACAGCATTAGAATAAGTAATTGATGATCGAATCCCACCGATCTTCAGAAGAGAAATTTCCACAGAATATGATCCTAATTCAGTATTCTCAGGTACAAATGTAGAGAGATTCCAAACGCCTTCAGAATTAGAAGTTAATTGTCCACGCATAGGATTTGATGTAGCCCATTCCCCCATTGGAGCAGGACCAGATAGTGGTGCAAAGGGGGCAGTAGACCAATCTAATTGGATAGGGTGGTTCTTATCATGAGTACTTCCAATTCCAAGTTGACCATTCCCATTCTCTCCCCAACAACTTATTGTTCCATTTTCAGCGAGAGCACAGGTATGCATTTCAGAAGCAACTACATGAACTAAAGAATTAGTATCATCGACATGTTGTGGAGTATGTACTTCCCATGCAGATCCACTAACTTGCTTCCATTTATTCCATCCCCAACAATATGCTGAACCATTCTCAAGAACTGCACAAGTGTGGGTTACACCCGCATCTATATCTGTTACTTTTGCTCCATCGGGTAATTTTGCCATAACTGGTGAATGCGCATTAGTGGTCGAGTTATCCCCAATTTGTCCTCGCTCATTCCAACCCCAGCAAGTTACTGAAGAATCATCCAAAACTGCACACGAATGATGTGCTCCAACTGCTAAGTCAATTGCAGAACGACCTTCAGGTAATGCTACATTAGCTCCTGGAGAATGTGTGGTTGAAGCACTCCCACCATCGCCATTTTGGCCAACATGGTCTCTACCCCAACACATTATACCTCCATCATCAAAAAGTACACAAGTATTCGAATGGCCCCCTCCTACAGCAATAGCATTGCGATCATCTGGAATATTAATGAGTACAGGAGTGTATTGAGGGGAAGTTTCCTCGGGACCATTACCAAGCCTACCCTCATTATCTAAACCCCAACACATCAATGACCCATCGTCTAAAATTGCACATGTATGCTGTAACCCCATGCCTACATTTACTACGGTTCTGTTTGCAGGAAATTCCACTGAGACTGTTGGTGAGGAGTAAACATTTGTTGTACCATCTCCTGACTCTCCATTATCATTCTGACCCCAACAGAAAAGAGAACCAGAGAATGCTAAAGCACATGTTCGGTGATGGTCGGCGAAAATTGAATGATATTTCTCACCATCTGAGGAAGATATGGGTTCAGCTGGACGTACATGTCTATTCGAGTCACCGCCATCTCCTAACTGCTCATAACCATCATGCCCCCAACAAATTGCAGTCCCATTATCTAAAATCGAACAAGAATGATGGTGCCCCAAAGCGAGAACTGATACATCTCTTGGAGAATTTTCACCTTCAAGTACAAATTCAAAACGAAGTGAAGATACCCCTTGAATGTCACTTAAATCCACTGAACATTCGATCTCTTGTCCAGCATTAACGACATCAGATGTACAAGAAATATCTGGAGATTCTACTTCCTCAGCAGATGTGTGGGACAAGGGAGTTAAAACGAAAAGAAGAGAAATCAGTATAGCGACATGACGCGCGCCCATGTCAATGACTCAAGCGATTAGGTTTCAAAGCATTCGATAATATTGAGGAGAAATTTCTACTTTTTACTTCGGCAAGCCTCATAAGAACGGGTTAGGTCGCGAGGCTGTCGAGGTGAGCGAATGAGTAAGGGTACTCCATCCATGGGTAAGCGCCAAAAGATTGTTCATTTCCGCTGTCGACGCTGTGGCAGACACTCGTACCATAAGCAAAAGCGTGTTTGTTCTGCCTGCGGATATGGCGCGACTGCTCGCCGACGCAAATATCGATGGTCAAAGAGAAACCGACTTATCGGCAGCAAGTGATTTTGCTCAAGAACCATAAGGTGGCGACTCGACCACACTCTGAGGACCCATGTGCGGCATCATAGGAATCCTTGCTCCTGAAGGGGCAGAGGTTCGACAACAAGTGTATGATGGTCTACTAGTCTTACAACATCGTGGTCAAGATGCTGCAGGAATGGTAACTTGTGACAAAGAACGATTTCACCAAAGAAAATCCAATGGCATGGTTAATGACGTTTTTAGACAACACCATATGGACCTGTTAGGAGGAAATATGGGCATAGGACATGTTCGTTATCCAACCGCAGGATCTTCCTCATCGGCTGAAGCTCAACCGTTCTACACAAATTCACCTTATGGAATGGCCCTTGCACATAATGGAAATTTAACTAATGCAGGAAAACTTTTGCACGAAGTAATCCATCTTGATAGAAGACATGTAAATACAAATAGTGATTCAGAAATTCTACTCAATATTCTTGCTAGTGAACTTGGACGTACTCACGCCACCCAAATTGAAGGGGAACTATATCTCGACTTTGAAGATCTTTTTGATGCAGTTGAGAGAGTTAATGCACGCGTAAATGGTTCATATGCCGCAATAACCATGTTATCGGGTTACGGAATCTTAGCATTTCGGGATCCTTTTGGAATTCGACCCTTAATTCATGGAGTAAAACGTGGTGAAGATGGAGATAAGACTCATGTATTTGCTTCGGAGAGTGTTGCATTGACTGCATTAGGATGCGAAATAATTGGAGATGTAAGGCCTGGAGAAGCAGTATTTGTTGATGAAAAGGGACACATAAGAAGAAGGATATGTCACCCATCTCCAGTATTGAAACCCTGTATTTTCGAACATGTATACTTCGCCAGACCTGATTCAGTAATTGATGGAGTATCAGTGTATGAAGCAAGAATAAAAATGGGAGAAAAATTAGCGAATCGTATTATTGAAAATTTACCCAATCATGGTATTGATGTAGTGATGCCCATCCCAGATAGTGGCAGAATATCTGCCATGGAAGTTGCCCGAACATTAGGCATAGAATATAGAGAAGGATTCGTCAAGAATAGATATGTTGGCCGAACTTTCATAATGCCAGGACAAGCAATTCGACAAGATAGTGTTAGAAAGAAATTGAATCCCATACCTCATGAGTTTCAGGGGAAACGTGTCCTTCTCGTAGACGATAGTATTGTTAGAGGAAATACGTCAAGAAAAATTGTACAATTAGCAAGAGATGTAGGGGCAAAAGAAGTTTTCTTTGCTAGTGCGGCACCTCCTGTTTTACACCCAAATGTGTATGGAATTGACATGCCTGCAAAGGAAGAATATATTGCACACAATCGAACAAACGAAGAAATTACTCAAGCTATAGGTGCAGATTGGCTAATTTACCAATCACTTGAGGACCTACAAGATGCTGTGATTGAAGCAGGAAGGGGCATTCTCACTGAATTTGATTCATCATGCTTTACTGGAGAATACGTCTGCGGAACAATTACTCCTGAGTACTTAACATCTGTAGAAGAAACTAGAAAAGATGGGTCTAAAAGAAAGAAAAATACTTCTGATGAAACCATTGAAATCCACAATAAAGAGTGATTTCAATTATACAGAGAACGGACAGCGCTAAAGCCCGTGGGTTGATTCCAAGTACATGCCCCATCGAATAGAGCCCCGACGTAGGGTCCCGTGTGAAAGCAGAGTAAGGGCATGTGACCTTTCTCGCGACGGAAGTTTGTTGGTTTGGACAGATGATGCATGTAAACTGCATCAACTTAGTTTAGAAGAAGAGAGTCACCCAAATACAATTGAACTTGAAGAAGAGGTGGATCATCTATTGTGTCTTCCAAACTCATCTGTGATAGTTGGTACAATTTCAAGAGATGCACATTGTATTTCAGCAAATGGAGAGATTGTTTGGAGAATTAATGCTGTAGGAGGGATAGAACAACTAGTTGCCACTATAGAAAGAACTCGATTCTTAGCAATTGATGGGATGAGAAATGCGATTCTTTTTGATTCAGACGGAAATGAAATTTATCGACATACTGGGAGGCAATTCATCATCTCAGCGATTCGCCCAGATGGAGGTGCTTTTGCATTAGCAGATGACACAGGTGTTGTTGAATTAGTGTCCAGTAATGGAGACGTCATTATGACAAGAGAACCACGTTCTACCGATGGAGATAGAATTACAGCGATGACATTTCGTCCAGATGGAGTACTAGTTTTTGCATCAGAATGCAATGGACTTACTGATTCAGAAACTCCTCAAATTGCATTAGATTGTATAGCAGGAAATGGCGAATCATTGCACATGGTAGAAATTGATTCTAATGCATCTGTACTTTTTGGAACTACACAAGGTATACTTGTAGGAATGGAAAATGGAGATGTAGAAGAACATCGAATAGGGACAAAGGAACCCATTACTTGGGCAAAAACGGGGTATGAAGTAAAAGATGTAAGACCACATGACGACGATATTATTGTTGGATCTTGGTTTCATCTTCGAAGATTTCTTTCACCAATGGAAGAAGCTTGGTCGGTAGAACATCCTGGATTAATTGATAGAGTATCATCTGATTCAGGTGGTCGAATGATTGCCATTTCGGGAGATAATCGGAATGATTACACCCGTATTGATCGTATTGATTTGTACGACCCTGATTCTCAACGTTTTGAAATTAATGATGATGATGCCCTTCTTATCGATGATCAAGATTTGTTTGGAGGAGCAATTGGCAGCACAATAGGAACTGAGTTAAGTGATGCATTAGAAAATACCGAAAATGCATCAAATCAAGACTTTGAAGAAATTGAAGATTTACTTACTGATAAAGAAATGGAAATCTATAGAACGAATCAAGCAAGCGATGATGAATTAGAAAACTTGTTGACAGAATTAGAAGAAGAAGTAGATTCAGAACATGAAAATGTTTCCAATAATGAAGGCATAGATGATCTACTTGAAGGAATAATTGATGATAATTCATTTAGTGCACTTCCTCCAATTGCAGACGCTGGAGAAGATAGAGCAATCGATGTAGGGGATGATGGAACTGCAATGGTAACATTAGATGGAAGAAATTCTCAATGTTCAGATGGAGAAATAAAAGAATGGGAATGGAGAGATTCATCAGGCTTACCAATTGGAGATACGCCTGCACTAAAAGTTAGATTAAAGCCAGGTAATCATCAATTTACTCTAAGTGTTCTAAGTGACAAAGGAGTATCATCTTCAGACTCTGTTTCCATCCAAATAGATGGAGATGATGAATCTGATGATTCTTTAGATGTGCTACTAAAGTGACTATAACGATGACAAAGCATCCTTCAATGCAGGTAAAGCATCTTCCCAGTTCGCTACAATCCCATAATCTGCCACTCCAAAAATTGGAGCATCTGCATCTTTATTGATAGCAACAATATATTTCGATGAACGCATGCCTGCAAGATGTTGTATAGCACCTGAAATACCTACTGCAATGTAAAGAGTAGGAGTAACTACCTTTCCTGTTTGACCTACTTGGATACTATGAGAAAGGCCCCATTCATCAACAACAGCTCTTGAAGCACCAACAGCAGCTCCAATCTGATCTGCAACTGCCTCTAATTGCCCCCAATTATCGATATTGCCCATTCCTCTACCTCCAGAAATAACGATGTCTGCTTCTGAAACATCAAGACGTTCGCTGGCCTTAGCAATAGCCTCCATCACAGTAACAGACACGTCAGACGAATGATTGACAGTAGATACTGATGCAGAACCACCTGAACCAGAAGGAGTGAAGGTATTTGGGCGAATACTAATCACACAATCTCCTGAAACGCTTACTTCTTCCATAGCTTTTCCAGAATATATCGGACGTGAAATAGTCAAACCGGAAGATATTCCAGTTGCATCTTGAATCACTGGGATACCACGGGCGGCTGCAACTCTAGCAGCCATCTCTCGACCATTCGGCGTGGCTGCTGTAAAGATTGTACCACCTCCAATTGCGCTATTCAAAGCAGAAGACCAAGCACCACCATCAAAAGAAGAAAAACAATCTCCTTCGACACCTATAACAGCGCTAACGCCATCAATAGATGCAGCAGAATCTGTAGAAATACCTCCTGGGCAAAGAATTGTAGGGCTTGAACCAAGAGAAGTTGCAGCTGCAACCATCTGGGAAGTGACTGGATGTAATCCGTTTTCGTTTGTCTCAGCAATAATTGTAATATCCATACTTACACCACCTAGATTACCTTCGCCTCATTCCTAAGTTTTTGTACAACTTCAGAAACACTATCTGCTCCATCAAACATCTGCCCAGGCGATTTTTCAGGAGGAGGAGATTGAGAATTAATAATCGCAGCAGACCCTGAAACATCAACTCCCAAAGCACCTGAATCCATTGATTCAATTGGTTTCTTCTTTGCCATCATTATACCCTTTACATTTGGCCGTCTTAATTCAGAAGTCGTCTTGTCAAATGCAACTACACAAGGAGCACCAACGTTCACTCTTTCTGAACCACTAGATGCTGGGCGAAGAACATTAAATCCATCTCCATCGCTAGAAATCTCAGATGCATTGGTGACACAAGCAGCACCAATTAATTCTGCAACACCCGGCCCAGTACTGCCCGAATTAGTATCTGCAGCCTGTTTACCGCAGAAAACAATTTGAGCGCCAATTTGTTTTACAGCACCTGCCAATAAGCCTTGAATTTTGGTTGAATCTAATGCCACTAGATCATCGATGATAATGTGAACAAGTGCATCTGCACCAACAGCTGCCGCATCCCTAAGTGCCTTTTCGGAACGAGTAGGCCCACATGTGATTGCTGTTACCTTTGCACCAGATGACTCCTTCATTGCCAATGCTGCTTCAAGAGCGTACTCATCAAATGGACTAATAGACCACTTGCTAACACTTGATTCATCGACCCTATCTCCATTAATGGAAATCTTTGCAGTTGTGTCTGGGACGTACTTGATTAATACAGCTATATCCATAATTCCACCACTCTAGTGGTCCGACGAATGAAAACGCCTCTATCAAGATTCGGCTTAATCGTAAAATTCACTTTTTCTCATTTTCAGGATATGGACATAATTTTTCTTCAGGTAAATCTCTAATTCGATTCAACGCACGTACGGCAATTTTCCAACCAATTACCCCTACTATAATACCCGTAAATAAGTCCCAAACATAATGTTGCTTAGTTGTCATAATACTAATACTAAGTAAGAAAAATTCGACCCAAACAAGTGAAATAAAGGCCTTAACCATCTTTGATTCAGATGATCGAATTCTCATCCATCTGCTGATTGATCTTGTCAAAAAGTATGAATGCGCTATATGTAGACTAGGCCAAGCATTCCATGGTTCATCCATTGCATGCATATATGAAAAAAGTGTGCTGAACAATCCATCCCCCTCAAGAACAGCATCTGGAATTTGGTCACGCATATCAATCTCCGCGGGAAATATTAGAAAAATAACTGTACAAGCCAACGTTGCCACAGATAACATTTGTACTCCACCAATTAATTCCAATCGAGAATGATCGTCTTTAGGGGTACAAAGTAAAGTCACTGGATAGTATAGGAATAGAGCAATGTAAGGGACAATCATCCATGGAATAACCGGAATCAAACGGTCGATTGAAGTCTCGGGATCCCACACAGTTACTCCATTAGCTGCAACAAACTGATTAGAAGAAAAATATGGAAACGCGATGCCAAATAATCCAAAAATCAAGATATGAATTAGGAACCAATTACCTCCCAGAAAATGCCTTTGTTTCCAAGCAGGAGCCCAAATTAATGGCCACGGAGTAGAAATTTTATCCGCTATCGAATCAAGGCGCTCTTGTAGTCTGCTCACAACCGTTGATGAATAATCAGGCATCTAATCTTCGCCATCAAAAAATTTTACTGAATCGCCTTTTTTCACGATTCCTTCAGTTTTCACACTAGCATACCACCTAGACCAACCGGGATGTTTTTTCTCACTAATTCGAGAAAATACTGAATCGGAAAAGACATGAGCTATTGTTCTACATGGAGAAGCAGCAGATGTAATCTCGATTACGGATTCGCCAATAGACAAAACAATTCCAGGTTTTATTCTTGACCAATCGATTCCAGAAATAGTTAGATTTTCACCTACTGCCCCCTCACTAATGTGATGCCCCTCATCAATCAATGCATCAATTAATTCCAATGAATAAATACAAACTGCTCGTTTAGGCCCCCCATGATATTTTGTATCATTCTGTCGATCCCCCTCAACACCTGCAAAACAAATCCTAGCAGATTCAACAGATTTCTTTGGCACGCCTCCATTCTGATTGACATTGATTGAAGTGATTAATCCTGATAAGACATTAATCACCCCAATATGCTTCACGAATTTCTTGATTCGCCTCCATACATGCTACAACATCTGCTGGACGATTTGGCATTGATTCAATTCCCGCAATATGAGAAAACATAGGTTCCACATTAGACATATTGACTACACCCCATCCTACTTGTGTACATGGAGCAACGGGTGAAATTGGAGCAGTCCCGGAAGTGGGATCCCAAGTGGAATATCCTGGATACCAAGCCGAGAGATTCAATGCATCTCTAAGATTTTGATTAGATACAGAAAGATTGGAACTATTTACCAAAAAATTTCCTCTATCTTCTGAAGCACCAGATCCCATGTCATCTCCTAGATCTCTTAATTGAGTCAACACAAGACTGAGGATTCCGGCAGTTCGTGGAGTGGCAAACGATGTACCTGAAGTTTCATGATAACCATCTATATCATCATGATTTGGCAACAACTGAGTCCAATCAGCAGCAATATCTGGATATGAACCACTCATTATTTCTTTTTGATCATCCCCTTCTTCAGCATAACCTGAAATTCCAATAGACCAAGGAGGTCCTGCTGTAGAATCTTGTACAGCTGGAGAAGGGCTATTATCGGCTGCACCAGTGTGGACTTTATGATTTTCAACAACAGCAACTCTAGTAGCATCTTCTATCCCAGGTACAGGAACACTACCAATTGGCCCAAATGAAGTTGTAATGATATCAACTAATGGTTGATTTGCTGCAGCCAATACTGCTTCATCACTGAAACCTTCAACAAAGAAAATTATTGCATCAGGATTAGCATCCAAAACTGCGCCAGTCACCGCTGTTCCGTGGCCATCAGATGGATCATCGAGAATAGGAATTTCAGTTCCATCATCAGGAGTAGTCCCTATAATTCGAGTTCCGGGAAAATACACAATATCTGTTGAAGATATAATGTCCCAACAATCTTCCTTATCTGATTCATATCTTTCTTGCCATGTTCCTTCTTGAGTAAGATTACAACTCATTGTCACACCCAGTCCATCCAACAACCAATCTGGTAGAGTTTCATTCAATACAAACCTCTCATGATAGACATTAATTCCAGTATCCACTGGAGCAACGACACTGTATGCGCCAAAAAGAACTTCATCAATCTCAATTTCATTATCTTCTTTGTCTGATGACAAACATCCTGATAATGTTGAGAAAATTAGCAATAGACTGAGAAGTAATACTCTCGGCACCTGCATGTCACTCGCAGATACCCCTTATGTTTGAGTTTAATCACAAGATGAACGGGCAACAATGACGAGAGTACCTGGCCATTCTTCTCCTTCATTAGCTCTAAAGGACTTCAAAACATCAAAACCTGATGATTCTACCAATGAAATCCATTCCGATTCTGAATGAGTAGTCATTCTAACTCCAACTTTTTCTGGCCAATCTAAACTCTCTTTGTTTTCAAAATAATGATCAATACCAAAAGCAAAAACACCACCTTTGACTAACCATTCAGAATTTACCCTTTCAAGGAAAGCAGGTATATTATCAAGATAATATAAGACTTCCATAGAATGGACAAAATCAACCTTCTCAGGGGGAGACCAAGTGGATAAATCTGCATGAAAATACATTCCTTCAGGATCTTTATCTAAAGCACGTAAAATCATGGATTTTGCACCATCAACACCCATAGCCAAAGAACAAGAAGATTTAGTTTTCAAAGAACGGACTACCCACCCATTTCCACAACCTGCATCTATTGCAGAAAACCCTCTTTGAATGGATTCAGTAGAAATCACATCAAATGCGGCTGTTAAAATCTCTTGAACGGCTGGAGCATGGCCTTTTTCCATGCCTTCATCTTTGCCAATATCTGCCCATTCACTGAAAACATCCACTGCAAGACGCATTGGGTCGCCTCACAATTTCCGAGTAAATGACTGGATTCCAGTGATATGTCGTGCTAGAATTAAATTATGAATATCATGAGTACCCTCGTAAGTTTTTACAGATTCAAGATTATTCATATGACGCATAATTGGATATTCATCAGTAACTCCATTGGCCCCATGTATATCTCTGGCTACTCTGGCGATATCGAGTGCAATATCTACATTATTCATTTTAGCCAAACTAATCATCTCGGGGAACCAATCATCTTGATCGACCCTGCGACCAAGGTGATAAGCAAGAAGTTGGCCTTTGGTTATCTCTCTTAGCATAGTTGCTAATTTCATCTGTATTAATTGATAAGCGGCGATTGGGTGGTCGAATTGTATTCTCTCCATAGAATAATTCTTAGCAGCATCAAAACAAGCCTGAGCAGCCCCAATAGAACCCCAAGCAATCCCATATCGAGCTCGATTCAAACATGAGAAAGGCCCACCTAATCCTTTAGCACCGGGTAAATAACGATCTTCTGGGACAAAAACATCCTGAAGTACCAATTCAGAAGTCACAGATGCACGAAGAGAATGTTTTCCCTTCTGTTCAGGCGCACTAAATCCTTCATCATCCTTTTCAACAATAAATCCTCGAATTACACCATCTAATTTGGCCCATACAATTGCAATATCTGCGACT
>Ga0208277_1001208_pt1 | contig 15173 bp, 4 predicted proteins | sample ETNtaG_5_FD_185782 | JGI IMG/M metagenome (GOLD analysis project Ga0208277, IMG submission 185782) | Marine microbial and viral communities from oxygen minimum zone, Eastern Pacific Ocean - ETNP201406SV205 (SPAdes) (version 2) | ecosystem: Environmental > Aquatic > Marine > Oceanic ...
TGAAGCAAGATTTGGAAGAACCAGAATATTCGCTGGCCCCGTAAATTCCATGAATGGGTATTCTTGCTGAACAGTCGGATCAAGAGCAGTGTCTGCTTGCATTGGACCATCAATTACAAGAGTTGGATCAAGAATCCTCGCCATTTCAACAGCCTCTTCGATTCGATCGCTACGCTGAGCACGAGTGCTGCCGAAATTTGAGAAAGAGAGCATTGCAACCTTTGGACTTACACCAAATCTTCTTGCAACCTTCGCTGTTTGAACAGCAATTTCTGCCAATGTACGACTATCAGGATAAACGTTCACAGTTGCATCAGCAAGGAAGAGAAGCCGACCTTTGATGGTCACCATGTAACACCCGATCAGACAATGAGCATCGTCTGAAGGACCAATCGTTTCTAAGACTGGGCGCAAGACGTCGCTGTAATTTCTGCTAACGCCTCCAACGAATCCATCAGCATCTCCTGATTCAACCATTTGGCTTGCAAAGTAGGGTCGGCTTTTGAGAAGACGGGCAGCATCGACTCTCGTGACGCCTTTCCGCTCTCTTAACTTGAACAATTTATCCGCATAGATTCCTTTTCTTCGGGCATCCGTTCGAGGGTCATAGACTTCGTATTCGAAGTCGAAATGCATTTCCTCCATCATTCGGGCAATTCGATCCTTTGGACCTAGTAGAATTGGCTTGCATATTTTTTGCTCCGCAAGTTGGGCAGCAGCGCGTATGACTTTCTCATTATCGCCTTCTGGGAAGACAATCCGCTTATTTCTTCGGCGCACCTGATTGATAACACTGCGCATAATCGAGTAGGTCATTCCCAATCGTGCTTCGAGCGATTCTCTGTAAGCTTGGAGCGAAAACTCCTCTTTGGTTACAGAAGTAATCCCTTCATCGACAGCAGCCTGTGCCACTGCAGAAGCCTCCCAAATTAAGACACGTCGATCGAAGGGTTTCGGAATGATGTATTCAGGGCCATATTCCATCGTAGCACCATCATAAGCGGTTGAGATGTAATCTGGAACGGGTTCTTTTGCTAATGCAGCAAGAGCGCGTGTTGCTGCCATCTTCATATTCTGAGTGATATCTCTCGCACGTACATCAAGAGCACCTCGGAAAATGTAAGGGAAACCAAGAACATTGTTCACTTGGTTTGCATAATCTGAACGTCCAGTGGCAATGATAGCATCTGTACGAACTTTGAGGATTTCTTCTGGAAGAATTTCAGGTGTCGGATTTGCTAGTGCGAAAATGATTGGTTTTGCCGGCATTGAAGCAATCATTTCCTTTGACACAAGCCCTCCTTTCGAAAGGCCAAGAAGGACATCGGCATCATTCATTGCATCTGCAAGAGCACCATCTGGGCAGTCAATAGCAAATTTTGCCTTGTACTCATTAAGTTCTCCTTTCTTGAGGCGATTTGTCGTGATGATTCCTTGAGAATCAACCATCTTAATGTTCGAACGTTTTACTCCTAGGGCAACATAATGCTCCGCGCAAGCAAATGCTGAAGCTCCTGCACCAAGAACGACAACGTTGATTGTGTCCAATTCCTTTTCCTGCAATTCTACTGCATTGAGTAATGCAGCGCCAGAAATAATAGCAGTTCCGTGTTGATCGTCATGCATAACGGGAATGTCTGTTGCTTCTGCTATTCTTCGTTCAATTTCGAAACATTCAGGGGCTTTGATATCTTCTAAATTGATACCCCCAAATGTTTTCGAAATATTGACAACTGTCGAGATAAACTCTTCTGGATCGGTAGTATCGACCTCGATATCGAACACATCGATATCTGCGAATGTTTTCAGGAGAAGGCCTTTTCCTTCCATGACGGGTTTACTTGCCAAGGCACCAATGTTTCCAAGACCCAATACAGCCGTTCCGTTTGAAATAACAGCGACCAAATTTCCTTTCGAAGTATAACGATATGCGTCTTCTGGCCTTTCAGCGATTTCAAGACAGGGGAAGGCGACTCCAGGGGAGTAAGCGAGTGAAAGTTCATGCGCTGTAGCATGAGGTTTTGTTGGTACGACCTTGATTTTTCCACGCGGTTCTTTCTCGTGATACTCAAGTGTTTCACGACGAAGAATTTCATCTCTCTTTTTCTTCACGCTTTTATCCCCTAAACCTCTCTTGGTAGCATCAATGGTTTGAGCATTGTTCCTTGATTGGCCCAGAAGGAGAGTTTCTATCACTCGTTTTGATGAACCGCTGATGTAAGGACTATGGGTTGGTTCCTCTTGTTGAGACATGAGGAGAGGACGTGCGTTCGAGAATCATTGCGACGATTGGCCCAGCAAGCGATAACGTTGAGACATTAAAACAGATGATTGAAGGGGGGATGGATATTGCTCGCCTCAACTATTCTCATGGTGATTTCAGCGGTAAAGAGAAGACAATACAGAACATCCGTTCTGCAGAAGAAGAGGCTGGAAAATATGTTGGATTATTAGCCGATCTTCCAGGACCTAAACTACGCCTTGGGACCTTTGAAGGAGAAGTCGTTCTAGAAAGAGGTGAACTCATCGATCTTCATTGTGGAGTCCCAGATGGATTGCCCGCACAAGCGAACACAATTCTTGGCGAACCGGTGAAAACATTACCTGTTGAATGGGATGGGTTGTCCAAGGATTTGCGAGTTGGAGATCCTGTTCTCCTATCCGATGGCCTGATTCGATTAGAAGTTCTATCAGCGCCTGAACATATTGGCGAAGTTGTACGATGTCGAGTTGAAGACGGTGGAATCTTAACAGAACGAAAGGGAATAAACGTTCCAAGAACATTGGTTAAACTTCCTGCAGTCGGGCCTCATGACCTTGATTGTCTTGAGCATGCACTCTCCCAAAATGTAGATTTTGTTGCAGTATCATATGTCCGAAGCGCTGGTGATTTAGAACCTGCGCGTGAACGTATCAAGGAGGCTGGCGTACATACGTGGATTGTTGCGAAAATCGAACATCCTGCGGCTCTGAAGGACCTGAATGCAATCGTTGAAGCAGCAGACGTTGTTATGGTTGCAAGAGGAGATTTGGGTGTTGAAATACCACTCGAGGAAGTTCCTGCGGCTCAAGAAAGAATCGTCTCTGCGTGCCTTGAAAGAGGGACGCCCGTCGTTGTCGCAACCCAAATGCTCGAGAGTATGGTCAATCATGCACGTCCAACACGAGCAGAGGTGACTGATGTTGCAACGGCTATTCGTCAGCATGTTAGTGCAGTTATGCTCTCCGGGGAAACTGCTGGAGGGCAGCATCCTGTAAAGGCGGTGGAAACAATGGCAAGAATTGCTGAAACCGTTGATGCCTCAACAGCAGATTTGCCCGAACCTCCTGCCTTAGCAGCTTATGTTTCAACTCGTGTTATCGCAGGCGCAGCGGTGGACATTGCTCGACAGACAAACGTAAACCACTTGATCGTCGCAACGGAACATGGTAACGCTGCTCGGCTGATGGCAGCACATCGTCCAAGAATACCCATTTACGCTATGACAAACCGAATACGGGCAGCTCGTAGAACGACCATCTTGCCTGGTGTTGAAGGATTGCTGGTTGAAGAAAAAACGAGAGCCCGATCGACGGTTGCAGAGGCTGTTCGATTGTTATATGAACAGAAAAAAATCAAACCGGATGAAAAAATTGTCGCTATTTCAGGATCCCCTCAAGCAATCAGTGGCAGGACATCCACTATTCGTTTACTTCAGGTACAAAAAGACGGTGAACTCTCTGATTTGGAGTGACGTTTTGTTCTATCAATTAGACACCGCATTCAAATAGTGAAAAGAACGCATTAGTATTCATGAGCGAAGCCTATACTGAACAATCTCGTTCGCGACGGGCAATGTTTCTAACAGCATTAATGCTGATTTCATCATGGTCTCTTGCTCTCACTGCTGTTCCAATGGCCTCTGCTCATGAAACTGGAGATGTTATTTCTTGGCCACTTTCCGGTAGCAATGATACGGGTTGGGTTCAACTCAACGCCACAATTGGCGCAGACCCAATACTCAGCAGTCAAGCGACCGCTGATTGGACACTTGAGTTCGCCCCAGGGGCCGAGATTTCCAACGCTTCGCTTCAAATCCATGTGAATGGATCTGATGGGTTGATGATCGACCAACCGCTTCTCGTAGCCAACGACATTGGTGTCAATCTCTTCGATTGGAGAGGACTGGGCATACTCGGTGCTTCGGACTCTTTCGATGGGGCTAATCCATATTCCGATCGCCTCTCTCCAAACAGTGCAAGTGGAGCAGGATGGACATTGCCTTCTGATGCAACAATCACAGAACTTGCTTTCGAAGCCCTTGCTCCAGTTGACCCAGTAACTTCGTTTACTCCGATAACAATTCCAATCACATCGTATGCTCAACATCCAGTTGATGGCCAACTTTACCTCGCAACTGGCGACACCATTGTCGTCTTCGATGCTGCAAATGACCCCGCAATCATCGATTTCTATGATTTTGTTGAAATCGAGCCGGATTCAGCACTAACGACCATTGCCGACATAGCCATTGGACCGAACGGGAATCTCCACGTTGCCTTTCAAGAGCCATCCGATTTTAGGATGATTTCAGGACTTAATGGTACTGTAGAGCCAGGTTTACCTTCTCTACCGGGAGGGGAAATCGCAGCATTCGAAGTCCTCAGTTCTGGCATATACGCGACAGATGGCGGAGGAGATTATTATCAATTTGATTCTGCAACTTCTAGTTGGAGCCTCCTCTTTTCGACTGGAATAATAGACAATGTTAACGATCTTCATGAAGAAAACGGCATCTTCTACGCAGCAACTGATTACGGCGTTGAGCGTTATGACTTGTCGGCAAATCAAGCGTTATCCTCTTGGAACTCTGGAAACGTCCTCCATAGTGACACAATTACAGAAATAACAACTGCTGGAAACCAATTACTTTTCTCTTCCCAAGACAATGGCCTAGCTCGATATAACTGGAATTCTGGTTTCTGGCTTGCAACATGGAATGATGCTAACTGGTTAGCATCGAATACCGTTTCCGGTGCACAGGCATATCAAGATACACTCCATATCATGAGTGGAGATCAGCTCCATCGCTACGATCTTTCAACAGGGGTTTTCGGCGCATCAATTGATTTGAGTCAAATGAACCTAACAGAGACATCGGCCAACATGATGATGCCATGGTCGCCAGGAGGTGCTCGTGCTCCATCTTCGATGATGCATGCTATGACCGATGGCAGTCGCCTTGTTCTTATGGATGCCACTATGCAAAGCACAATGCAGCGAGAAATTGTCATCGCAAGTGGCCCATCTGGGCCTGAAATGAGTGATGCAATTGAACACGATGGGATTCTCTACGTCGCAGGATATACTTCAGAACAACTCGATCGATTTGATATCGCAAACTCACTTTGGCTCACCTCTATTGACTTGGGCGACAGGATTACTGCCCTCGCTCTAGCAGGAGATACAATACTTGCTGGAACTGTTGATGATGGGGTTTTCCTTATCGAGAACGGTACTATCCGAGCAAATGTCCCACCTTCTTCTACATCTTCACCAGATGCTGCCGACAATTACGTTGCAGATATTGCAGCCACAGGTGATTGTGGAGATTCAACTGGATGCAACATCATCGTTGTTCAACCCAATGGAGTTTACAGAATAGATGCTGATGCAACAGCTATAGGCTCTGCAACACTTCTGAAATCTGGTGTTGGTTTAACTGGGCAACTTGCAATCTATGCAGATATATGCTATGTGACGAGTGCTGAGGGATTACTACGATATGAAATCAGTAACGATACATTCCTTGCTTCATGGGGATCAACCGGGATTAATGGCGTCGATAATGCTCCTGTAGCAGTTGTAGGAGATGTGGTTCACATGGGCTTATCAGGATACGGTGTAGCTCGAAAGAATATCCTAACTGGAGAAATATTGACCCCTCTTAATTCAGATACGACGAACATGCAAACCAATACCGTCTATGCTCTCGAAGCAAGTGGTAGCGATCTGTGGATTGGAACAAATATTGCAGGATATATCTGGGATGGTTTCTCCGTCAGTGAAACAACAATTGGGCCTCGCAGTGATTGGACAAAGCGTCCTTCTCAGCACTTTGATTATGTTCTTGATGGAAATACGATGTGGTCTGGTACAAACATCGGCGTATGCAAGTATGATCTGTCCGGGAACATCGATGACTGTCTCAATGTTTACGATGGTATGCCAAATTGGGCGACATATGTGGTTGGTGCCGACAGTACAACTGTCTATGGCGGAACGTTCTCTGGCGTAGGCCTCATCGAAAAGTCATCCTTCAGCGTTGTTGGAGAATGGGATGCTGGGTCACAAACCGATAATGCGATTGTAGAAATCATCGATGATATTGCATACATCGGACTCAATGGAGTCGGTGTAGCACGATGGGACATTTCAAACAGTCAATGGCTGACGACTTGGACAACAAGTAACGTTCTTGATAATGGGAATGAGTACGTAACTGGCATGATTGAAGACATTCGATCTGGCCTGATTTGGATTGGTGGAGAAGATGGTTTCCAATTAATCAATACAACAACAAGTACTGAAGTGTATGATATTGAGGTTTCAAACAGCCTGTATGTTGGTAACGGCGATCCATACGATTTGACAATGTATGGATACACCATGTACTACCATCAAGGCACATCCAGCGACAGTATTTACGGCATCGACGTTGGTAATTTTACTGCGATAACACCGCTTGATGCTGGCCAGGAAGTCAGCGAAAATGGCGGCGATGTTGTCGGAATGACCATCGTTGGAGACACGCTTCTTGCAAGCGTAGTATCTGGACAATGGTGGAACCAGGAAGGGAGTGGAGGAATCGCTCAATACGACTTAGTATCTCAAACATGGAATACTTCCGTTCTACCCGAGGGTTCAGTTGATCGGGTTACAGCATTCAATTCGTCCAGTGGCCACACATGGATTTCTTGGGGAGAAATTGGCCTAGAAGTCTACAGCCCGAGTGGAGCAAAACTTGGTTCTTGGGATACACTTTCTTTCCCAGTTCGTGAAATTATCGAATACGATGGTTTGATTCTGTTTGCAACCGAAGACGGTGTTGAAAGATTCAATGAGTCTTCATTCCAATGGGAAGCAGCATGGACGCCAGGTAACGGCTTACCAAATGCAATGGGAGACTGGATTGGTGAACTTTGGACGGATGGAAATACCTTGATGGTCGGCTCAGCAAGCTTTGCTAGTTGGGGTGGGTTCCAACGAGGTACAATCGGTCAACTCGATGCATCGGGTACCTGGACAACCTATACCACTGGACAGAACGGGATTCCAAACGGATATCCAATTTCGATGAATGAATGTGGATCTTACTTGTATGTAGGACTCTTCAACAACAACGGAGGCGTCACATACATCGATCTCGCAAATACAACTGCTGTTGGCTCATTTACCACCTCTGTTCTCAAGAGCGGGCGAGTAGCCGCAGTTGCTTGTGATCCATCCGATACTCTCTACGTCGGCTATGATGATGACAACCTACCAATTTCAAAGTACGATACTACACAATCTGCATGGATTGCAGAAATAACATCCAATGGAAATGGGATTCCTACAGACCCTGTTTGGCTTGATGCATTCAGTTATGCAAATGGTAAATTATTGATCGGTTACGATGACAACGGAGGCTTTGCAGCCATTTCGACCCTTGGCGCAATTACTGGTCAAGCGAGCGTACAATCTGTTGGAACTGCGGTTACTTCAATCAAATACAGTGGAAATGAATGGCTTATTGGACAAGCTGGAGGAGCGAGTGGCTACTCTCATGTTGACATACTCAGTTCAAACGGTTTGAATACTGAATTCGAATTGCCTGCTTTGGTTAGTGGAAACATCGAAGCAATGGTCAGCGACGGTTCTCGAATCTGGGTCTCTACCTATTCTGTAACCGTAAACGGAAATAATCCAGGGGCTGGTTCTGGAGGTATTCTACAAGGTACATTCAACTCCAGTGGAGGGATTGACTGGAATGAGGGCTGGTCTCTATCATTCAATAATCAGGTGAACTCCATGTTGATGGAAGGTACGATGATTTACATCACTACTGAAAATGGAGGGATGTATACTCTCGATACAACCACAAACGTACTGCAACGCAAGAATGGTGCAGTCCACAACAGTCAGGATGGAATTGGACTTTACCAATCCGGCGGTGTATCAACACTCTTCATTGGATTACTTGGCACATCATCTACCGCTGCAGGCGTTCAGGTATTCGATGTTGCAACTCAGCAATTCACCAGTGGCCAACTTCTTTCGGGGCTTCCTTCGGACAACATCCAAGGATTCGCCTTTTCCAATTCTCATGTCTACATCGCAACACAAAACGGAATTGGTCGTTGGAATCTAACCACGAATGACTGGGACAATCCATTGACAACATCAGATGGCCTGCCCACGTCAAATATTGAAGACATTCGATACATCTCAAACGTACTCTACGTCGCAAGCCCAAGTGGACTTACACAATATATTCCAACCACAGGCGCAACGAACACGATGACAACTGCTGATGGTTTGTTAGGAAACTCCGTATGGTCTATTGAAACCTACACAACCAGTCAATCGGGAACATGGTTGATTCTCGGACATGATGGTGCAGGAAGTGAAAGGCCTGGCCTTACTGTCGTTGATCTCTCAAATGCCTCTGTTGCAGCTACTCATCGCTTTGATCAACTCCCTTCCAACTACATTACTGCAGTCGCCTCAGATTACGGTGGCCTTCACATCGCGACCGATGTTGGGCCATTGGTTCACTACGATGGACTGACTGGAGAATTCGAAGATGGCCTTGCAAGTTTCGAACTCGGATCTAGTTGGCCAATTTATCGAATGGACAGTGATGGGACACATTTGATGGTCATGGGTGCTTCTGGAATGGCAATACTTGAAGCCCAAACAAGTACACATTCAATGCTTAAATCAGCAATCGTACAAAATCCAACAAATATTGCAGTAGGTGCGAATGGATTCTGGCTAACAACCTCAGATGATGGCCTTAGAGGATGGACTCCTGCAACTGCGTTTAACGAAATAGAAACGACCAGTGTACGATATGCTGATCCACTTAACATTGGATTTAATTCACAGTATATGGAAATCACTAATTTGACCCATCCTGGACTTCAAATTGACCTTGTTACTGAGAACAACCCTGTAACTCTGAACAGTTCTGTGGGCGCAGAAGGTGTGCACGGACTCTTGTTCCAAACGGTACCTCTGGTAATGACATCTCCTGTCTCAAATGCAGCTGTGTGGGCACAATCCAGTCAACTTAGATACGATGCTGTACTGGAACTTGACAATACAACTGGGGTTGAAAACAGCCTTCAATTAGCCATTAATAATGGCCAATTAATCAATGGAACTCGTATTGTTCCACTCAAACTCATTGCACCTAGCAACGGTACCATTGAGGTTCGACTTGTCTATGATTGGGTAAGGAAAGATACGCCTGTTGAGATTGCAGATATGTATGACCGCCCTGATGATGGTGGTGGAGCATTAACTGTCGAGTGGTCACTTGTTCACGACCCTGATTTCAACCGATACCTCGTCTATGTTAACGAAGGGCCATGGGGATCCTTACCAACCGATATTGACCTTGCTGGAAGAATCATCGATAAGACAGAATCACTTCATAGCCGACTCAAGGCCGATATAACAACGGCCAACGGCGTACCCCTCGTTGATGGTGTCGAATATTATGCCCTCGTCGTCGTTGAATACGATAACGGGCGCTTTGGATTACCAAGCCAAGTTGTAGGGCCGGTTACAACCAGTAACGAGGTGCCAACCCCGCCTGAGTGGGCTTCTGCTCAACCACTTGACGGTGGTGTCGAAGGGGATTTAGAGACAGAATGGGCACGTTGTTCAGCACTCGATCTTCTCGAAACCCGTATTTACACATCAACGCAACCAATGAACGATATTCTCGGATTGTCTGTTGCTTACTCTGTCCTGCCGACTGAAGGAAATCTTACCATCCTAAATCTTGATGCTGGTAAACCGTATTGGCTCGGATTCACATGTGTTGATACGAGTGGGCAAGAAGACATCATGAATGCGACGATTATTGGCCCAGTTGTACCAACTGGTGGCATAGACGACGGCCAGCCTCCTGCAAAATTAGAAAATGTCTGGGCAATAGATACGCCAGAAGATGAGGGTGGGAGAATTACTGTCGGTTGGGATCCTAGCGATGCTGATGACTGTGCCTTCTATACGATCTATATGATCACTGGAGTTGTGTTTGTAACAACACCCACCTCAGTCGCTGGATTTTCTGCCGCAACTGTGGTAAATTCTTGCCAAGAAAACTCAACAATTGTTTCACAATTAGACGATTTACCATTGACTAATGGGCTTGAATACTACATCGGCGTAGTTGCATATGACACGTGGTTAAATGCAGAATTAAACGATGTAGACATTGTTCAGGCAACACCGCTTGATAATTCAGACGGGGCTTCTATGCCTCCTTCTCGAATTGAAAATATCCAAGCCTTCGATCATCCGAACGATGATGGTACTGCAATCGATGTTGTTTGGTCCATCTCTTCTGCTGATGATTTCAGTCATTACACAGTGTGGGCTGCAGACAAGCCAGTTGATGATATCTCATACCTCTGGAATGCGTATGGAGATGATCCTGCAACCTGTGGATGTATCTCAATCGATAAGCAATGGATTGACGAAGATAAGAATCCAATCGAATTAACACTGAATACTGCGTTGTATGGAGATGCTTCTCAAACTGATGAGTTCTCCTCCTCCGATACTCCGCAATTGATTCAACCAGGAATCGAGCTCTTCGTAACAGTAACCGTTCATGATTTACAAGGAAACGTCTACGTAGATTCCTTGTTATCAGCAAGTGTTGTACCAATCAACAATCTAGAGGATACGACACCTCCTCCGCGTCTTGATAACATCTCACTCAGTGACCGCCCTATGGACGATGGATCAGCCCTTGATCTTGAATTCGGACTTTCAACTGCGAGTGACATCTATCAATACGAGGTTTATGCTGCTTCGTGGTCTTTCACAAGTGTTGGCGTAGGTTCTGATGGTCCAAACGCACCGATTATAACTCTTGACAGAACTCCAACATTCCCACTTATTCTAACCATAATTGCAGGTGACCTTCCAGTACTTCCAGGACAACAAACATGGGTTGCTGTCGTAGCCGTTGATTCTTCGGCCAACGCACACAAGACTGATTTGACCGTTGTTTCCTCACAATCTGTTGACGATGGAATCACAGATCCGGGCAATTATCTTCCAGCAATTGATGGGATTACCTTGGCGTGGGTTGCAGAAACCGATATCCTCGTGACATGGAATCACACAAATGATTTCGGCGTAGAAGGTTATCAAGTCCATATTTCAGATGAAGATTTCATGGACATCTCAGATGCAACGTTCGTGGGAGATACACTAACAGCGAACTCATTCGTAATCTCCTCTACTGTCTTTGCTGAACTCGATAATAAATCAGCATGGTATGTCTCTGTTACAACATTTGATGATAATCAGATTCGTCAGTCCGTAGATGCTTTGATGATCAATGCGGTTGAAAATGGAGTTGTTGATACTGATGATTCAAAGGAAGGAACAGACTTCCAGTCTCTTCTAACAACACCGAACCTGCTTGCAGCAGGCCTGGTATTTGTCTCGCTGATTTTGCTCATAGCGATTGTACGTGGTCGCGGAAGGAAATCGCAAAAGGACAAGCAGTGGGAAATCCAAACTGCTACTTGGGGACTTGGCGATGACGATGCATGGAATTCGCCTCCAGAAGCAAGTGTACCGCCACCACCTCCAGTAGATACTGGCTCCCTTTTCCAAGCTGCTGACCGAATTCAAAATCCACAACTCGATCGACAGGAATACGTCGCTTCAAGGCCGGTCATGAATCCTGTTCGAACTCCAGTTGACAATAGTATACTCAATGATTTGGACATTGGTACCAAGCAGAATTCATCCAACTCAGGTATCGATACATCTTTCCTAGACGATCTCCTTTGATACCGTGATGCTCAAGTCATAGGAATGATAGGTACTGGTGTGAGCAGCATGCGGCAACCCCCTCGTTCGGCTGTTTTTACTACGCTGCAGTATTCAATGAAACGAGGATTGTTTCAATTTAGTTGGCATTCAGATCGCCTCCAAGAACACGCTAAGAATCTTAGAATCGAGTTACCAAGTGATTGGGAAAAGAGCGTTCTGAATCAAATAGTTGGTATGAAATCCCAATTCCAAGATGGACTTCTAAGGATTGAGTACACTTCTGAGGGGATATGGAATATATCCAATCGAACATTTTCTATTAGAAATGAATCCTGTGATGCAATAACTGTTGCTGCAAAAATGTGGCCAAAGCGAGTCGCTGGAACAAAGCATGGAGCATGGGACGTGTATCATGAAGCAAGGCAACAGGCAGAGCAATCTGGAGCAGATATTGCATTATTTGTTCATGAATATGCCGTTATTGATGGAGATCGAGGCTCACCAATTTTACTCGACGAGGATGGTGTCGTATGGTACAGTGCTTCCCCACAAGCAGTTGATGGTATCACGCTTCATTCGATTTTATCTGAACTAAAATCCTCTGGTTTTCCTATCCAAAAGGGGAATCTCAACGAGCGAATGGTCGCTCGTTGCATTGAATGTGTTGTTCTAGGAAGCGGCCTAGGTGCTTCAACAATTGAATCGATTGATGGGGAAGAAATTGGTGACGGAACAACACGTTTGACAGATTTATGCAGAGATATTTTGTCGAGTCTGGAAAATGAAGATTCGTCTTGGACTGAGGTGGAATGATTGGAGCCTCTTCTTTCGTTACGAAATTCGTTACAGAAAAAGGGGCTACTCGGCGATGGTGCTTCCGGATATGGTTCTCCTGATGAGATGATGTTGCTTTCATCTGGACCAAAAAGCCATCTTGCAACCTTTTCTCTTCTTTGTGGGCCCAGTACAACTCGAATTCTTATTCGGCAGCCGTCGAGTGAAGTCATTTCATCCGCAACTCCTCATTCTCCAATGAATGGTGATATCAGATTAACAGAACCATCAATGCTAGCAGCCGAATTGCAACAATGGAATGGCCATTCGTGGCTTCTTCAGGAAAAATATGGTGCAACCACGATATCAGAAATCCTTCGCCATTTTTGTCCTGAAGAACAAATTGGATTTGATCAGCGTCTCGATACAATTCCTATCACAGGTCCATTCTGGACTGGTGCTTTCGCATATGATTTGGTCCAATGGACCCAGCCTATTGGATTGCAATATCCTCCCAAAGAGAATGATTTGCTTTCCGTTGTATGGAGAATTGACAAGTGCATTATCCATTGCAAAGAGAAAGATATGATGATGGCTTATTCGACAAATAAACAGTGGACTGAAGCAGTGAATATATCTCTTTCAAACCACGTTGATTCTGAATTCACTCCAGCAATAAAACCTTCACAGCCTCCAATTTCCAATTGTACTGATGAAGAACATGAACAGATTGTAGAAACCATACATTCTGCAATCAAGGATGGACAATTGTATCAGCTCAACTATGGAAGAACTTGGGAAGGATCAATTGAATCTGAACCATGGGAAGTGCTATGCCATTCAGTTTCATCAAATCCCGCTCCATATTCTGGTTTTGTACATGTTAACGACGAAGAATTAGCACTGATATGCGCCTCTCCTGAATCCTTGCTATCTACAAAGGACGATATCATTACAACCGCTCCAATCAAAGGAACGCGCCCTAGAGGGGCATCCCTTGCCGAGGAACTGTTGTTAAGAGAAGATATGATTTCTGATCGAAAAGAACGTGCAGAACACAGAATGCTTGTTGATCTAATGCGTAACGACGTTGGAGTCATTGCAAAGCCAAATCAAATATGGATTGAAAGGTTTGATGTCGAAACATATGCCGAAGTTCAGCACCTCGTAACTCGTGTCCAAGGGCGAATGAAAAACGGACTTGATGCTTTTGATGCGTTTCAGGCAGTGTTTCCTGGCGGATCGATTACTGGATGCCCGCGAACTGTTGTTTGTGCAGCAATCGATGAATTAGAAAAGCAACCAAGATCGTTTTGGACAGGATCGATGGGTTGGTTTGAAACAAAAACAAACATGTCTTCTTGGAATATTATGATTCGAACTGCAGAGTTGAGGCGGGATAAAAATGGATGGAAAGCGAGAGTTACCGCGGGTGGAGGCATTACCATTGAATCAAACCCTAAATCTGAAGTGGCCGAAGCGAAGTGGAAAGCAAACGCACTGCTAAGGTCGTGTGGATGGATGGATGATGATCGTCTCTCTATACCACGTGGTGATCTTTCAGTCCATTCTTTACCGATAGAAGGTGATTTGAAATCATCTCCAATCTCAAATTCTATTTACACTGAAAATTTCAAACAAAATTCTGTTCTACTTATCGATAATCTTGATTCATTCACATACAACATTGCCCACATGATTTGTGGTCTCGGATATGATGTGAACATTATGAATGGAAGAAGAAATACTACTCGTTCTGCAAAGGAAATTATGGAACTTCTCAATCCATCTCATGTGATACTAGGCCCAGGTCCTGGTTGGCCTGAAGACAGTCCATTAACAATGGAATTTGCAAAAATGGCTCTCGCTGGGGAGTTACCTCCAACACTTGGGATTTGTCTCGGTCATCAAGCTCTTGGTATCGCAGATGGCTGGGGATTGATTCCTAGCCCATCCGGCCCAGTACATGGAATTCCAGTAGAATGCTTGCATAACGGACGTGGTCTTTTTGCGAATCTTTCTGAAATCAATATGACCAGATACAATTCCTTGACGCTTCTTTCATCAGATGACCACGCCAGTTCTCAGTACCATATCGACGCAACAGATGCAACAAAATCCCTTGTTCTAGCGATTCGAAGTGAAGCACATCCCGTTTTCGGTGTTCAGTTTCATCCAGAGTCAGTTGGAAGTCAATCTGGAACGCTTATCCTTGATGCTTTTCTAAATTCTCAAGCGCATGGTTGAAATGACGGTAGTCAGTGGGTTGACTTGAGGGAGAGAGATGCCAACCTGTCGCCTATGTTCTGCAACCTATCCTCGCGAGTTCTTCATCCATGGAAAT
>Ga0208277_1001209_pt1 | contig 15147 bp, 16 predicted proteins | sample ETNtaG_5_FD_185782 | JGI IMG/M metagenome (GOLD analysis project Ga0208277, IMG submission 185782) | Marine microbial and viral communities from oxygen minimum zone, Eastern Pacific Ocean - ETNP201406SV205 (SPAdes) (version 2) | ecosystem: Environmental > Aquatic > Marine > Oceanic ...
CTTTTTTTGTGTGTCCTAATACTAAAAAGTGCTCTCAAACAAGAAAGGCCTATATAAAAAATTATAAATAAGATTATAGGTAAATTTCCATAAGTTGAGTAAAAAGTATTACCAATATAGAGAAAAATACTTCCTTTTAGGGGTTTTTCTTCAAAATATCCTTGTTTTTCAATTACTTGCCCATTATGGGAAATAATTGCACTCACACCGCTGTTTGTGGCTCTTAATAGTGGCTTTTTATGCTCCAGAGCTCTGTTTTGGGCTATTTCTAGGTGTTGTTCAGGGCCAATAGATCTTCCAAACCAAGTGTCATTACTCACAGTTATGAGTATGTTGCTGTTATGGGCTGTTTTCCTTACTATCCTATCAAAAGCTATTTCATAGCAAATACTTGGTGAAATCTTTATATTGGAACTATTTATAGGGTTTAGTTCAGTACCGGGTATCGTATTTGTAAGATTTAAACCTATTATGTCCAATAATCCTCCCAAAAAACGTTCTAAGGGTATAAATTCTCCAAAAGGAACAAGTTTTACCTTGTCATAACTAGCTTCTACAGATCCAAGGGCCTGAAGTCTATTTCTGATCTTAAAATTACTTTCCCTTTCTACTATTCCTGTTAAAAGAGTAAGGTTCTTATTCAAACTCTTATAATTAATCATCTCCATGAAAGATTTGTTATCCTTTTCTGAGAGAATCAAAGCTGTTTCGGGGAAAACTATCAACTCACCTTCTGTAGCATCGTCAATTGCTCTTTGGATCATTCCATGAGTTTTGATCACTCCAAACTGACTCCATTTGTCCTCCAAAGTTAGATTGGGTTGGTGAAGTGAAACCTTTAATTCATTATCGGGAATAGTCCACTCAATATTTTTCAAAACCGAAGAGGGAACTAACACAATAAAGAGAAATATTATTGGGAATAGGGCGGTTCTCTTTTGAGAAAAACTTTCATATATTTCACATAATAAAACACCGATCAAAACCAAAAAGAAAGTATTTCCTTGAGCCCCTATAATTGGCGTATATCCATCTATGAGAGTATCTGCCAGCATAGTACCTGAAATTAACCATGGAAAGCCTGTAAATAGATAAGATCTAATTAATTCTATTAATACCCACGATACTGGCAGAGAAAGATAAATTAATTTCTGAAATCCATACTTTTCTAAATTACTATTCAAAAGTAATAGAAGGCCTGAATATATAGATAAGATAGAAATAAAGATCAATATAAGTAATGCAGACCCAATGATACTTATTTCTCCGTGATAGTGAATACTTACATACAACCAAGAGATTCCAGTCAACCACATACCAAATCCAAACCAATATCCTGTATAAAATGCTTCCTTTGGGGGCATTCCTTTTATGGTTTTATAGAGAACCGAAATTGATAAAATAGATAAGAGCCAATAGTCAAATGGCGCAAAACCAAATGAGAAAATCAATCCACATATAAGGGCAAGAAATTGCTTCTTGAACATCATTCTTATATTAAAGATAGAGAGTAATTTGAGGAAGCTAATTTAGCTTATTTTAGAAACTTTAATTCTTTTAATCCTTCTTCTTTCTAGAGAGTTTATAACGAACCGCCACCCTTCAATATTTATAGCATCATTAGGCTTAGGAAAACGAGCGAAGTGATGCATAACTATCCCGCCTAACGTATCAAAATCTTTATCACTTAGGTTAGATTCAAAATTCTCGTTGAAGACATCTATAGGAGTTAGGGCAGAAACCAAATATTCGTCTTCTGCTATTTTCTTTATTAGAGTGCCAGTATCTTTATCATGCTCATCCTCAATTTCACCAACTATCTCTTCAAGAACATCCTCAATTGTCACAATGCCCGTAATATCGCCATATTCATCTAAAACTATGGCCATATGATTTCTGCTTGCCTTTAATTCATCCAGTAAAATATTAAGCTTTTTACTCTCTGGAACTAATTTCGCCGGCCTGATGAGCTTACCTAGCTCAAATTCACTAAGATTTTCAGCAGAAATGAAGGGTAATAGCTCTTTTGCTAACAAAATACCTTCAATTTTGTCATTTTCAGTGTTTAAAACAGGAAATCTTGAATGGCCTGACTTAATTACTCTTGGCAAAAAGTCTTCTGGCTTCTCGTCTTTGTCTATAAATACAACCTGCGGTCTAGGAATCATTACATCTCGTACCTGATCTGTAGAAACTTTTAATGCTCCCTCGATCATGTTGAGTGTTCCTTTTTCTAAAACACCTCTCTCACTAGAATCCCTTATAGATCCAGCGAGTTCTTGTTTATTTTGGGGTTTATAGGAGAAATTTTGATAAATTTCTTTGATTCTGTCCTTTATTCTTTTCCTAAAGCTAAGTCGACTAGACTCAGCAGATATACTTGGGGGCTCGTCGTTCATTAACGCCTCACTTTATAAACACACGCACATATTAATTTGTTTCAGTATGGGTTCGCAATACCTAATTTTTTCAGTGCTTTTACTTCTAGAGACTCCATTTGCTTTGCAGAATTAGCTTCTTGATGATCATAACCTGTCAAATGAAGTAGGGAATGAATAATTAAATGGGACAAATGGTCTTGTTCTTCTTTATTTTGTATTGCTGCTTCTTTTTTAATTATTTCGGGACAAATTGCTATATCGCCAAGAATATCGTCACCAAAGCTCAGTCCTGAAGAAGGGAAAGATAATACATTAGTGGACTTATCTTTCTTAAGAAACTCTGAATTTAATTCTTTAATTGCTTTTTTTGAGATAAACGAAAGATTTACTGGTCTATCTTTAAAACTTTTCTTTAAATCTGGTTTTACTTGAAGAAGTGCTTTTATTAAATCAGATACACTTGACTCAGTGCAGCTTAGTCCTTCGAGGTTTCCAGATATAAATATTTGGGATTTGGCAGCCGACACTTAATTAGCAAATTTCGCGTAAGCTTCTACTATCTTCTGAACCAAACCATGTCGAACAACATCTTTTGTATCAAACTCAACTAATCCTATATCTTCAACAGATCTTAAAACCTCTAGAGAATGAACTAGACCTGAAAGAGTATTTTTAGGAAGATCTATCTGAGTTATGTCACCTGTAATAACTACTTTCGAGCCAAAACCGAATCTAGTTAAGAACATCTTCATTTGTTCAACAGTAGCGTTTTGACTTTCATCAAGAATGATAAAAGAATTATTTAAAGTTCTTCCTCTCATAAAAGCCAGGGGCACAACTTCAATTATATTTCTTTCTATAAGTTGATTAGTTTCCTTGTAACCAAGCATTTGGAAGAGGGCATCATAAAGCGGCCTTAAATAAGGATCGACCTTCTGACTCAAGTCACCTGGCAAAAAGCCAAGCTTTTCACCAGCTTCAACTGCAGGTCTGACCAGTAGGATTTTTTCAACTTCGCCTCTTGAGAATTGCTCTACAGCAAGTGCAACTGCCAAAAATGTTTTTCCAGTTCCTGCAGGTCCTATTCCAAATGTGAGTACTTTCTTCTTGATGGTATCAACATAATGATCTTGGCTTCCATGATTAGCAGTAACTATCAAATTAGGTGTCTTAATGACTTGTTTGCTGGAACTGTCTTTTTTTATGTTATTTAAATCATTCATTCCTTTCCTTAAATACATGTGAACTTCTTTTGAGCTTATTGTTTTGTTTTTATCTAAATCTTCATAAATCCTAAGGATGATATCCTTGGCGATTTGAGCATTGTTAGATTCTCCATTTATCTTAAAGCTGGGACCTCTATTCAAAATTTTTATTCCTAGCTCTTCTTCAATTTGTTTAAGTATAGAGTTAGTGGGACCACATAAATCACTGATTTTATCGTGATCAACGGGTTCAAGTTGGAATCTCATTAAATGATAATACAGCCTAGACAGCTACACCTCTTAGGGATTTGTTTTTTGCTTCAACAATTTCAATATCTATTATTTTACCAACCTTTGATAAATCTGAGCAGGAAAAAATAACTACTTTATTATTTTCAGTACGTGCTTGAAATTCTCCAGGATTCTTCTTAGAAACGCCAGTAACTAGACATTTTCTAACTTCACCAACCATTTTTCTACTTATGCTGAAGGCTGAATTTTCTAATTTGTGCTGTAAAGCGGACAGTCTCTCTTTCTTCTCTTCTAAAGGAACATCGTCATCTAGATCTTTGGCAGTTGTATTAGGTCTTGGACTATAGATGAAACTGAAAGACTCATCATATCCAACTCGATCTACAAGGTCTAAAGTGTCCAGAAAATCTTTCTCAGTTTCACCTGGAAATCCAACAATGAAATCAGAAGAAATACTAATACCCTCTCGAGCTGATTTTAGTTTTTCAATAATTTCGAAATACTCTTCTCTAGTATGCCTTCGCCTCATCTGTTTAAGTATAGAGTTAGAGCCACTTTGAACTGGCAAGTGAACATAGCTTATCAATTCAGGAACTTCGGTATAGATATCTATGAGATCCTGGCCAAACTCAAAAGGGTGAGAAGTGGTAAATTGGATTCTTTCTATGCCATCAATTTCGGCAGTAGCCCTTATGAGGTTGGATAGTCCAAGCCCTTTAGTTTTTAATTTGGAGTCTCTGTAGGAATTCACATTCTGACCTAATAAATTAATTTCTTTGACTCCCTGGAAAGATAAACCTTTTATTTCTCTTAAAATATCCTCAAGAGGACGACTTATTTCATGGCCTCTAGTGTGTGGGACTACACAAAACGAGCAATACTTATTGCAACCCTCCATTATCGAAACAAAAGCTGTTGGACCCTCACTCTCCTGTTGTGGCAAATGCTCAAATTTTTCGGTTTTCGGAAAAGTTATATCTACGGGACTAAGTTCCTCTTGTGCAATATTTTGATATAGCTTCGGTACTCTATGAATTGTTTGAGGACCAAAAACTAAATCCACTTGAGGTGCCCTTTTTATTATATTTTCGCCTTCTTGGCTGGCCACACAACCTCCAACTCCAATTTTTAGATTAGGATTCTTATCTTTTAACTTTTTCCATCTTCCTAGTTGATGAAAAACCTTTTCTTGCGCTTTTTCACGTATCGAGCAAGTGTTGAGCAAAATTAAATCTGCTTCCTCTTCGTTATCAGTAGTTTCAAAACCATGGCTTTCATTGAGCAAATCCTGCATCCTTGCAGAGTCATACTCGTTCATCTGACATCCGTGGGTCTTGATAAAAAGCTTCTTGGCCATATATATAAGTTATCTTTTGAGAACTATAGTTTAAATTTGTAAAAAAGGCAGGAATTGTAATGGCAAAAAAAGGAATCTACAAAGTTGTATTTGTTCAGCTGGGTGAAGTTTATGAGATTTATGCCGAGGCAATATATCAAAGTGACATGTATGGTTTCATAGAAGTTGAAGAATATATATTCGATCAAAACTCAAAAATAGTAGTCGATACAAGTGAAGAGAAGTTAAAAAATGAGTTCAAAGGAGTTCAAAGAAGTTATATTCCTGTAAGTTGCATAATGAGAATCGACGAAGTTGATAAAAAAGGAACCGCAAAAATTACTTCCAATGACTCAGCGAAGGTAATGCCTATAGCGAATACTATGTTTGAAGGGCCTGGAAAAAAAAGTGACTAGATAAAGAATTTATCTCTATAGAATTTCAGTTCTTCTATAGATTCAAGAACATCTTCCATAGCCCTATGTCCACCACTCTTTCTAAATCCATCAAGTAACTCTGGATTCCAGCGTTTAATCAACTCTTTTATGGAACTGACATCAACGTTTCTGTAGTGAAAATGGCTATCTAGTTCTGACATATATCTTCTCAAAAAGCGCCTATCATGAGAGATTGAGTTGCCACATAATGGAGATCTGCCTTTTTCAGTATGTAGAGATAGGAATTCTAGGGTTTGTCTTTCTGCCTCTTCAATAGTTATGTTGGTTACTTTAAGACTTTCTACTAATCCGGATTTCGTGTGTTGATTAGTGTTCCATTCATCCATGTTATCAATAAACTCTTTAGGCTGTTTAATCACCAAATTAGGTCCTTCGATTATTTCAGACAGGTCGTGACTAGTTACTGCGGTAGCTATTTCTATTATTCTTTCCGAATCGGGCTCCAGGCCTGTCATTTCTAAATCTAACCAAACTAGGGTAGGATATTTTTTTGTCTCTTTCATTAGCGGACAGAATTCTAACTGCAAATTACAATAACCCCTAGTAATGGTGAAAAAAATTTCAAAATTTTGTATATCTTGTTTGATAGTTATCACTTTAGGCTCTTGCTCTTTGGCTGGATCTTGGGTGTACGAAAGGCTTGATAGCTATATAGCAGACTATTTCAAAGATTTTGCCAATTTTACGAACGCACAAAATCAGGAGATTGAACTCATATCAGAAGAGTTTCTTGACTGGTTTACCGAAAATGAGCTAGAAAAAGTCAAGTTTCTTTTGAATAGCTTAAAGAGTATTGATCTGGAGAATCCAGAAAAGGATATAAGCTCAGCCTATCGCGAAGGTGAAGATCTTTTTAGGCGCATTAATCAATATTTTGAAAAACCTATTATAAATTTCTCAAGAAATCTCAACGAAGATCAGATCGATGAAATTGCTCAGCATTTCGAAAAACTTAGACAAGATAGAGAAAAAGAAAGAGCTAAAGAAGGAAAAGAATATAAAGAAAGGTTGCTAGATAACTATATCTCTGGATTCGATCGCGTTGGAATCAAATTGAGAGATAAACAAATAGAAGAAGTTAAACTAAAACTAGGAAATCATATAGAAATAAGACAAGAGTGGTCGGACTTACAACAAAGCTGGATAGAAGAGTTCATTAAACTTCTTAAGAATAGTGATTCTCCTAATTACGATATCGAGATGTCTGTTTATTTAAACTCATTTGAGTCATTGGGCAGTAAGGGTTTTAGAGACAAGATAGATCAGAATGAAGCCTTGGCTATAAAGATTATATCTGACGTTTTTAAATCAATCGATGAAAGACAAATTAAGGGCTTCAATAAAAGTTTAAATATTTATCTGAGGTCTATAGATAGGATTTTATTAAACAGAAAGATTAATTAGGTTAGCTTGATATAGAATGCTCAATCGTTTTTATGAAAAAAGACAATAAAGATAAAACTAGCTTTGGTTTTAAAGAAGTTGATTCTGATAAGAAGGCAGATCTGGTCGGCAATGTCTTCGATACTGTATCGAAAAACTATGATCTCATGAATGATCTAATGTCATTTGGTATTCATAGATTGTGGAAAAAAGTAACGATAGAGACTTCAGGAATCAAAGAACACTTCAAAGTTCTAGATCTCGCAGGAGGTACGGGTGATATGGTCAAGCTAATGCGAGATAAGATTTCCCCAGAATCAGGCATGCTAATCCTAAGTGATATCAATGCATCTATGCTCAACGAAGGAAGAAATCGCTTAATTGACGAAGGAATAGAGGATATACAAACCGCCCAGATAGATGCTCAATTTCTTCCTTTTAAAGACAACACCTTTGACTTGATCACTATAGCCTTTGGATTGAGAAATGTTACCCATAAGGAAAAGGCTCTAATATCTATAAATAGAGCTTTAAAACCAGGAGGTAAGTTGATCATCTTAGAGTTTTCTAAACCACAAAATGAAGCTTTTAGAGAGATATATGATCTTTTTTCTTTCGAAGTTATTCCCAAAATAGGCGAGTTTGTAGCGCAAACCGAAGAAAGCTATAGATACTTGGCTGAATCTATAAGAATGCATCCTACCCAAGAAGAACTAAAAGAAATGCTTGAGGAATGTGGTTTTACTAAATGCAGGTACGAGAATTTAACTAATGGAGTGGTTGCCATTCATTCAGGTCAAAAGGGATTGATTGATGCTTAAAGATTCCTTGAGACTCATAAAAATATTACATACTTTACTAAAAGCACGTTTAGATAAAGAGCTCAATGAATTTGATAAACCGAGCTTTATTTCCTTTTTGTTATTTATTTCTCCTTGGCGTATGTATTCAGCCAAAGCATCATCTGGCGAAAGACTCAGAATCGCATTAGAAGATCTGGGACCAATTTTTATAAAATTTGGTCAACTATTATCTACAAGGCCAGACGTAGTTCCTGCTGAAATAGCTAAAAGCCTAAAGGTTCTTCAAGATGACTTGCCACATTTTTCGGACAAGGACGCTATAAAAATAATTGAAAGAGAACTAGGTTCAGATATAAGTTCAGTTTTTGAGGGCTTTGATCCATCACCGCTCGCTGCAGCCTCAATTGCGCAAGTTTATTCTGCAAAACTAAAAGAAAGCCAGAAAGAAGTGGTAATTAAGGTGGTAAGACCTGGTATAAAAAAAATTATTTTAAGTGATATTTCTTTGATGAGAAGAATTGCAATTTTTGCAGAAAAAAGATTTGAGGATGCAAAAAGACTTCAATTATCCAGGCTTGTCGCAGAGTATGAGGCAGTAATCCTGTCAGAGCTGGATATGAGACTTGAAGCATCAAATATCAAGCAAACAAGAAGAAACTTTGAGGGAAATAATCTCTTGTATGTTCCCGATGTTTATTTGGATTATTGCTCTGAAAACCTACTTATTATGGAAAAGATCGAAGGTGTTCCAGTTGATCGCATAGATACTTTAAATGACCTCGGAGTAGACCTAAAACTAGTTGCAGAAAGGGGTGTAGAGATATTTCTCAAGCAGGTTTTTATAGATAACTTCTTTCACGCAGACATGCATCCAGGTAATATTTTTATCGACTCCAAGAACCCTTCAGATCCTGCTTATGTGGCTGTAGATTATGCAATAGTCGGATCGCTTAGCGAAGAAGAGCAATATCAGATAGGTCGGATGCTGGTAGCCGTTATTGGTAGAGATTTCAAGGAAGTAGCAAATATTTTAATTGAGTCTAAATGGGTAAATCCTGAAACACGATTGAATGATCTTGAGAATACTATAAGGGCAGCATGTGAACCAATCTTTGATCAACCTATGGAAAAGATTAACTTTGGTGAAATGCTTCTATTCATATTTGAATCAGCAAGAAGATTTGATTTAAGAATGCAGCCTTCTTTAATGCTTCTTCAGAAAACACTCGTAAATATTGAAGGTCTGGGCAAACAGTTATATCCTGCCCTGGATTTTTGGTCTATTGCGAACCCCTTCCTAAAAAATTGGATCTCTGAAAGATACAATCCAAAAAAACTAGCAGAATGGGCAAAGAAAAACTCTCTAATCTGGATAGAAAAAGCGAGGAAATTCCCGGAAATAGCAGATACTGCTCTTGAACAGGTATCAAAATTAGAAGAATACCAAAATGCCAATGAGGAGAGGCACGAGCAATTGATGAGTAAAATATATCAACAAAGCAAATTTAATAATATCCTCCTTATAATTTTTGTTATTTTGATACTATTTCTTATAATCACTTAATCACATGAAAGAAGATTTCCTCCAAAAACTCTTTGATTTGGTAGAGGAGAGAAAAAACTCAACCAGTAAGGACTCATATGTGAAATCCTTGTTTGATGCTGGACATCAAAAAATAAATGAAAAAGTTTTAGAGGAATCTCTGGAACTTTTAGAGGCAACTTTAGATACATCGAATAATAAGCAAGAAAAAGTTATACATGAGACGGCTGATTTATGGTTTCATACATTAATTCTTCTGAGCAATGAAAATATAAAATTAGAAGAAATAATTTCTGAGCTTGAGTCTAGGTTTGGCACTTCGGGTCATTTAGAAAAAGCTTCACGAAGTTCATCAGAAGAGGAGAAGTAATATGGGAATAGGTGGTATTGGTATTTGGCAAATTTTAATACTTTTGATAGTGATACTTTTAGTATTTGGCGGAACTAAGAGAATAAAAAGCCTAGGTTCTGATTTAGCTAATACTATAAAAAGCTTTCGAAAGACCATGGACGAGGAAGACAAAGATAAATAAAGTCTAATGTTCGATATTGGATTACTTGAGCTACTTCTAATCGCTGTCATATCTCTCTTAGTTCTTGGCCCCGAAAGACTCCCAGGCGCTGTGAGATCTGGCGCCAAAACAATATATTGGTTCAAGAGACAAGCCTCAAACGCAAAAGAAGAAATCAATAAAGCCTTTGACCTTAATGAAGCCTATCAAGATTCTAGAAATGAAGAGATTCTTGAAGATATTGAAAAAGATAAGGGTTAATAATCATGGAAAAGGCCTCGTTTTTGGGACACCTGCAGGAGCTGAGATCTAGAATTCTTAAATCATTAGCTGTTATTCTTTTTTGCTTTTTAGGCCTTATTTATTTTTCTAATGATATTTACCTAATTTTGTCAGAGCCATTACTAGGTTTCTTGCCAGCTGACTCTTCTATGATAGCTACAGAAGTAGCTTCTCCTTTTTTAACCCCTCTTAAATTGACCTTTTATGTATCGCTTCTTGTTTCAATGCCTTTCTTATTGAATCAGATATGGAAATTTATAGCTCCTGGAATGTATGAGAATGAAAAAAGTCTTAGTTTCTTATTAATGCTCTCAAGTTTGACGCTTTTCTACCTAGGAGTCTTATTTACATACTTCTTAGTATTACCATTAGTGTTTAGTTTTTTCACTGCGGCTGCTCCTGACGGCATACTAATAATGACAGACATAAGTAGATACTTAGATTTTGTCTTGGGCATGATGTTTGCTTTCTCAATTGCTTTTGAAATTCCTGTATTTATATTTTTATTAATTTGGAGTGGAGTCAGCACCTCTGAAAGCTTAAGGAATAAAAGACCTTATGTAATAATTGGATGCTTTACAATTGGAATGCTTGTAACACCTCCGGATGTTATTTCTCAGTCATTACTTGCAATACCTGCTTGGATATTGTTCGAATTAGGAATAATTATGGCCAATTTTTTTGTTAGGAAAGAAGAAGAGTAATTACAACTCGAACCAAAACGTTATAGGGCCTTCATTTACCAGACTAACCGACATATCAGCACCAAACTTACCTACCTCAATACTTTTAAACTTTTTTTCTATTAGTGCTTGAAAGTCTGCAAATAACTGGTGTCCTTTTTTTGGATCTGCTGCATGAGAAAAGCTTGGTTTAGTACCCTTTTTTGTTCCAACGGAAAGTGTTACTTGAGGAACAACTAATAAATCATTGTTAGTTTCAACTAAACTGAGACTTAACTTACCGCTTGAGTCGCCAAAAACCTTATAATTTAGTAACTTCTCAGCAAGAGAATTTAGAGTGTCGTAATCATCGCTCTTGTCAAAACCTACAAAGACAAGTGCCCCTTGTTGAATAGAAGCAATTACCTCTTTTTCTACTTCAACAGATGCTCTAGAAACTCTTTGGACAAGTAATTTCAATCAGATTAACTTTCTAAGGATTGGTCCCACTTTCCCTCAGAAGCTAATTTATTCATCAAAGCCCTGTGAGATAGTGCTTCTTGAGCTAAAGAAGCATTATCACTTTTACCCATCCAGGCCTTGAGAGCAGGTTGTTGTAAGGCTCTTCCATAAGAAAAGCTCAATTTCCAATTGAACCCTCCTATCTTATTCATCGCATCCAAATGAGCAGTAGCATCAACATCTGATTGACCACCGGATAAGAAAGTTATGCCAGGCAAGGTATCGGGCACATTGACCTTTAAGCATTCCACTGTCTTTTCCGCCACCTCGTCTACACTCGCTTGGTTTATTGCATTTGAACCCGATGTAACCATATTAGGTTTGAGTATTGTCCCTTTGATATCAACGCCCTTCTTAGAGAGATTAGAAAATAGAGACTCTAGACAACGGGAAGTAGCTTCATAACAGTCTTGAATTGAATGGCTTCCATCCATTAAAACTTCCGGTTCTACCATAGGGACCATGTTATTATTCTGAACTATTCTTGCGTAGTCCGCCAAAGCTTCCATATTTGCTGAAATAGCTTCAGAAGAGGGTAGCCCTTCACCAATATTTATGACAGCTCTCCATTTAGTAAATTTTGCTCCGAGTTCGTAGTATTCTTTTAGTCTCTCATCAAGACCTTCAAGTCCTTGTGTTAGGCTTTCTTGACTATCACCAATTGGTTGCAAGCCTTTATCAACTTTTATTCCAGGCAAGGCACCCTGAGAAGTAATTATATCTACCAATGGCGTTCCATCTGCTGCCCTTTGACGAATAGTCTCATCAAAAAGAATAACACCACCAATATTCCCTTGCATTCCCGAAGCCCTAAAAAGTAGTTCTCTATAATCTCTTCTATTATCTTCAGTAGATTCAACACCAATTGAATCAAAACGTTTTGTACAAGTTGGATTGCTTTCATCAGCGGCCAATATCCCCTTACCATCAGAAACTATGTAACTTGCTATGTCACTTAAAGTATTAAAATTCATATTTTCTCTCCACAATAAATTTAATCAGCCTTATCAATTAAAGCTTCTATCGCAGGTAATTTCCTACCTTCCATGAACTCTAAGAATGCCCCTCCTGCAGTAGAGACATAATCCAGACTATCTAGAACGCCAGCCTTTTCTGCTGCAGAAATAGTATCTCCTCCTCCTGCAACTGAAAAGCCTTTTGAGGAAATAATCATCTTCGCAACGGTTATTGTGCCCATGGCAAAGTTATCTTTTTCAAAGAAACCCAGCGGTCCATTCCATAAAATTGTTCCAGCATTATTGATAATTGACTCCAAAGCAAATAAAGATTTAGGTGCAATATCAAATATTGATTCATTCTCGTTAATAGAGTTAGCGTTGGTGACCCTCCCTGGCTTATCTGGACTTTCAGAAACTATTACAGACTCAGGGATTGTTATTTTTGGGTTTCCTATAAGTTCTTTAGCTTCCTCAAGCATAGAATCTTCAACTAGAGATTTACCAACGTTAAATCCCTTAGCAGCTAAACAAGTATTAGCTATGCCTCCGCCTAAAATAACTTTATCCACAGTTTTGGAAAGAGAATCTATAAGGCTTAGCTTCGTAGAAATTTTTGCGCCCCCCAAAATAGCTATAGAGTTTTTAGAGTCCTCTTTCACTTTGGACAGGGCAGTGAGCTCCTCATCTAAAAGCAGTCCTGCACAGGCTTGATCTGAAAAAGTTATGACTCCGGTTGTTGAGGCATGAGCCCTATGAGAAGTTGCAAATGCGTCCATTACAAAAAGATCGGCAAGATTTGCTAATCTTTCTGACAATTCTAGATCATTGCTTTTCTCCCCCACATTAAATCTTGTATTTTCAATAACAGAAATGTTGTCTTTTTGATCTAAACCTTCAATTTCGCTCAACGAGTACAGAGGTATTTGAATATTTAATAATCTTTCCATTTCTTTAACTACTGGAGCCAAAGAAAATTCTTTTTGAAATGTATTGTTTTCTTCCGGTCTTCCTAAATGACTCATGATTACTAAACGGGCACCGGCTTCTAGAATAAGCTTGACTGTTGGAAGAGAGCGAACAATCCTCTCTAGGTTTGTGACTCGGCCATTTTCAATAGGGGTATTGAGATCAAGTCTTAGTAAAACAGACTTATCGCTTAAATTGACATCATTAAGCTTCTTATATCTCATATTTAGAGATCTAATTTAGATATAACTTGCTCTTTAGTGAATCCAAAATGTTCAAAAAGAACATTTCCAGGTGCGGATTCTCCAAAAGAATCCATGCCGATAACATCGCCTTCAAGTCCAACATATTTTCTCCACCAATCTGAATGAGAAGCTTCTATTGAAACTCTTTTTATTCCTTTTCCTAAAACTGACTCTTTGTATTCATCAGACTGAATATCAAATCTCTCAGTGCACGGCATTGAAACAACTCTAACTGGCGTCCTTTCTTTTACTTCTTCAGCTACAGCCATCGCTAATTCCACTTCAGACCCTGTAGCAATTAAAATTAGTTGGGGGTCTTGCTCAGGCTCATATAGAGTATAGGCACCTTTCTTCATGGCATCGATTTGGTCCTTGCTCCTTTCAAAGTTAGGTAAACCTTGTCTCGACAATATGAGTGCAGTTGGCTTATCGGTATTTTCTAAAGCGGCGAGCCATGAGATAGCTGTTTCTGAGGTATCACAAGGTCTCCAAGTTTCTAGATTTGGTGTAGTTCTTAAGCTAGCTAGATGCTCAATCGGCTGATGAGTAGGTCCATCTTCACCTACACCTATTGAGTCATGTGAATAAACTAGAATTGTCTGTATCTTCATTAATGCGGCCATTCTTACTGCGTTTCTTGCGTAATCTAAGAATGTTAGGAATGTCCCTCCATAGGCTTTTATGCCTCCATGCAAGACTATGCCATTCATAATGCCAGTCATTCCAAACTCTCTAACACCGTAGTTAATATAGTTTCCAGAAAAATCGTTCGCTCTTATTTCTTTGGTTCCATCCCAGTTGGTATTATTTGAACCTGTTAAATCTGCAGAACCACCTAACATTTCAGGAATTAAAGGGCCCAGAACATTTAAAACTTTTTGGGAAGATACTCTTGTAGCCATTTTAGGAAGATCTTTTTGAATCTCCTCAATAAAAGAATAAATACTTTCCTCAACTCCTTCTGGCAGATTACCTTCGATCAATCTTTTCAATTCAATTGATAATTCAGGATTTTTAGATGTGTAGTCATCAAAATTTTTATTCCAAGACTCCTCTCTAGAGTTACCTGATTCTCTTGCGTCCCAATCCTCATAGACTTCTTTAGGTATATCGAAGGGATCGTTTTGCCAATTGAGTTCATTTCGAATCAAAGCTATCTCATCAGGATTGACAATTGCACCATGAGCAGCAGCTGTTCCTGACATGTTTGGTGACCCTTTACCAATGACTGTCTTACAACATATCAATGAAGGCTTATCAGAGTTTGATTTGGCTTTCTGGATAGCTTGATCTATTTCCTCAGAATTATGCCCATCTATATTTGGGATAACATCCCATCCATATGACTCAAACCTTCTTGGAATATCTTCTGTAAACCAGCCATCTACATTACCGTCTATAGAAATATCATTATCATCATAAATAACTATGAGATTTCCAAGACCTAAAGTTCCTGCCAGAGAACAAGCTTCATGCGAAATTCCCTCCATCAAGCATCCATCGCCTGTGAAAACATAAGTCATATGGTCAATAATTTTATGCTCTGCAGTATTGAACTTTGATGCTAAAACCTTTTCTGCAATGGCCATCCCTACCGCATTAGAAATGCCCTGTCCTAATGGTCCTGTTGTTGTTTCT
>Ga0208277_1001213_pt1 | contig 15128 bp, 16 predicted proteins | sample ETNtaG_5_FD_185782 | JGI IMG/M metagenome (GOLD analysis project Ga0208277, IMG submission 185782) | Marine microbial and viral communities from oxygen minimum zone, Eastern Pacific Ocean - ETNP201406SV205 (SPAdes) (version 2) | ecosystem: Environmental > Aquatic > Marine > Oceanic ...
GGCTATGGAGGTACCCAGCGTCTCGTGTCATTACTCGGTTATGGTAAGGCATTGGAACTGGTCATGACTGGAGAGATGATCGGGGCTGAGGAAGCACAGCGGATTGGTTTGGTAAATCATGTTACAGAGCCACAAGATCTCAATCAGCGAGTGATGGAAATGGCTTCACTTATCGCCACAAAATCCAGCAGCACACTACGAGTTGCGAAGCAAACCCTACGTTCTGCCTTGGATGAAGGATTGACACAAGGTGTTGCTACAGAAGCAAAGGCATTTGCAAATCTATTCGATACAGAAGATAAGGAAATTGGCGTGAAGGCTTTCCTAAACCGAGAATCTGCTGAATGGAAACATCGCTGATTAGAATCCAACAATCATTTGCCAACCAATTGCAAATACAGCTACATCAGCGATTGCGTGTGCAACCCATGCGACCCATACGCTTCGATATTCGATGTAAATCCAAGAGAAAATGACACCTCCAATAAACACCCCAAGTGATGCTAAGAAATTCCCTAATGGATCGATGAAGAAGGATAGAGCGATGGTATGATGAAGTGTGAAAACACCTGCTGAAAGAAGAATTGGTAACCATTTTCCAGAGACAAGTTGTTCTATTTTCGATGTAATAAACCATCTGAAAACATACTCTTCCAATACTGAATTGATGAAAACCCAAAACATGATTGCAAGCATAAGTTTCCATGGTGTAGTCAAACCAAACGGATCTAGGATTTCTTTGAGATCATCTTCGCTGAGCAGAGATTCCCCAAGGAGGAAATATGCAACCACTATCACAACTGCCATTGCAACTCCTAAGCCTGTAGAAACAAGCCACCCACCTTTCAACGCTGGTGAACGTGAAAGCGTGTTTTTCTCAACGCGTAAATGCCAAAATGCGGGTAAGCCAAACATCCATGCTTTGGTGAATACAAACACAACGATTGCGAATACCCCTGCTTTCAGAGCGAATCCTGTTACAACTGAAATTGTTGGCGCTATACCAACAAGAATTAATCCAAGTAAAGCAAGATTCTTTTGAGAGTTGGAATCATTCAATTGAGCATGCATGAGGCAAACTCCTTCACTCATCCATTTCTTCTTTCAATGCTGCAAGGGCACCTGAAGGGCCAGGGAGTGGAAGTGGAAGCGGTAGAGGATTACCATCTGGTCCAATCAATGGAGGAAGTTCAAGGGGATCTTTCTCCAGTACCTTCTCGTTCGAAATGACCGCTTCAAAGCCGGAATCAAGGGGAGAGCGATATTTGAGAACTCGTTGATCATCGATGCGGATGAATGTTGCGCCATAGATATGGCCTGCCTCTGGTTGAACTGGTTCATCAAGAACTGCCAAGCCGTGTCCTTCCTTCTGAAGAATCTCAACAAGGTCTTCTCTGACTGCATGTTCCTCCCACATACGTGCACTCGATGCACGAATATCAGCCATTTGAGAACGTCGACGAGCTTCAATTCGTTGCCGAATTTCCCCGTGTCGTGATGCTCTTTCTGCAACTGTTGCCTGGATATCTGCTTCTTCAACAGATTCTGGACTCACTTCAACGACGTACTCATCAGCAACGTGAACTGCCTCGACTGTAACGACTGGAAGTTCGACTTCGATCTTCTCACTTGTAGGTGCCATTGCAGCACGTTGAGCTTCTTGCGCAGCACGTATCTTCGCAGCTTTGCGTTCTTTTAGCGTCATCTTCTCAGGAAGAGGTGTCTCAACAGTTGATTCAGATTCTTCTGATTGAGGCTCTGATACTTTGGGTTCTGATTCAGCAGAAGGTTGCTTTGATTCGACCTGATTGACTTCAGGCATGACGAACTTTGGTTGTCCTGAAAAAATGAATGTAAAACCAAGAACGAGCAGGACTCCTATTGCGGCATATTGTTCTTGTTCGGCCAACTCTCCCGCCATTGCAAGATAGAAAACCAATACTGCAACAAACGCAAATGCGATTGTATTGCGTAGGAATCCCATGCCTATCAAACACCCCAGTCGCTTCGTGCTTAAGACGATGATGCCGGCTTTGATTCATTCAAAATTTGAATCAAACCATCCAATGCTTTTCTTCTATGACTAAACTTTTCCTTTTCCTCCAAGTCAACATCTGCAAATGTTTTGCCGCCTGTAGAGTGCTCACTGCCATTGAATTGGATTGGATGTGGAATAAAAATTGGATCGAATCCAAAACCATCCTTGCCACTTGCTTGCAATGCAATCTCTCCCCTACATATTCCTCGGGAAACATGTATCTCTCCATCCAACCAAAGAGCTGCAACAGCATGGAACGCTCCAGTTCGCTGAGTTGAATCCTTGAGAAGATTGAGTAATCCATTGAAACCGATTGTTTTCAGAGCATATGCCGAGTAGACTCCAGGAAATCCATCTAATGCATCGACAAATAATCCTGCGTCCTCAACGAGTAAAGCATCATCTGGGGAAGGAAGATGTGGGATTGCTTGTTCAATTTTTGATCGAGCTACGTCTTCCAAATCATCTGCTTGTGGCTCACTTATCTCCACACCTTCAACCTGTAATTGTACCACATCAAAGCCAAGTGACCGTAATGCATGCTTTGCTTCTCGCACTTTACCGGAGTTTCCAGTCATGAACCATACCTTGCGCATGGCCTTGCCACATCGTCCACAATTCATGGCTTTTCGGTTTGAAACAGACACGATGTTGAAGTGCAACAGGCAATAGGTTGGTTTGTGCTGCAACAGATTGGATTGGTCGCCCTTGGGGGCGGAATTGGAGCAGTGTTGCGTTACTTAACCTCAGAATGGCTTGCAACGGATGGTTTTCCTTGGGCAACTTTTGTTGTCAACCTTGTTGGTTCACTATTACTTGGTGCATTAGCAGTTGCTTTAGCAGAACATGTCGTCTCTCAAAACGTAGTGCTTCTCCTTGGAACAGGGTTGCTTGGAGGTTTGACAACAATGTCCACTTTTTCAGTAGAAACAATCCGTATGTTCGAGGAACAGCAAAGCGGTTTAGCCTTCACCTATGTAGGATTAACAATGGTTCTTTGCCCGTTAATGGCTTTGATTGGATGGCGACTTAGCACAATAATCACAGCCTCATCCTGACCTTTAAGAAGAAGAAGTGTGAGCACGTGGCATATGTCTGCCCAAGCACTGATTGAGAAACTGAACCTAGCACTCGGCTGGGAATTGCGAGCTATCAACATGTATGCTCATTATGCAGTATACATTCGCGGCATTCACAGACTCCAACTCGAACCTCATTTCTCTGCGGAAGCAAATGAATCGATGGTGCATTCAAACATCGTCCGCTCTGCTATTGTAAAACTTGGAGGCATTGCAGTCACCGAGCGTAATCAAACACCGATTCGTCATACAACATCTTACTTGGAAATGCTTGCTGAGTCCTTGATTACAGAAACTAAAGCTGCTGAAGTATACGGGGAACTCATTGCAATGATCGAAGAAGAAGGCGATGCTGATTTGTACGATGCTATCGAACAAATCTATCTTGCTGAGATTCGAAGCGTTGAGGAACTACGTAGACTTGCTGAATAATCAAGCAAGGATGTTTAACATTCGCTCGAGGGCAAGAAGTGACCCTTCCTGAACCTCCTTGGAAACGGTAATTTGATTGTGAATTTCACCATCGACTAATCGCTCAAGTAAATCCATAAGATAAGCTGGATGAATCATGTACATCGTTGAGCATGGACAAATCTCTGGATCAAGGCACTCAATGTGCTTGTCAGGGTGTTGATCAGCAAGTCGGGCAACCATGTTGATTTCAGTCCCAATGGCAACCTTCGCTCCTTCTTCAAGACCTGCAACATAGTTCAAAATGAATTGAGTCGAACCATTTGCATCAGAAACTTCGACAGTTTCTTTGGGACATTCAGGATGAACAACAACAACTCCATCGGGATGACGTTGACGGAAATCTGCAATTTGAGAAGGTTTGAATCGCTTATGGACTGAACAGAAACCATGCCAGAGGATAATTCGAGCAGTTGAGAGATCGGAACTCGCACCAATTCCTGGAGTCCACGTAGGCATTTGAGATTCTTCGATTCCCATGGCAAGACCTGTGTTTCTTCCAAGATGCTGGTCTGGGAAAAAGAGGACTGCTCCGTTGGGCCCTGCACGTTCAAATGCCCAATCCAGAACGCCATTAGCATTTGATGAAGTGCAGACTACACCTCCATGTCGCCCTACAAAGTCCTTCAAATCCGCACTGCTGTTCATGTAAGTGACAGGAACGAGGTATGACTCGCCTTCTTCTGCAATTGCCGCTGGATCATTACGATGAATTGGATCTTTTAGGTCTGTAGATGACAGCATTTCATTCCATGCTTGTTCGACATCAACAAGTGTAGCCATGTCGGCCATTGAACAACCAGCTCGAATATTTGGAAGCATGACGACTTGGTCGGATGAAGTCAAAATATCCGCAGACTCGGCCATGAAATGGACGCCACAGAATACGATGTACTTCGCATCAGAAGCTGCAGCTTTTTGGCTAAGCATGAACGAATCTCCTAAGAAATCTGCATGCATTACAATGCTATCGCGTTGGTAATGATGACCCAGTATCAGCAAGTCATCACCCAACTCTTTCTTTAATTCAGCAATACTTTCGGCAATTGCTTGATCTTCAGGAGACATCGACGTTGAAGAGAAGTCAACTGCGCACATAGCCAAAGAAATCGACATGGTGTTCACACTTGCCACTCCGCTGACTGATTTGAACCCTATGCAAACGCTGACCTTATCATAACGAGCGTTTTCGGGTGGAATAATGGTCTTTATTGACGAACAGCGACTTCACCTCGGAGCAGAGGCAGAAGTGTGGCGAGGTTCATGGATGGGCCAATCGGCAATTCGTAAACAACGAAGAAATCGCTCTTGGAGACATCCTGATCTTGATGATCGACTTGGACGAAGGCGAATGATTGCTGAAGCAAGGTTACTCGTTCGCTTGTATCGAAATGGACTAAATGTCCCACTGCTTCTTGATTGTGATATGTTTGATCAACAATTGGTTATGAGTCACATCGAAGGTAAACCTTTGATTGAAATCCTCAATGATGACTCGATTTCAGATGATGTTGTCATGGACATTTTGAAAAACACCGGTCAAAGCATCCGTATGCTTCACAGACTCGCCGTTGTCCATGGAGACTTATCGACAAATAACATCATCATTACTCCTCAAAATGAAGCAGTACTCATCGACTTTGGTCTTGCTCGAATTGAATATGAAACTGAATTGTTTGGCATAGACCTCCATGTTCTGTTTGAAATTCTGGGCGCATCTCACCCACATAGAAAGGATGCTATTGACGCTGTGGTCGAAGGGTATGCTGCTTGTGAAGAACTTCATGGGCCAGCGAAGGATACTCCTGGCGGCCAACCCGTCGGTATGCAGGATGTACTCGATCGATTCAATCTCATTCGGACTCGTGTCCGATATCATGGTTGAGGATTTCCGTCTTTTCTTCATCCTGACGTTGAATGATGTAGACAAACGTCAATACAATGAGGACCATAACTGCAAATTGTAGCACGACACTGGAATACTCTGCAAGGTCTGTTCCTTTCGTAAGGACCTTCACAACGAGTTCACCATCATCGCCTTCTTCAAGATAAACAACACCTTCCTCAACAACGATTGGTGCGTATTGATCGATACTATCCGAAGTCACTTGTTCACTGATTTTTGTTTCAAAGTTGTACTGATGTATTTCCCAGTCAAGATATTGTTCGAGAGGATTTGTCGGATCAAGATGGTCTCGCCCTTCCCAGACAAGATATTCATAGCCAATTGAAATGTTGTTGATTGGGAATTTCGGATCGAATGGCATTGTCTGTTGGACCGTTCCACGATCATAGAGAACCAGCCTGTTTATCGTAGAAACATTGACGATTGTGGCAATGTAATTTTCATTGAATGCTATGTCGGTAATCGAAGCGTTTTGATAATCAACAGTCAATCCCCATTCTTCTAACGTGAGGTCTTGTTCCTCACTTGATGTCGCATTTATGACGATGTTTTGTGTTCCAGAGAGACCAATCGTACCAATATGAATCGTTGTTGGCATCTCCTTCGAAATCATCACAAGTTCATTTCCTTGGACTGAGATCATATCGATTGTTTCACCATCTGGAAGCATCGGTAAAACAATGGTTTCTCCATCAACATTTACAGCTTGTATTTGATCATTTGAAGTGTAGAGAATAATGGGTTCGCCTTGGATGTAAGTCAACTCTAATCCATCCACATCGATTTGGCTAAGCACAAGTAAAGTTTGATCAGGATTATTTAGATCCACAAGCATAATTTCTGAACTATTTGCCATTACCAAATAATTCTCTTTCAGTGCATACAATGAGTCAACATCCATTACTGGTTGCATAACAATGATTGCATCATCAGATGATGAAAGATTGTGCACGAGAACAATCGCAACCCCAGATTGGTTGTCAAGGGTAGCAAGCCACCCATCAGATGCAACCGCTCCTTGAGCAGACTGAACTCCCTCTGCAGGAAGATCTTTGTTTGTAAGATCCCATGTAATTACAACAGCAGTGAGAATGAGGACAACCACGATCAGGGTGCCTGTCTCTTTGCTTGTTGGTTTTAACAACTTGAGGGTGAATTTTTTGCTCCTGTTGTAGACGAACTTTAGCGAATGAATCGGACGGGTTAGGATTGTTGCAAGACGACTGTTGATGGTGCGTTCATCGAGAACGTTCCATACAGCAGTATTCGATTTGTCAACCATTCGAACTGTCAGGGCACCAATCATCATTCCACCGATAATGTCTGAAAACCAATGAATTCCAAGGTATACGATACTGAATGCAGTGATGATGATGTAGATCAGAGTCATGTTTTGGAAACGCTTCCAACGACCATCGTGATCATGCTTCCTGAAGGTAAGCCATATCGAAAATGGTACTGCAATGTGAAGAGAAGGCATGCAATTTGAAAATGCATCAATTCTTCTAAACCATGTTTCAATTTCAGGATTTAATGTGTAAGCAATAGCATCCATATCTTCGATGTAAAACCCAGTAACCCGAACATTGAAGAAAAGATAGAATGGAATGGCAAGGATGTAAACCCATGCGATACAGAGGGCGATTCTATCCGCCATCCATCGATCATCAAAGTAAGCGACATAGAAGATTGAAGCATACGTTATGAACATAAATCCAGAAATGTAGAAATGAGTCATGACGCTGTCAAGCCAATCTGCTCGAAACGTTTCTTGTACCCAAACTACAATGTCCCCCTCGATAGCATAGATGTAAGGCGTCATATCGATTCCAGTTCGCGCCATAAAGATTCGATCGATTTGATCGAGGAAATCCTTGGCATTGTAGATCGAAAGGGCGAGAAGTAGATGCAGCCAGTATCGACGAATGAAATCAACAAAACCAGTCAACGTCATGTTGGCCCATGGAGGCTTGAAATACGGCATTGCAAAGACGCCAACGGCCAATGCACTGATGAGCCAAGTGAGATAAACACCATCCATGAAGAGACCTCCTTGTTCATGTGCTGCAGCCTTGCATTCAAGAAACCTGCACCTACTAAACGCCTAGAAAAGGCGAATCACCATGCTCCGTGAACATAAGGGCGTCCACGATCGGGATCATTTCGATGTGCTAAGTCCCATATTCTTTCAAATCGGTAGATGCCACTTGAACATCCAGTAGCCCATTCGAACGACAGAGCATAATTCCCTACAGTTTGGACCGTTGGTTTTTCCTTAGGGTATGCTTCAACTGTACGACGTAATTGCATACTCGTATCATCTTCGTTACGCAGAGGAGAACATTTTGCACAAGGACAAGCGTGGCGAAGGTCGTCATACGTTACAACAAATGAAGTCCCGTCTTCATAGGTGAGTTCCATATCTGTTTCTCTACGCTCAAGTTTGCGCAATTCGAGAATTTCTTCTACCATCGTATCACATCAAATAATTTCCAAACTCGACGAGGAACTGTTCGCCAATTGTGATTGAATTGAGGAGACGACTTTAGAAAATGCAATCGCTGAAGCTCCTTCTGGCTCACTAACGATACGATGTACACCATCATCTCCACCTCGGACGAATCCAGGGTCAAACGGAAGAGCGCCTAAGAAAGGCACGCCGAATTCCTCTGCAGTAGAACGTCCCCCCCCTTCTTTGAAAATATCGAGTGTTATGTTGAAATTCCCTCCATCATCGCATGTTGCACTAAGGGTTCGACCGGCTGGTGCAGCAATTTCAACTGTGGAGCCTGGAGTTCCTTTGCCGTGGATTGTATATCCGCTCATGTTCTCAACAACTCCCAATACAGGAACTTTCAGAGATGAAGCAAATGAAATTGATTTTCGGCTGTCAAGTAGAGCGACATCTTGAGGCGTAGTGACGATTACCATTCCATCGATATCCGGAAGTGATTGCGCTACAGTCAATGGTTCATCAGAGGTCCCTGGTGGGAAATCAATGATCAGATAATCCAGTTCCCCCCATTCGACATCACCAATAAATTGTTGAATTGCTCCGAGTTTTATCGGACCTCTCCAAACAACAGGTGTATCCTCATCTTCGAGAAGGAATGCCATGGAGATGACTTTGACCCCAAGGTGTCCTTGAGCAGGGTGTATGCGTCCACCTTCAACGTGGAGTTTTCGACCGTCTAGCCCCATCATTTTCGGGACGTTTGGACCTGTAATATCGATGTCGAGGATTCCTACTTTGTGGCCTTGCTGTGCCAAAGCAACTGCAAGTCCTGTTGAGACAGTTGACTTTCCAACACCGCCTTTTCCAGAAAGAACCATGATTTTATGCTTAATTTTCCTACCAATTTCAGCCATTGACATCTTTCGCTTCATTTGAGCATAAGCCTGTTCCATTTGCTTCTGTTGTGCAGGGTCTGGAGCGTTTGCGCCTTCTCCAGAAGGTTCGTTTCCAGGAGTATGCATCGAGACAGGGGAATCCGACATAGTCTTAGCAGATGGGTGGGCTTTTTCAAATCACGCTTTTGCTTTGCAGACCGTATCGAAGGAACAGATGCATCCCCATTGCAATGAGTGGAAACATCAGAATCATCCAACTCCATTGCATACCAGCGTACGCCCACCCCAATCCAATAGAAAGCGGAAGGGAGATGAATGAACCAATGCGGAAAGCATCTCTGCGAACAGATTGTATTGAATCGATGAGGAAAAACAAAAACGTCCCGCCAAGGAAGAGTGTTTGCAGCGTAATCATCATCGCTATGATTCGAAACAGAAGATCTGCGTCATTTGCTGCAGCAATAATATGGGCGATGAAGAGTATCGTAAAGATCACGGCCGAATAAAGAACCGTTCGGCGAACCTCTGGCTGCATGTTTCACACTACAATGCCGAAGTTCAAGAGTCTCACTATTGAGAAGACTTCAAGTCTGATGGACCGTTTGAAAGACCATGCGCCTCTTGTTTGTCTGCGTTGGGAATTCATGTCGTTCACAAATGGCTGAAGGTATTGCTCGACATCTTGGTCATGAAGCTGCAAGTGCAGGAACACATCCTGCGAATCAAGTTTCTACCCATGCACTAACCATTCTTGCATCTAAAGGAATTGATACCAGTATGCTCAAGCCTAAATCTGTAGATTTGTTCAAAGCAGAAGATTTTGACATGGTCATTTCGATGGGTTGCGGCGTATCGTGCCCTGTAATGAGAATAGATCAAGATTGGGGATTGGATGATCCTGTTGGACAATCGCTTTCAGTCTTTGAACAGACTGCAGCAGAAATAGAAAGGCGTTTGAAATTGCTTGAATGATCACTCTTCTTCATCGACCATATCGCCTTCGCCGATAATGTCAATCGCAATACTGCTAACGGTTTTCATACGATCATCGTCGCCTTTTAATTCAACAGAGGACGTTTCGATTGAATCAATTGTAATCGATAGCGGAAGCCGGGATGCTGTAATGCCGTGCCTTCTACGACAGATTTCTGCAACATCAACAGCTCGACTGATTGCTGAACCGCGGGCTTGCAGTTTGATGTGGCGATGCCCTTCATCCATGGCCATGACTACAGCCTTGACATAAGCATAGGATGGTTTCTTGCCCACGAATACGACACGAGGTTCTGACATGATTATCCTAACGAACCACGACTATGTAAAATGTGTTCAATCGGATTTTGGTGCGAGCGCCGGGACTCGAACCCGGGTTCAAGCGTTGGCAACGCTCGGTGATAACCACTACACTACGCTCGCAGGCAGTAACCAACCCACTAAGCAGGGGTATAAACGATTGTCGGCGGAATCAGATGCTTCGATAATTCAGTGATTATTGGAACCCGAATCTATCTGAACCTTCCTTTGGAGGATTGCGTTGACGAAGCATCACAAATGCGGCAGCAGCGAGTGCTCCAATCGCCACAATTATGGCGATAAGGGTGATTGAAAGCCCATCACCTCCTCCAAGCAGGTCCTCTTCAGAAGATTCTTCTACAATCACATAAAACGAAGTTGGTTGTGTAGCGTCGCCGTATGAATCAGAAGCCTGTATCTTAATTTCATGACCACTCAGCGGCGTTGATGACCTTACAGACGCTGTGGCTGTATAGATTCCATCGCCTCCAACACGGTCAAGGCCTTGGCCATTATCGTACAATGTGACCCATGTCTGAGTTTGGCTGATCGGTTTGAGAATTCCTAAATCTGCTCGAACAAGAAGAATCCCGTCCGTATCTTCAACCCTTATTTCAATAGCTTGTTCAGTGTTCAAATCCTCTCTTAGAAGGGCATCAGTCGTAACCATGGTAAGCGTTGGAGGCGTGTTTTTGATCGTAAGAGCCAAATCCATATCGGTCGAACTTGGTTGGAAATGATGCTCTGAAGCCTGTGTTTTAGTTACAAGAATTGTCGCTCCGAGGTTATCGGTTAGTCGCACGCTAATGGAACGGACACCAGGTGCCATCCCGTAAGGTAGAACCAATTCACACATCCAAAGTTCCATCTTTTGACAAGCGATTTCTTCTCCACCATAAACGGTCAAGTCAACAGCAACAGACGCTACGCCATGGTAATCAAGCGCATCGATTGTCATCATTGTGGCTCCTCCACGGATGACTTCGTTCGGTGAAATTGTGGCACTAAGTATTCGTGGCGCTTGGTTCTCAACCGTGATGGTCGTTGAAAGTGTATGGCTTTCGAACCATTCATCCGTTGCTTGGGCGCTGATGTTTATCTCACCAACTTCCAAACCACTAACAGATAGCATCGTTGTCCATTTGTTGTCTCCGATGGTTTGATCTCCATCAAGACCCCGATCGTTCATACTAACAATTCCAAGCCCAAGCGAAGAGAGGTCGACAGTCACCGTTGCAACATTCCAGTCCTCATCATCGATGGTTGCGACAAGGTGTGCTGGTGAAGCTCCTTCTCCAAACACGAGCCCTTCTGAAAGAGAGAGATCAACCACAACTGGAGCTGAATTATCATCAGCAGAAACAATACTTGGAGAGATGATGACATCAACTGCCTGAGATTCGTTAAGGAAAGCGATTTCGTCATCTTCTCCAAAGGCGATTTCGAACGAACGTGAAGTGCTTGCAAGGAGGCCCGACAGTGGCCCTTGATGGACAATTGAGCCTGAAGCAGTTCCCGATACACCGTCACTGTAAACACCAGTCCATTGAATCACACTGAGATTCTTTGCATCTCTTGGTTCAATCGCTTCATTACCAGCAGTAATGGTGAGAACAATTCCATCTTGCTCCAATAAACGCACGACATCTCCTGAATGAATTGGAATCGGAGCAAAGCCTGCTTCTCGTCCAACTGAGATGTTTCCAAGGGCGTTTTCTGCTTCAGGAGGTTTTGCATCTGTTTCAATTGGACTGCGTTCAGGACGTTCATCTCCACTGGATGGGTCTGGGCCTGTCTCAGTCCATACGAGACGAACTGTTCGGTTTTCCCAATCTGAATTTGTGGCTTGATAAATATAGGAATCGTTGTAATATGCACCTGCTCCAGAACCACCAAAGAAGTTGCTACCCCCTACGCCTGTAACGTTAAACCAAGCTTCATTGTGAATGACATTGACATCGTGAAGTACCATTGTGTGGTTCATTTGTGTACCTGTTTGCTCAATGGTTTGAACAACACCAAACGTCCCTTGAACATCTCCTGAAAGTGTTCCGTCAACATGCAAATCGTCAATGTAGGTAATTCCATCAACCACTTTTGTATTGAAGTTGTAAACCGATCCGTTTACAATCATTGTTGCGTTTTCATCTTGGTCCTCAAATCCAAATGTGCCATCTCCTTGTAGATGTTCAAGATGTTCAACACGGACACCGTTTTCCCACCGCTCTACGGTTTCAAATTGGTTGAGGTCAAGATCTAATCGAGTTCCTTCATCAACAACAACGAAGTCCGCTGTTGCTTCAATTTGAGTGTGTTGCAGCACACGGACACCGTCAATATCATTGGTTTCAAGAAGCAAAAGGCTGATGTCGCCATCGATGTCTAAATTTCCTTCTTCATCTTCGCCCTCGATCATCAATGTTCCAAATGCTTCAAGACGAAGACGTTCCGAAACGATATTGTCGAGATTTGAACGGTTAAGAAGAGCGTCAACCACTGTTGCATTGATGGTTGATATGACGCCATCTTCATTGGTTTGAAGAAGAATACCTCCGCTCCCTCGAGCCTCGATAACCTGTGAGGTTAGGGCACCAGATACAACAGTTTCATTTTTCCAAAAGGATTCGAAATCTAAATCTAATATCGTTGTAGAATTATCGGTCGTTTCGGTTGTTTGGAGTGTTCCATTTCCAAGTTCATAAGACTCGAGCACCTCGTTTATTCGTTGTTGCCATCCATTGCCTTCAAACAATAGAACGAATGTTTGGTTTCCTTCATCTGTTTGATAATTTTGTTGAAGTGACCATGATGAGGTGGTTGTAACTTCGTGATCTGCCATCGGTTGGTTCCAGGAGCCTACAACAAAGGTGCGTTGTTCATTCACCGGAGTCGATAATGCAACACCATCATGTCCGTTGATGGTTACTGAAACTGTGATTGTATCGTTCCATGCTACGACTGAATCGAGGACAATTCGAGCTGTTAATGTTGAGGTTTGATCGAGAAAAGTGGTTTGAACCGATGGAGACAAATCAACGCCTGCACGCACGTGCGATACAGATACGTCATAATCATGGGTTAACGAATCGCCAAATGTCAAAACATAGGCATGCTCGTTCGAAAGAGACGAGGAACTGGTCCAATCCGTGGTGATTACCACACTTGGAACGTCTTCGGCTGATGCGAGATACGTCAATGGAGTGAGGAGAAGAAGAAGTGTGATGGTGGCGGCACGAATCAATCCCATGTGTTCCTCATGCATACACTCCTCTCTAAGTGTGTTGCTCTTTTGCTTCTCGATTTCAAAGGTCAAGAAGGTATGCAAACAGCAGCGGAGTCACGATGGTTGCATCGCTTTCAACGACAAATGTGGGCGTATCGACATCGATCTTTCCCCATGTAATTTTTTCATTCGGAGGCGCCCCCGAATAGCCACCATACGATGGAGTTGATTCGCTAATTTGACCAAACCAGGACCACAGCGGTACATCTTTTTTCATATCTTGATTAAGAAGCGGTACAACACATATTGGGAAATCACCAGCGATACCACCACCGATTTGAAGAAAGGCCAAAGAGACATCTTGATGCTCATACCACGGTGCTAACTCCATCATGTAATGGATTCCAGAGAGCACGCAATCCGCAGAAATTGCTTCTTCAAGACAACGTGCAGCGAAGATGTTTCCTATTGTGGAATCTTCCCATCCAGGTACAAAAAGCGGTAAATCGACCTCTGCTGCTGCTAAGAGCCAAGATGCTGTTTTATCTCCTTGAATTGATGCATCGAGATCAGATGAACGTAAAAGATCGTAAAAGTACGCATGAGGTAAATGGCGTTCTTGATGGGCTGAAGCACTCGACCACCGCTTCATGAGATGTTGTTCAATGGAACGAATGGCGACATCCTCTGGAATACAGACATCTGTTACTCGATTCATTTTTTTATCCAGTAGCGCTTTTTCATCTTCAAGTGAAAGGTTTCTCCAGTCTTTGATTTGTTCATAATGTGGTAAAGCGACCATTCTGAAAACATCTTCCTCCAAGTTTGCGCCTGTGCATGAAATTCCAGCAACGTATCCTTTTCGAATCAATGGAGCCAATACTTGGCCAATACCTGCTGTGCTCATGGCCCCTGCAAGGGTGATGAACAATTTTCCACCATTGTCGATGTGTTGTTTCAAAGAAACTGCCATTTGCTTCAATTGACCAGCATTGAAATGTTGAAAATAATGGTCAATAAAAGAAGACATCGACATTTTCAAACCTCCGTATGAAGGAAACGATTGACCTTCTGTTCCTGCATGAGCACAAGATTAGGTATTTCTGAGTTGAGAACCTCTTTCAAATCCGTGACCATCTCACTCGGATCGGTTCCACCACAGGTAAATGCATCAATTGCAAGCCAACCAAGTTCACTGTAACAATGGGCTGTTAGATGGCTTTCGTCCAAGAGTACAACAGCTGCAAAACCTGGGGGCGACGTAATGCCATCGAATACTTCAACGTGAGCATGAACTTCTTTTGCACTGCTTCTTGCAACTACCTGCTGAAGAAGTTGGAGGACCCAGTTACCATCCTGATGGTCTTTGGGAAAGAATCCATTGTAGTCAAGAAAGATGTGTTGACCGTGAGCATTTGTCGACAAAAAATCACTCCTTGATTGAATTTCTGAAAATTGTTGGCATCGGAGTAGGACGAACTGTGCCTTTGGTTTCTCCTAACTGATTCCAACGTCCATCTCTACGAGCCTTTGCATGGCTTGCGACTATTTTTGTTGCGATCATAGCGGCTGTAAATTGAGTCAATGGCGTATCCTTTTGCGGGACTATTTCATTGACATCAGCACTAACTACCACAGCCTTTGGTGCATCAAAAAGGGCTTGAATTGTTTGTTGTACTTGCCAAAAGGTCAGTCCACCTGGTACAGGAGTACCAGTCGCAGGAACAAGCGAACCATCCAATCCGTCGATATCAACGGTAAGGTTAA
>Ga0208277_1001214_pt1 | contig 15127 bp, 12 predicted proteins | sample ETNtaG_5_FD_185782 | JGI IMG/M metagenome (GOLD analysis project Ga0208277, IMG submission 185782) | Marine microbial and viral communities from oxygen minimum zone, Eastern Pacific Ocean - ETNP201406SV205 (SPAdes) (version 2) | ecosystem: Environmental > Aquatic > Marine > Oceanic ...
ATAACTCGGCGGTTCTTTGTTCAGGGGAGTTCTTCACCAGTCCAACGGGTGCCCACGTCATGGTCCAGTCCAATGTGATCGAGTATCCGAGCGACCACAAAATCAACCATGTCGTCAATGGATTTGGGATGGTTGTAGAAGCCAGGGGAAGCAGGGATGACGACGGCGCCCCATTGAGACAACTTGTGCATGTTTTCCAGATGGATGGTCGCGTATGGTGCTTCACGTGGAACAAGGATGAGCTTCCTGCGTTCCTTGAGAGCAACGATGGCGGACCTTGTGACGAGGTTGTCACCAATGCCAGCACCAAGTTTGCCAAGGGTTGTTCCAGAGCAAGGACAGAGGACGACTGCGTCGATGTTTGCAGAACCAGAGGCCGATTTAGCACCGATGTTACCATCGTCTTCAAGCAGAGCACCGGTGGCTTCAGCCAGCGCTTCCTTTGTTGTATTGCATTCATGCTTGAGTGTGATTTCTCCTGCGTTGGTGACCACGAGGCGAACAGGAATGTCCCGGGAGGTCAGGATCTCAACGAGGCGTTTTCCATAGATGGCACCAGATGCGCCAGAAATGCCAACGACGATTTCGCCCATGCGCCGATGTTAGGGTTCTGCCTTTTAGGCACTTGTTTCTAAATCCAGCCACTTAAGAAGGCATTATTTCTCTATAGAGGGGGCTCTACAGGACTTCTTTGAAGGCTATCTTCCATGGTTGTAAGGAGTGAAGAAACCATCGCATCATTCGAAACGTCATGGCCAAGGACAGAAAGCGATGTTGTTGTCGCTTGCTCAAGGCCACAACCGGCAATCCCTTCGACTCGGCCTTCAGGTGTGTTGAGGTTCACGGTGAAGCCATGCCTCGATGTCCATCTCAAAAAGGAAAGTCCAATGCTACAGATCTTCCTTCCATCGACCCATACGCCTTGCATTCGTTGATCTCGGGTTCCATGAATTCCAATCTTTTCTAAGGCACGAATGACCCATGCTTCGATTTTTTCGATGACGAGGGCTACCGATTTTTCATCGTTGAAATCCCACTTGAAGATGGGATAGGCTACAATTTGCCCCGGTCCATGCCAGGTAAGTCCACCACCACGGTCTACGGCTTGGGATGCGTACCCCTCAGGTGGAGCTATGCCATCGTTTCGGGCTCTTGGACCAACAGTAACAATTTCAGGATGATCTAAAATGAGCAATGTATCAGGTATTTCATCGTTGATTCGCTTGCTTTGCAAGGCTTTCATCAATTCCATCGCTTCGAGGTAGGGAATGGTCCCGAGGTGTGAAACCTCGACATGCCTCGGTTGGACCATGCTCTTGCCAAGTGGTTCGACTCAATGAACTTTTGATGGATTCATTCTTTCCATGCGTTCTCAGATGTTGAGTGACGCCTTCACGAGTCGTCCTTGTGGGCGTCTTTTTGACCTTGAACGTCAGCTTTGCGTATTTCTGCAAGTTGCCTCAACGCCTCCATCTGAACTTGTGGGTCGTCTGAAGATGCTGCAATATTCTCAAGAACTGCTATGGTGGATTGCGATGCCTTGCTGTGTTGATCGAGACGATCTTGTTCTTGTTCTCGTTGAAGTTGCATTCGCTCTTTCTTTCGAGCTTGAACTTGTTCAAACATATCCATCGCCGTCTTTGTCTTGTGATCGTGGGCTTCAAGTTCCACGTTTTGGCGGATGCGTTGTTGCTCTGCTTCAAGTTTGGAGACTTCAAGGTCAGTTTGGGCGTCTTTGATCTGTTCATCCCGTTGAGTTTGTGATTCAGCCAAGCGAATTTGGTTCTGACTCTTCCACTGCTCGAAGGACAATGTTGCATCATTTTGCATTCGTTGAAGTTCAAGTTCAAGATTTGCTTTTTCAGTTGCATTGATGCCGACGAGAGCCATTCGTGCCTGAATTTCATGCTTTTTTTGTTCGTAGTCAAGCATGGCTTCCATTTCGATTTCTTGCCGTTCTGAGACGCTTTGCTTTTCCAATCTCAATCGATCCATGGCTTGCTGTTGTTGGAGTTGTTGCTCAGCAACAGTCGCACTCCAAGTGATGTGTGCTCCTCGGAAGTGGAGTCCATGCGCATCCAATGTTCCCTTCAATGCGGATTTGAGATGGAAGACCAAGTCCTCATGGGTTGTTACGCTCTTCATTTGTGGCGCAGGCATTGCTTTGACAAAGGTCATGACAGCGGTTTGAACCTCAGAACGAATCGTCTCTGCAATGTGGCCACCTGTGAGCATAAGCGTACCTTTTGCCGGGAACGTGACGAGTCGAGGTGCAGATTCACGAGTGATTTCGACCTTGAGGGTGACAAGGCAGTTGATTTCCTCTCCCGCGTCTGATTGTCCACGAACCTGGACCATGGCTTGGTGTGGGCCAGTAAAACAGAACATGAAGGCACGATTTGGGTTTTTCTTTCCAATGAATTTACTGAACAAACCAAGTTGAGGATTAACTTCCATGTGCTGTTGGGAGACAGAACCTACGACCTTACCATTTTCAAGAACTACGCAGATCTCATTTGGTTTGAGGGTGACTTCTGCTTGTTCAGGAATGTTACTGTCAAGGAGGTATTGCGCTACGACTGTTGGGTGTTCTCGCCATCTAAATTTCATGGTATCATCTCGTTGTGAGTCCGTCAATGAACATGTTTCGTTCAAGGAAATGGTTTCTTGCTCTGTTGATCTTTTGTTCAAACTGAGATATGAGTGCCAAACCCTCCTGTTCAGCGAGGTCGGATAATGCCTCTGCTACCTCGTTTGCTTTGCGTGTGGCCTCGACCAGCGATTGCAAGGACTTGCTGTCGTGGTCGACTAATTTTCGAACAGACGACGATTTGAGCTTACCAATTCCTTTGTGTTTCGAAATATGGTTTGCAGAAGTCGAAAATTGTGCTTCACGGTTGAATGATTCAAGAGTTTCAATCACTTGAGCGCAGGCCATTCTGGAATTCCGATGTTGGCGTCGGTGTGCATCTTGTTCGAGTTTCTCGGCATGGCGAATGAGCATCTCACATCGTCGCTGAATCTCCGAACGAACGGCTTCATCAGATTTCATGAACCGGCCTTTTTCATACCCATCGTACACAGTAACAAGGGCTCGCACCGCTTGTATTGCGGTGGCAATTGCAGAAGATTCCAGCCCCATTCTCATCGCCTCGTCGTTTGTTACTTTGGCTCGTATATTACACTGTTGAATTGCCTTGTCAATCTCATTAGAACTGACCCGTTGAACCAAAGCCGCCTTGACCCCTTGTTGTGGTGCCCAGTGATTCCACCGTTGTTTCAACAATGGTCACCTTTGGCACTGGTGCAAAGAGAAGTTGTGCCACCCGTTCGCCCTTGGCGACAACAAAGGCATCACCTTCACCAATCCAAGTCGCTAAGACCATCAGTTCACCTCTGTAATCAGAATCAATTGTGCCTAAGCCATTGGGCATGATCATCCCTTTTTTGCCCAACGAAGAACGGCAGCGGATCTGGCCTTCCCAGCCTGAAGGAATCGCAGTTGCAAGACCAGTGCGAATAAGCGAACTTTTGTGCCTTACCACGGTTGTTTCCTCCAGTGCATAGAGGTCCCAGCCAGCTGCATCTGCTGAGCCTTGTGTTGGCAGGCGAGCATCTGGATGCAATTTGGCGAAGTCGACGGAAAGTTCAATTCGACTCATGTCCGACCCTTTTGAGGACAGCACTTGACCGTTGTGGGTCCTTGTGAGCAGGAATCTTGTAGGTCATGATTTTCTACCTTGTCCAGCACCAACGACCATGGCAGGAGAGGACGTGACAGATTCTGGTTTCGTCCAGCGTATGCTTCAGCATCCTCTTCTTCGTTCGTTCATGTTGTTTGCGATTTTCCGAGCCTTCTACGGTGCTGGCATCCTGATCGTAACTTGGTTTCTTGCAAGTGAAACGGATGCCCCAATATGGGTTTCTGTGTTGTTTTTACTCGGGTCCATGGTGTTCTCACGCCTGTTGTTCCGTGGGCTCAAGCGACTTGGTTCCAATTCAGAAACGAGCTCGGATTAGATGCTTGGATTCAAGATTAAATCTACGATCTGTCGTCGTGAAACACCAATGAATTCACCCGGTTGTAGATTGTAGTCTCCTAGATTCATCGATTCAGTTGAATGGCGATGCAGGGTGGTGACTGGGTTGTCCAAAGCACCAAACATCCTTCGGATTTGCCTTTTCTTACCCTCACCAATGGTAAGAAGAACACTGCGGTTGCTTGTTCGTTCAACCTCTCCAGGTTTTGTCCAATACGCTGCGCTTGCTTCGCCGTCATCAACAACAATACGCACCCCCTTTCGAATCGCATCCAAATGATCCTCGGTGATGTCATGTGTTGTGTGAACCTCGTATGTTTTCCGTACAGTATGCTCTGGAGAAGTGATTCGATGAACGATTTTTCCATCTGTGGTGACAAGCAAGAAACCCGTGGTGTTTTCGTCAAGGCGTCCTACGGTGACCAATCGCTCAAAGGTTGTGGGTTCCACATGCTCTCTAAAGACTTCATACACTGATTCTTTTCCGAGGGACCGTTCATGTGAATTCAACCTTGAGCAAATGCATCCGAGGGGTTTGTGCAAGAGGAAATGGACTTCTTCATCATGAAGTTCAAGCACTTTTCCCTTGTATGTCACTTGCTTTGTATTGACATTAAATTGGAAGGTCATGTTCTTGACCACTGAACCATTGACAGAAATATCACCGTCCCAAATGGCTTGTTTGACTTCAGCCTTTGAGGAAAAGACACCCGTCTTTGAAAGAAATTGGTGCAACCTGAGTTTCATAGTTCCCCTCGTGAGATGCTGTGAAGTGGCCTTCTTAGCCATTCGGGAGGCGTGGTTGCCATCAAGGTTGATTGTCGTAAGCAAAGGCGTCTGAGGGCGGCGGTCCATCAGGACGTGTTGCCTCTGCGGGTAATGATTGCATTTCGAGGCTTGAAGACGCCTCGAGTCCCGTCCATTTGGGTTGTTGGAGCGCGTTTTGGCTTCTGCTCCACATCACTACGCCTGCAATGATGAGGCCTGCAACAAAGGTCATTCTAAGCAAGACATCAAACCAAGAATCGAGGCTTGGGCTGTTTGGAAATGGATCGAGAGCATTCGCCACTCCATCGTTATCAGAATCATATTTTGCCCGTGCATCATTTGGAAACTGGTCCGCATTGTCTCCTAAACCATCCCCGTCGCTGTCGAGCCATTCGTAGGCGCTGGTTGGAAATGCATCAGCGTTATCGCCCACCCCATCAAAATCTTGGTCACTGCACTCCGTGGGGTCATCTGGCCATACATCGCTGTTATCGCCACATCCATCACCATCACGATCATTCCATTCTGTTGGGTCGAGTGGGAATGCATCGCTGTTGTCGCCAACAGAGTCTGCATCAGTGTCATTCCATTCATTTGGATTGGATGGAAACACATCGCTGTTGTCACCGTAGGTGTCATTGTCCCGATCAAACCAATCCCGTGCATCGAGTGGAAACATATCGCTGTTGTCGCCATAACCATCTGCGTCAGAATCGTTCCATTCCTCAACATCATCGGGAAAAGCATCCACTGAATCAGCATAGGTATCGCCATCAGAGTCGGGGCAACCAAGTGGAATCAACGAGGTGCCAAAGGTGAGGAAGCAAGCATCGCTGTTGTCGCCAAATCCATCTTCATCTTGGTCAGCCCATTCCGTTTCATCAGCGGGAAAAGCGTCTTGATTGTCACCAACGCCGTCTTCATCCGTGTCCTTGCATTCTGTGGGGTCATTGACAAACAGGTCGCGGTTATCCCCACATCCGTCGCCGTCACTGTCGACCCACTCACTCGAATCGAGTGGGAAATCATCGAGGCCATCAATCACGCCATCGTCATCCGTATCTCGATCACGAGGATCAGTCCCTGCATCAGCTTCCTGTTGGTTTGAAAATTCATCATTGTCAATGTCTGGATCCTCACTGTCATGACATCCGTCATTGTCCAAGTCAAATTCATGAGCGCCTAAAGCACCCAGTGGACAGGCGTCTTCTTGATCAACAAATCCGTCATTATCGTCATCAGCATCGACACTGTCCGTGCATCCGTCACCATCATGATCATTGCTTCCATCCCCAAGTGGGCAAGGATCAATGGCATCGTTCAGACCATCTTGATCGGTGTCTCGTTGGACTGCAGAGCACCCCTCTTGATCAACAGCATCCCCTTCAATGGTTGAAGGGCATACGTCGATGCCATTGGCAACTCCATCGCCATCATCATCCCTCTGTGACCAATCACACCCGTTGAAATCCCGGGTGCTTATTTCCTCCGTCCAAGGGCAAGCATCAACCTCGTCGAGTATACCGTCGCCATCCATGTCGCCTTCACCGATCGCTTCAATTGCAAATTGAGCGATGAATCGGTGCATGACTCGTGTTGGATGTGCTTTGTCAAAGAACAGATATTCATCGACATTTGGAGCAATCGTGTCTCCACTGTTACATATTGGTAGAGGCAGCAAAGATACCCCCCCGGAGCAGGCGGCATCTTGGGTGTTGGTGAGACCCAATGATTGTTTATTCTGCAATATGTCATTGAAGATACTCCAGGCATCAATGCTGTGAACTGTGATGCCTAACTCTGCTGTAAGGTTCGTGATCAGGCTGGCTAATTTCTGATTGTAGAGTATGACTTCTTGGCCTATTGCAGTTTGTTGGCTTTGAGATCTGCTGGAGATTTCAGGGGTCAATTCCAAGGGTGGGAGATTTGGAATGATAAATTCTTCAGCACCGCTGTTTGCAAGTTGTCGGATATGTGCTTCCATATTCGTGGCGATGATGTTTGCGTTGGCGCTCCCGTAAAGGAAATCATTACCACCAGCCCACAGGCTGACGATTTCATCATTTGGAATCGCACTTTGGACATTGGTAAGGTAATTCGTAATTTGAGTTCCAACATTAGGGAGCAGGAGGTAGGAGAAACCAGAGCCCGTTTGAGACCCCCCAAAAGCTCTGTTATCTCCAGCGTTTGTGCCTGAACCGATGGTTGTTTGCAATCCATAGGCGTCGCTCACATATTCAAGCCAAACTTGCCCGTTCGAAAAACGACCTTGCCAATACGGGGGTACGTCAGGGACATTAAGGATCGAATTCTTTGCGTTTCCCATATCGCTGAGTGAGTCTCCAAATGCCAAAAGATTACCACGCTGAGGCATGATCGAGTTATGGAACACCACAAAACCATGGGTTCCCTCGGCAATCGTCGAGTTGGATTGGTCGAAGACTGTGAATGAGGAGCGATAGAAGGTATCTCCATTGTAGAAGTGCTTCATCTCTACAGTTACTTCTGTAACAGTCCCAGTCGCCTGGAAAGGGGCGCTACCGTTCGTGACCACTTGACCAGATTCATCACGTACGTCCCATTCATAGAAGAGTTGTGTTCCAAATGGGAGGTTTGAGATTGAGGCAACCAATTCCACAGTTTGGTTCGATAACCATTCTTGTGTCGGCGTGGATAACTCGATGCTCGCTGCTCGACCAGATGAGGCATGAGCCATCGCTGCTCCTTGCGTGAGCATCAGTAAAACCAACAGCACGCTCCGGACCCGCACACTTTCTGCTGGTAGGATTGGGTTGTTAGGGGTTCTTGTTCTTTTGTTCAATGGGGTGAAGCGTTCAACTCATAGGCTGAATGCTCCCTCCTTAGCGCATGGGTCAAGTGTTCTTGGTCAAAACAACATTACCAGGCGATTGGATCGAAGCATTTGTTGGCGAGTTCAAGCACAAAGCGCTACTCGCAGGTGCTGCATGTGCCGAACACCAACGGGTGACTTCCATGTACAGCTGGGAAGGCGTGGTTCAATCCTCTGAAGAATGGTCGGTTCAATTCACTGTAGATGCAGCTGCGCTTGAATCAGTTTTGGCTCAATTAAGCGCGAATCATCCTTACGAAGTTCCCCAAATTTTACACTGGTCTGCGAATTCACAACCTTCCTATTATGAATGGGTTGGCAGTTTTAGCCCCGTTACAGATTAACCCTCGAAAATTAGAGTAACATTCGAGTGGAAACGGACCTTGCTCAAGTGTGGATTTTACATTCGAAAACCGGCCTTTATAGTATCCGGCGGAAAACTGGAAATAATGGGGTACTGCGTCACTTATCTGATATCAAAAGTAACTGCTGGAATTGACCATTTCCAATGCTCCACAAGGGGATATATTATACACTCTATCGGAAGGCCAATAAAATCCAGCGCGTGAAAGAAACGAGGGGGATACAAAAATGGTCATTGAACATAGCAACACAAACGCGCCTGCTGACGGATTTGAAGTTGACTTGAGCCAAGAACATCTTGAACCCATGCTCCAAGAGAACCTCGATCGGTTTGTGCTCTTCCCGATTCAACATTCTGATATCTGGGAAATGTACAAGCAGCAAATGGCTTGCTTCTGGACCGCAGAAGAGATTGATCTTGCAGAGGACCTCAAAGATTGGCAAGAACTCAACAATGATGAGCAACATTTCCTCAAGCACATTCTTGCCTTCTTTGCTGCAAGCGATGGCATTGTCAACGAAAACCTAGGCGTGAACTTCTCCAACGAAGTGTGTTGGCCTGAAGCACGATGCTTCTATGGTTTCCAAATTATGATGGAAAACATTCACGCAGAAACATACTCCCTCCTCATTGACACGTACATCAAGGATGAAAAAGAAAAGGATCACCTGTTCAAGGCCCTTGAAACTGTACCATCGGTCAAGCGTAAGGGCGACTGGGCTATGCGCTGGCTCTCCCGTAAGAAGGGTTCATTCGCTGAGCGATTGGTTGCATTCGCAGCCGTTGAAGGTATTTTCTTCTCAGGATCCTTCTGTGCCATCTTCTGGCTCAAGAAGCGAGGATTGATGCCAGGGCTCACGTTCTCAAACGAATTGATTTCACGAGATGAAGGTCTCCACTGTGACTTTGCTTGTCTTCTTCACAACAAGTTGCTCCGTGGTGCGGGTGCTGCAAAGATCACTCGAATTATCGCAGAAGCTGTTGAAATCGAAATCGAGTTTGTCACAAGCGCACTTCCTGTGTCCTTGATCGGCATGAACTCCATCTTGATGGAACAGTACATTCAATTCGTTGCAGATCGCCTCTTGGTTGCGCTTGGCGCAAGCAAACTCTACAACGTAGTCAATCCATTCCCATGGATGGAAATGATTTCCATGCAAGGCAAAACCAACTTCTTCGAGAAGCGGGTGGCGGAATACCAAAAGGCCGGTGTTATGGACAACTCATCCCTCGGAAGTGTTCAACAACGCTTCTCGGTGGACGAAGACTTTTGAACCGTACGCGAACATAGGAAGATACTGCGCAATTACACTCAACTGATGAACTGGAGGAAAAAACATGACAATGCAAGTAGTAAACAGGAAAGGAGAACGAGAAGATGTTCGATTTGATGCAATCCACGAGAAGTTGCGTTCACTTGCCCATGGGCTTGATCCCGTGTGGGTCGATCCAGGTCATGTCACAAAGTTGACCATCGAAGGGTTGTACGACGGTGTGACCACTCGAGAACTCGACCAGCTCGCAGCAGAAACTGCAGCATCTCTCGCTTCACAACACCCTGATTACAGCCGATTGGCAGCTCGTATTTGCGTCGATGATCTTCACCGTTCAACAAAGGATACCTTCACCGATGTCATCACAGATCTCCGTGAATACATCGACCCTGAATCCGGCATGCATGCACCTCTCATTTCAGAAGAAGTCTATGACATCATCATGGCCAACGCCGAGGTGCTCAACAACCACATCGATTACAGCCGAGATCACAACTACGACTACTTCGGTTTCAAGACACTCGAGCGCTCGTATTTGCTGCGCTTGAATGGAGAAATTGCAGAACGCCCACAACACATGTTGTTGCGTGTTTCTGTTGGTATCCACCATGGAAACATCACCAAGGCTCTCGAAACTTATGATTTGATGAGCCAGGGTTACTTTACCCACGCTACGCCAACACTGTTCAACTCGGGTACGCCAACCCCACAGATGTCCTCATGTTTCCTCTTGACCATGCAAGACGATTCGCTTGACGGCATTTATGACACACTCAAGCAATGTGCTTTGATTTCCAAGTCCGCTGGTGGCATTGGTTTGTCGATTCACCACATCCGTTCAAAGGGTTCCTACATCAAGGGTACCAACGGGGAAAGCAACGGAATTGTCCCAATGCTTCGAGTGTTTAACGACACGGCACGGTACGTTGACCAAGGTGGCGGCAAGCGAAAGGGTTCGATCGCCATTTACCTCGAACCATGGCACCCAGACATTCTCGCCTTCCTCGATCTCAAGAAGAATCACGGTAAGGAAGAACTTCGAGCTCGTGATTTGTTCTACGCGCTCTGGACGCCTGACTTGTTCATGGAACGCGTTGAACAGAATGCCGATTGGTCGTTCTTCTGTCCAAACGAATGCCCTGGCCTCCAAGACGCCTATGGTGCAGAATTCAAAGCCCTCTATGAGAAGTACGAAGCCGCTGGCCTCGCTCGTGAAACTTTGCCTGCTCGAACCGTATGGGACAAGGTTGTCGAATCTCAAATTGAAACCGGCACCCCATACATGCTCTACAAGGATGCAGCGAACGAAAAATCGAATCAAAAGAACCTCGGAACCATCCGATCATCGAACCTTTGTACCGAAATCATGGAGTACACTGCAAAAGACGAAGTCGCTGTCTGCAACCTCGCCTCAATCGCCCTCAACAAGTATGTTGATTCAGAGAGCAAGACCTTCAATCACAAGTTGCTCTATGATGTGACCTATCACGCCACAGGCAACCTCAACAGAGTCATCGATGTCAACTTCTACCCCGTCGAAGAGGCGCGAAATTCGAACATGCGCCACCGCCCTATTGGACTTGGAGTTCAAGGATTGGCTGACACCTTCGCCTTGCTCCAACTTCCATTCGAAAGTCCAGAAGCACGGAAGTTGAACAAGGAAATCTTCGAGACGATCTACTTCGCAGCCTGTACTGCTTCGAAGGATGCAGCCATTGCAGAAGGAGCGTATTCGTCCTTCAAAGGCTCGCCTGCAAGCAGGGGTGAACTCCAGTTCGACCTTTGGGGCATGAACGAGCACAGCGGTCGCTGGGATTGGGACACACTCAAGGGCGAAATTATCGAACACGGTATGCGAAACTCATTGCTCCTAGCACCAATGCCGACTGCTTCGACCTCGCAAATTCTAGGAAATAACGAATGCTTCGAAGCCTTCACATCCAATCTCTATGTGCGACGAACCCTCTCTGGTGAATTCATTGTTCTCAACAAGCACCTTGTCCGAGACTTGATTGCTCTTGATCTTTGGAGCATCGGTATCAAGGACGAAATTCTTCGTCACAAAGGTTCCATTCAAGGCATCGAAGGAATCCCTGACCACATCAAGGCACTCTACAAGACCACATGGGAAATCAAACAACGCCACGTCCTCGACATGGCTGCAGACCGCGGCGCATACGTGGACCAAAGCCAATCGATGAACATCCACATGGTGGATGCAAATCCAGCAAAGGTCACTTCCATGCACTTCTACGGATGGAAGCAGGGTCTCAAGACCGGCATGTACTACTTGCGAACCAAGGCAGCTGCAGATGCGATTCAATTCACTGTCGAAGCCAAGAAAGGTCAGGATCAAACCGTTGGTGGTTTGGCAGACCGGGCTGAAGAAATCTCCAGTCTAGAAGCAATTGCATGCTCACTTGACACTCCTGATGACTGCTTGAGTTGCGGTTCGTGAGCCTTCAAACGACCATAGCCGCTACGAAAACGTGTACGGCTTGATTGAGTTCACTGAGGTTGTGACAACGACTTCCTGATTTCAAAAGAAAAGGTTGACGACTCTCCAAAACATCCTCTTGAGAAAACCCCTTCTCTTCATGAAACATTGTCATGATTTTGAACGATTAATATTTCTCCGGACATTTCGTCCTATCGAACATATCATGCTGAGTGGATGGCATGACCCAAGGTTGCCAAGACGGCTTCGTGAGTCATTTCTGTCATGGTTGGATGTGCATGGATAGTACCTGCAACATCTTCGAGCAGTGCACCCATTTCGAGGGCGAGCGTCCATTCGCCTACCAACTCACTGATGTGAGTTCCAACGCCTTGAATACCTAAGATTCGATGATCATCCTCACGAGCGCAAATCCGAATGAACCCTGCAGATTTCTCTGCTTCTTGTGTGAGGGCTCGACCGTTTGCACCAAGTGGGAACTTGCCGATGATGACTGGATGGCCAGCTGCTTTTGCTTCTTCAGGTGATAATCCTACAGAGACAATTTCAGGTTCGGTGAAGACGATGGCAGGAACAGCCACAGGGTCGTAAGCGCGCTTCTTGCCAGCAATGATTTCAGCAACCATCTCTCCTTGGAAGGAGGCAACGTGGGCAAGCATCTCGCCAGAGTCGCACACGTCACCAATGGCATACACACCCTTCATGTTGGTTTCACAACGGTCGTTGACCTTGACGAAACCTCGTTCATCGAGCGCCACACCAGTTGGTGCAAGGGATGCGGAGTTTGGTTTTCGTCCGACGGTTACAAGCACCTTGTCAACAACGACATGTTGCATTTTTTTCTCGTCTTTTTCGTTCTTATCGATGAAGTTGAGTTGAATACGCCCATCTTTTGTTGCTTCAGTGCCTTTTGCAAAGACGCCGAGGTGGGTCTTGATCTTCTGCTTCTTGATGGCGATTTCGAGTGGTCGACGAAGTTCCTTATCGAAGATTGGCAATACGCTGTCCATTGCCTCGACCACGGTCACTTCTGAGCCGAGCATGCGGAAGGTGATACCAAGTTCGAGCCCGATGTAGCCTCCACCAACAATGGCCACATGCTCTGGTAGTGTTTCGAGAGAAAGCGCCTCTCGCGAAGAAATGACATGTTCATCGTAAGGCATGAATGGCAATTCAATTGGAACAGAACCGTTCGCTAGGATCACGTGGTCGGCCTGGACGATGATCGCATCTTTTCCTTTGCCAATTTTGACGGTTTTTGCGTCTTGGAATTCTGCCCATCCGGTAATCAATTCTGCTCCTGCATTCTTGAGAAGATGTTCGACGCCTTTGTTGAGCCGAGTTACGATGTTTTCCTTCCATCCAACGAGGTCTGCCATGTTGAGTTCTGCAGGACCTGGTATTGAGATGCCCATGTGACCATCCTTTGCGGCATGCTTGGCCAAATCATGGAACCTGTGTGCAGCATGGATTAGGGCTTTTGATGGAATGCATCCGCGAATGAGGCACGTACCGCCTGCTTTTTCACCTTCAACGATGATGGTTTTGAGACCAAGTTGGCCTGCACGAATGGCAGCTACATAGCCGCCAGGGCCAGCGCCGATGACGAGAACTTGACACTTTTTTGTCTCCATATCAATCAAACCTCACATGAAAATTGTTGCTGGATTCTCAAGGTAGGTCTTCACCAATTGAACCAAACTCGCTCCGTCGTGACCGTCGACAACGCGATGGTCCCATGAGGATGAGAGGTTCATCATTCGGCGAATGACAACCGAGCCGTTTCGAACCACTGCACGGTCTGTAGCGTTGTGGACTCCAAGGATGCCAACTTCAGGCTTGTTGATGATTGGTGTTGCACCAAGTCCTCCGAGGCGTCCAAGGCTGGTGATTGTGAAGGTTGAACCAGTGAGGTCGTCCACTCCGGCCTTACCTTCACGGGTTGCGCCAGTGACGCGACCCATTTCTGTGGCAGATTGCCAGATGTCCATGGCTTCAACGTGCTTGACAACAGGAACGAATAATCCACGGTCGGTTTGCGTAGCGATACCGAGGTTGATCGCTTCGTGTCGAGTGACCACATTTGCTTCATCATCGTAGAGTGCATTGCACTCTGGGCGCTCAGCAAGTGCCTTGACAAGAGCTTGCATAATGAAAGGCAAGTAGGTCAACTTTGGAGCACCTTCTGGGCGAGTAGCATTGAGGTGTTGGCGGAGTTCTTCAAGTGCAGTCACATCAACTTCTTCGAAGTATGAGAAGTGAGGGATGGTTGAGTAGGATGCAATCATTGAATCTGCAATCTTACGTCGTAGCCCAATGACCTTCATGGTCTCGGTGCCGTTGAGTTCAGTTCGCGCACGACCTCCCATTGGGCGTGCTCGACTGGCCCCTGAAGCGCCTCCAGCGATGTGGGCGTCCAAATCAGCATGACTGATTCGACCGCCTGGGCCGGATCCGGCAACATGGTCGAGGCTGATGTTTGCTTCTCGTGCTCGCTGTCGTACTGCAGGGCTAGCAAGCGCCTTGGTACCAGGTGCACGGGCAACTGGGGCAGCGGCGGGTGCTGCTGCTGGAGCAGGTGCTGGCGTTGGTGGTGCTGCTGGAGCAGGTGCAGCTTCTTTCTTTGGTTCAGGAGCGGCTTTCTTAGCAGGTGCTTCTTCGGAAGCCTCCTCGGCCGCCGCCTCTTCTGCTGCAGATTCTATTGCTTCCTCAACCTCTTCATCATTGTAATTCTTATCTTCTGAGTCTGCCGGTTTAGAGTTGATCTCTGATGCCTCTTCAACAGTCATCTCTGCTGCTCTTGCTTCTACCATCTCATCGACTCTTTCTTCGAAGGCTCTAGCCATGTGTTGAGATTTACGCTCTGCTTCCACTGCACGCTCAATCATCTCATATCTTTCCTTGATTGCTTTGTTCAAATCTTCGAATAAAGTCATGTGAGAAACATACCAATCGTCTCTTACCTTCATTTCTGCAACTGCAAGTCTGAGGTCATCATCAAGTTCGGTTGCAATGTTGAAAATCTTACCAAGACGGTCTTTTTCTCTAGAATATTTTTCTTCCATCTTTTCTAACTCAGGCTCTAAGTGCTCAACTCGCTTATCGGCTTTAGTTGCCTTCATTTCTAGGTCTCTAATACGGAAATCTTTCTCAGCAATCAGGGACTCCTGAGCCTCTTTTTCGATTTCACGTTCAATGATTTCTTTTTCTAAAACTTCAATTTCTGCTCTAGCATCTAAAAGATCCTTTTCTTGTCCTTCATATGCTGCGAATAATTTCTGAAGTCTCTCTGTTTCAGTTGCAAGTGCATCTTCAAGTTCGCTAATTCGAATCTCTGGAGTTATTGTTCCCTCATCCGCCATACAATCACCT
>Ga0208277_1001216_pt1 | contig 15122 bp, 15 predicted proteins | sample ETNtaG_5_FD_185782 | JGI IMG/M metagenome (GOLD analysis project Ga0208277, IMG submission 185782) | Marine microbial and viral communities from oxygen minimum zone, Eastern Pacific Ocean - ETNP201406SV205 (SPAdes) (version 2) | ecosystem: Environmental > Aquatic > Marine > Oceanic ...
ATATGCCGTCATACGTTTTCTTCCTGCTCCTAATGGTGAGGATCTACCATTTGTAAAACTATACTCTCATGCCTTCCAAGGGCCTGGCGGTTGGTACATAGAAAATTCTCTGACTACACTTGGTCAGAAGGATCCAGTTTCTGAGTTTAATACTACTCTCTGGAACAACGGCACTGATGCTGGTAAAGAAACTGCAAGAAAGCAGAAGCGTAAGCTTACTTATGTTGCTAACATCTATGTTGTAAAGGATCCAGCAAATCCTGAGAACGAAGGTAAAGTATTTTTATACAAGTTCGGTAAGAAGATCTTTGATAAGATCACTGCTGCAATGCAACCTGAGTTTGAAGATGAGGAAGCAATTGATCCATTTGATTTCTGGCAAGGTGCTAACTTCAAGTTGAAGGCAAAGAACGTTGCTGGTTATCGTAACTATGACTCTTCTGAGTTTGCTGCTCAAAGTCCTCTATTAGATGACGATGAAGCATTAGAAGCACTCTGGAAGAAGCAGAATTCTTTATCAGAATTTGTTGCTGCTGATCAGTTCAAAACTTATGATGAACTTAAGAAGCGTCTTGGTTATGTTCTTGGAAACAAGGCACAAGTACGTCAGGATCCTGAAGTAGTTGATGAAGACAATGATCGTGGAGTAGCAGAAGAATTAGTTACTGCTGCAACATCCAGAACTTCAACAACAGTTACTGAAGATGAAGATGATGATGCACTATCATACTTTGCTAAACTAGCACAAGAATAATTAGAAGGGCAATGTCAATAAGACCCCCCACATAGGGCCTCCAGTAAGGAGGATATAAAGACCCCATAAGGGGTCTTTTTTATGGCATTGTAACTCTTATATTTTCTGTTTGTACTGTATCTTCGTCTATGTATTGAGATGATTTTCCATAAACCATAATCTTTCTCATATCATTCACAAACTCTTGAAGATATCCTTGTCTTAGTAAGTTTATATTTCTCTTTTCATCGTTTAAACGAGTTTCATAATCATAATTACTAATACCAGTAACAGGATTTAAAGTTGCTGTTGGTTCTCCTGGTTTAGGTATACTGAAATTACTATCAACTACCTTACCTTTTGGAAGAATCAAACGACCATTAGAATCTTTAACTTCGGTTGTTTCATAATATCTAACATTATTTAAATCTGTACCATATTTTCCTGAAGCATATTCATATAGATCTTTGTTGTTGAGTGGCCATTCATTTCTTATATTAATAATACCAGCAGTTAGAATAACAACCCAATCGAATTCGGCACTACCATAGATTTCTTCTGCTACAACTTCTGGACGATATCCTTCTGGAATCTCGTACTTATCAAACATAACAAATGCAGTTCGTAGGTCATCTCTTAATTTGACCCTACGGAACAGATTTTTAACTTCAAGATAATCTAATGATGAGTTCTTATCCTTTAAAAAAGAAGGATAAAGTAAATTTGGTAGTTCTCTAAAGTATCCCATATTAGTAACCTACTGCACTATTACCTGGATTATTATCATAATCTTTATCGTAAATTGGTTCAAGTTCTTTGAATGATAGATCCAAAATCATTGCTGTTGGTGTTGCATCCTCATATGTTGCATATACACCGTCAGCAGTATAATTAACTGAACAATCAGTAAGGAAGCATTGTTTAAATTTATGTAAGAATGGATGATCTTTATTTCCACTTCTATATCTTAACCAAAAAACATTAGGTGTTTTAAGGAACCAAGAACCAGATTGAGAAGTTCCTTGTGCCTTTGCTGCCATATTTCTTTTAAATGCTCTTATAATTAATCCACACTGATTTGCTTCTGCAGCATTTCTTGGAGTCATTTTAAATTGGAATTTAAACATTCTTATTGTTGGACCATTAAATAGAAGTTCCATATTTGGATTTATAATTTCACCTTCTGATCTTGCTAATACTTGACTGAAGGTAACATTACCACCTAGAGCAGATACTGCTTGTGCTGAAAAATATTTAAGTAACAAATCAGAAGCAACTTCTTCACCACCGATTCCATCTAATGTAGATTTACCAAAGTCCATTGCTTGATCCATTATACCTGTTCCAGTCTCACTAAGAGTTTTATTACCACTTAGGAAATCCGATACAGTATTAATTGCACCTCCTGCTGCACTTAAACCAGCAGCTTGCAGTCCATTTAATGAAGAATCGCCATAACTTACAGAGTTTGAATCTTGTATCTGTGATGGTATTGGTAATAAGATAGTACCGTCATTAATGACTGCTCTTGTTGTTCTAGATAAATCTTGAGGAAGTGTACTTCCAGCATCATTTCCACCTTTTACATATCTTTTATCGGAACCAGGAGCTCTTACTAGATTGCTCATACCTAATGGTACATATTGTTTAATATCAAACTGTAGATAATCTGTTTGATCTGTTAATGCTTCATAAGGATATCTTAAAGTACCACCAATTTTTTCTTCTGGTTTTAATCTTTCTTTTAATCTTAAATTACTGAAATTATACCAATTTGTATTTCTGTTGGATTTACTCTTTGCTCTATTCTGTTCTCTTTCTTTTGCTTCTCTTTCTAAACGATTACTTCTATCTCCATAATAATCATTAAAATCTGCATTTTCGTCTGCATAAAGATGATCAGATTCTATCTCATCAGAAGCATTATCTGCAGAAGCATCGTAGTTTTCATCTACTGATAATGCATCATCAGGATGTATCATCCCATCAAAAACATTGTACCTGAGTCCATCTGCCCTTTGCTCATATAACCCGTTATGTAAATCTGGATTAGACATATTATTTCTTTTTTATCTATTTATACGAAACTTCTGAAAAGGTATAGTATCAAGGTCATTTAACTCATCATCATACACTTGATAGAGTCCTCCTGCTACTTCATTCCAAGTATATTGTCTCTGTTCACCCCAATGAAAGTTGATACCACGAAATCCCCATTCTAGTGTTTCGGTTACTGCAACTAATGGATTTTGATCATAGCGAATACCTGGTGTTTTTGGATTATATACAAAAATATAAAATTCACCAGGTTCAGGAACCTTGCCACCTTCTGTTAAAACACTAATGATTTCCAGCATTAAATCATCAGCATCTTCAGTGCCTAATAAATTATCCCTTATGCTACGGATGCGACTCATTTGATTCCTAGTTCTGTTTCTGTTAATATTTTAAATTCAAATCCCCTATCAACACACCATTCATTTGCCGCATTCCATTTTGCTTTATTCCTAGCAAACTCAAATGCTTCACGCAAATATCCTTTAGTCTGACGTTTTGGTTTTGCTGGTGGTGTAGTTTGACGTTTTGGTTTTACTTCAATAATATATTTTTTTATCTTCCCACCATTTTCTCTAACTTTAATATAGAAATCTGGAAAGTACCTATGTGGTCTATTATCAATAGGAGATCTATACCAAACATACATTTCTTCACTTCCCCATTCAAGTATATTGATATTTGAGTCACAATATTGCATAAACTTGCGTTCCCAAAGAGAGCGATATATAATATTAGTAGGGTCTCCTTTATACTTATAGGGGCATCTTGGTTGATATTTTCCTTTATAAGCCATATATAAATATAGGTATCATAGTAAATATTTAGAGTGCCAGAATCGTTAGCAAGATCTATATCAACATCTGAGGCTAAAACACTGATAGGTGGGTTAGCACAGAATAACCATTATTTGGTCAATTTTTCTGCATTGAAAAAACCCATATATGATTATTTAAAAGAATATACTAAGATGGGTGATATAAAAACTTTCTTAGGAAGAAAGGCAGGGATACTTTGTAGTGATGCATCATTACCTGCCTCTCAGTTTGCAACCAGTCAAGTAAAAGATAATTTTATGGGTATTCCTCAAGAGTATGCTCATACTAGAATGTATCAAGATATTAATTTTACATTTTATATTGATCAGGATTATTCATTATTAAAAATCTTTGAAGGGTGGATGGATTATATTTCTAGTGGAGCAAATAGTCAGGTAAAACAAGAATCCCATTCATATTATAGAAGATTGAGATACCCAGATACATATAAGGTTGATACGATGAATATTAGAAAATTTGACAGGGGACACCAGAATCAGATAAGATATAAGTTTATAAACGCTTTTCCTAAAGCAATTAATCCAATCCCTGTTACCTATGGTGCAGCAGAACTTTTAAAAGTAACTGTTCTTTGGAACTTTGACCGTTATGTGGTCTTCTAAATAAAATACTGAATTGTATAGATTATGCCTTTACCTCAAATTAATACACCGACATATGAGTTGGTATTGCCTTCAAATGGGAAGAAACTTAAGTATCGTCCTTTTTTAGTTAGGGAAGAAAAGATTCTAATTATGGCATTGGAATCTGAAGATATGCAGCAGATTAGTACTGCTATTATTGAAACATTAAATCAATGTATTCTTACTAAAGGAATAAAAGTAGAAAAACTTGCTACCTTTGATATTGAATATTTGTTTTTGAATATTCGTGCTAAGTCAGTTGGTGAGACTGTAGAAGTTAATGTTACTTGTCCTGATGATGGTCACACATCTGTTTCAATGGAGATTGATATTGATTCAATTAAAATTAAAAAGGATAAATCTCATAAAAATACAATTAAATTAGATGATAATCTTTCAATGAAAATGAAGTATCCTTCTATGGATCAATTTGTTGTATCTAACTTTGATAGTACTATCACTGATGTTGATACAACTCTTGGTATGATTATTGGATGTATTGATATGATTTACAATGAAGAAGAAAGTTGGAATGCTTCTGAGTCAACTGATAAGGAACTTTCAGAGTTTGTTGGAAATTTAAACACTAAACAATTTAAATTAATTGAAAAATTCTTTTCAACAATGCCCAAACTTACTCATACTATAAAGGTTACTAATCCACAGACTAAAGTTGTAAGTGACGTGACGTTGGAGGGTCTAGCAGCTTTTTTCAGCTAGGTATGGCTCATACTAATCTTGAGTCATACTATAAGATTAATTTTTCGTTAATGCAACACCATAAATACTCATTAAGTGATATAGAAAATATGATTCCTTGGGAACGAGAAATCTACGTTAGTTTACTACAACAACACATTGAAGAAGAAAATTTAAAGACACAACAGCAAAGTGGCAGTTAAACAAAAAATAACTAAAGATAATTTTAATTCTCCATTGAGAGATAAGGAATCGTGGAGCTATAGACCTACCAAAGAAAAAGATAAGAAGGATCAAAAATCTGGTAGGAGATTTTTTGCTTTTGCTGGAAAAGGAGCAGGAATGACTCCAGATCTTGTTGGGCAGAATAATGCTGCTAAACAATTACGAGAAACAAATGAAATTCTTATACAAATACAAAAACAATTAACGGTAGATTTTACTGGTCGTATTGCGGAACGTAAAAAAGAGTTTAAGGAAAGAAGAAAGGCATTATCTGAAGCAAAATTCTTCTCTAAAGAAAAGGCATTAGAAAGCACAAAGGGTGTTGGAAAATTTGTTAAGGATACAGCAGGTAAAATAGTGAGTCCTTTAGGTAAAGGATTTAAGGGTATACTTGAGGGTGTATGGGGTTTCCTTAAGAATATTCTTATTGGAGGAGCTGTTATTGGTGCATTAAAATGGTTAAGTGATCCTGAGAATTTGCAGAAGTTGAAGGGTGTATTTGATGTTATGGCGAAAAATTGGAAATGGATAGTTGGAGGGTTAGCAGCAATAGTTGGTGTTACTGCATTAGGTGGTATTGCTGGAATTATTGGTGCTATTACTACAGGACTTTCAATATTACTACCAGTTGCACTTGCTCTTGCAGCAGGATATGGATTGTATAGGTTGTGGATGGCTGGTGATGCACAAGAAAAGAAAACACTTAAAGCAGTCGCAAAGTATGGAGAAGAGGCTGTAAGAAAAGATTTAGAACGTAAAGTAAATAATCCTACTCTTATGGAAAGAATAAATGGTGTACATGCTGAAGCAAAAGAACAGTTACATTTTTTAGATACGGGATTAACAAAGCAGTATGGAATGAAAGGAGAAGATTATCTTAAGACTTTTGAAAAGAAAGCTACTGGTGGTTCAATTACAGGTGGAAAATCATATATTGTTGGTGAGAATGGTCCTGAATTATTAATTAGTGGTGGTAGTGGATATATTTTAGATGCTCAAAAAACTGCAAGATTATTAACTCCACCAGTTCAGGGTGGTTCATTTGATATTATACCTTTACCAGATAAGTTTATAAAATCTAATAAAGATAATACTGTAAAGGTAGCTTCTAAAGCAAATAAGCTTGTAAAAGTTTCTCCTATTAATCCATCTAATCGTTATATGGTTGATGTTCCAGAGATATTAGGTATAAGATAAGATGTTGCAAACAGAAGTAAAAAAATTAAAGATAACTGCAGAGAATATTAATAGTGTTCTGACGAAGAGTAATAGTGTAATAAAAAAAAGAAAAAAGAAAAATGCAGAATTAGAAAAAATTATTGATGCACGGAGTATACGAAGAGATAAAGAATCCAATTTAGAAAAAAAATCTGTAAAAGGTGGAATGTTTAAATCATCTTTAGATGGTATTAAAAAGACTATAATAAGTGGTCCAATGGATGTAATGGGGAAGGTTATCCAATTCGGATCTATGATTTTGTTGGGTGGATTACTGAAATCTTTACCAGATCTTTTAATGAAAGGTGGAGGAATATTTGGAAAACTTGCAGAATGGGGTAAGGGAATAGCAGAATTCTTTAAAGGTATATGGGATTCTATTAGTAATTTTGCTAAAGCAGTAGGAGAAAATGAAACAGTAAAGAAAATTCTTAAAGGTGCAGGAGATATGTTTAATGCTATAAAGGATCAGTTACCAACATTAGAAGATCTAGCTAATAAACTTAATAGTGTATTAAAACACGGACCATTAGCATTATTTGTTAATGATAAACATTTTAATAAAAAAGGTGAATTAGATCCTGAAACTCAGATAAAAGATGATGATACAGGTGAAAATAAAAGATTCAGTGAGACATTTGATACTGTTGATAATGAGAAATTAATAAAAGAATGGAAGTCTCTTTATTATCTTGATGAAGATGGTACAGTAAGACATAAAGATAGTGGTAAAAAAGCTATTGGAGCTCGGTTTATGGGAATTGGTACGGGCATTGATTTTGAAGATATTAAAAAAATGTTAGATAGAACTAGATTCCCAAGTCTTCAATCATCCATTAAAAATGTTAATTTGATTGGTAATAATAGTGTATGGGGCAGTAAAACAAAAACCATCTATATGCCACAAAGAGTAATTGTAGAGGTATAATATGAAACAACCACAAGAAGCAGCACAAGCATCAAATTATCCATTATTACAAGTTATAAAGGATGATAGGAAATTAGTTAATATTCAAGGTAAAACTGTTAGATTGGATTATTATGAAAGTGTATATTCTCCAACAGTAACTGCATCATTAGTAGAAATGGATAGTGGTGCTAGTCCAAAATTAAAAAATAATCTTGGAAATAGAGGAACACTTAAAGATGTTTTACCGATTGAAGGATTTGAGCAAGTAGCATTTATAATTAGTACTGCATTTGGGGAATTAAATTATTCTCCACCAAGAAATATACCTTTTAGAGTTACAGGAACACCAACTATAATTGAAGATGGTATGAATCAACTTGTGTCTATCAATCTTGTTTCACAACATGAAATTGATAATGCACAAACTCCTATAAAATCATATTTTAGGGGTAGGATTAATGAGACTGTAGAAAAATTATTAAAGGAATTAAAGATTCCAGACTCTAAATTAAAAAATATATTTGATTCTAATAAATCAAATATTGAAGATACTCAAAATAATGAACAAGTTACTGGTAGATCTCGTTCACCATTTGAGATTATTTTAGATCTATGTAAAAAATCTATTCCAGTTGTAGGAGATCCAGGATTCTTTTTCTATCAAACACAAGATGGATTTCATTTTAAATCCATTGATACTCTTATTACTGAAGGTATGAAATTGTTGGAGGAGAATGATACGTATAGGGGGTTTCATACTTACTATTATAGTCCAGGAGTTTATAATCAGTATGATGGTAATAATAATTTTAGGATTTTAGAATCACCTAAAATAATAAAGGATCAGGATGTATTAGAATCATTAGAAAATGGAACTTATTCTGCTAGGTTTATAACTACTAATCCATTAACTTTTCAGACTAAAGAGGAAGTTGTTAATTTGTTGAGCAAATCGAATCTTGGTAAAACTCAGAAACCTAATCCAAATGTAGATAAAAATAATTTTCATGTTACTTATTCTAGTATTTTAGATATTGGATCATCAGAACCTGGTATTGGTGTTATTGAATTAAATAGTCCACTAAGATGGGAAGCATTAGCAAATATGAGGTATAATCTACTTCATGCTCAAGTTATGCAGGTTCAAGTTCCTTGTAATATAAATCTTAAAGCAGGTGAAGTTGTTAGAATTAATATTGCTAATGTCACATTGGATAATAAAATATATGATATGTGGAATCAACAACGAAGTGGAGATTATCTAATCCTACATCTTTGTCACCATTTTGATCCAGAAAGTTCATACACATCCATGACACTTGCTCGTGATACTTATGGATTGTATAAAAACAGTTATTAAATAAATGTCTAATTCTGTAAAAAAATCTGATAATAATACCTTTGGAAAGAATCCATTACAATCTTGGATTGGAATTGTTGCACCTTTTGCAGCACAAGAAGAGCAGGCTAAAGGATTGGGATGGGGATGGAGATTTAAGGTTCGTATTGTAGGAGATCACTCAGATACGGATAATATTTCTGATGAAGATCTTGATTATGCTTACTGTTTACTTCCAACTACTGCTGGATCAGGTGGTGGAGGAAGAATAAGAACTGTAAGGATAGTTCAGGGTGATATGGTTTATGGAATATATGGATCTGGTAATAGTTCAGGAATACGTTTAATCTTAGGTGTTTTTCCAAGAACAGCATCTATTGAATATGGAAAGTTTGGTAAGTTTGATCCAATAAAAGGATGGTATGGAAATATTAAACCTTCACCATTAACAGGTGATAATGAGATTAATGATCTTGGTACTGCTACACCCAATAGTGCTCCAATATTAAATAAAACCAATATTTCATCTAGTGAAGAGCAGATGGAGTCGATGGGTATTCTCATTGGAACTGATGGTCCAAAATCAAATGTAATTAAGGAAAGACCAAGAGTTCCTGCTGATCAACCTTGGAATGGTGGTAGTATAACTAGAGCACAATTAAATTATATAAGAACTAATAGTGGAGATCCTAATTATACTGGGTATTATGCTGGTGCATTTTCAGGAATCCCTACTGAAAACGAAATTCGATCTCGACAGATTTATGATGCAGAAACACAAGCAATTCTTCAAGGTTTGATGGAAGAGATTGAAAGAACTCAAAAATCAAACTAAATAAATTTACTGGAGGTATAATTAAAATGAACATGCATGAACAACAAGTATTATTTTTTGGCAATGAGGAAGCTGAAAATTTAATACAATTTGAAGGTACTGGTAATGAAAATTATTTTTTACTTGTTCATAGGGGAACTGGTGAAATTCAGATATGGAATCAAGAGTGGGGAGTTGGTATTACAGGTGATCGGTATATAGGTAGTATTCAATATGATGCGAGTACTGATACCTATAAGTATCCAGATAGTCAATTTTATAAAAAAGTTATACGTGAGTATGAGAAAGAGGTTTTTAATGATCCTAAAATTATAAAAGAAATTATTGTAAAGGCAAGAGAATTATCAATTAATCAATATAGAAATGAAGGTGATGAGTTTAAAGGACAGGGTTATGCTAATCCAAACATTGGATTTATACCAGATGTATTTGAAAATAAAGGAGCAGATAATGTCTTTATTGAAGTTGATGCTAAAGCTAAAGAAGTTTTTTATGATTCGGATGGTAGATCGTATATTAGAATTCCAGGAACAGAGACAAAGGATAATTTAGATGGAAGAAAATATGTTGATATATCTATAGGTTCTGGAAATGAAAACTTAATAATTCATGATGAGAAGGCTGCTAAGGGTGAAATAAAGGATGGTCAGAGTTCATTAGGACTTAAGACTGGTAATGGGGTTACTTCAGAGGAAGTCTTACAATCAACAGCGACTGATATAAAGAAAGAATTTAGATTAAATGATCTAAATGATGAACAAATTGAAAGAATTACTCAAATTATTAGGGATAATCCTAGTGATAGTGGTTCACAATCATATATTCTGGCAGTAAAGAAAGTTTACCCTGAGTTATTTGAGAATATTCAACCATATAGTAAAGAAGATATAGAGTCTATGTCTTATGAAGATCAATGGGATTATAAAGAAAGAATAGCAGCTTATCAGAGAAGACAGAATGCAAAGGAGAGAAAACTTCCTCATGATTCAGATACTGCAGGAGTTGATGTCCTTATAGGTGATCCTTGTCTTAATGACTTCTTTGGTGGTATTGAAAAAACTTTGAATGGTTTTATGAAGAGACTTGCTGGTAATAAACTCGTAGGAAATTTAGCAGCATTGGGTGGTGGATTAACTCAAGGATTTGGATTCCCAGCAGAGTTGAAAAGTACAGTTGGTTTAATCAAAGATATTTCTAGGAATCTGGTTGGTAAGATGGCAGGTGCTTTAGAGGATAAGTTAATATCATTTATATCTGGTGGTGTTAAAGGTATGACGCAGTTTTTCTTTAATACAATTAGTAATCCTATCTCAGCATTAGCAAATGCAACTGGTTTCCAAAGTGCATTAACTAATCCAGTTGGTATGTTATTCAATGCAATGGGATGTGTCGCTTCAAAGATTACTGATGCATTAGGTAAGACGATTGAAGATATGCTTACAAATATGGTTAAATCAGTTATAAATCCTGCTGTTTGTGTTGCTGATCAATTTATTGGTGGATTATTTAATAAAATTACTAATGTAATGGATTCTATGATTGGACCTTTCATTCTTCCTATTGAACTGTTAATGAATCCATTAGGTGCAGTTGCAGGAGTTTTTGGATTAACAGATGTACTTAGAAAAGGTGCTAACTTGTTTGATAAAGCACTTAATCTTTTTAGATGTGGAAAAGGTTCAGGTAAAACATGTCCAACTAGTTCAGTATATAAGATTGATGCAGGTGTAATACCAATACTTAGTGAAAACGCACAAAACAGTCACGTAAAGAAAGCAATTGATGGTGCTAATAAGGGATTAAAGAATCTTGGGGTAGGTATTACAACATCATTAAATAAATTTGAGGAGAATGTTGGTAAGATGTCAATCTTTGGATCAAAACTTAGTGATGTTGATGCTGTTGAATGTGAAACTGGTGCAGTAACAAAATGTGGTTATCCAAAAATTAAATTCTTCGGTGGTGGAGGAGAAGGTGCTGTTGGTAAAGTTATCCTTGGTAGGTTTGTTTCTAATTTTGATACCGAGAATCTTAGAAAAGATGTAAAACAAACTGCAAGTATTATTGGTGTAGATATGACTTATCCTGGTGAAGGATATGAAGAAGCACCTTATGTGCATTTTGAAGATAGTTGTGATCAAGGATATGGTGCTTATGGTAGAGCAATCGTTGATTTTAATATGAATTCTCCTACTTATGGTCAAATTACTGATGTTATTATACTTTCTGAAGGAGAAAATTATCCACCAGGTGCTCCAGAAGATGCTTTTGTTGAGAAAATACTTGTTCAAGATCCTGGAAATGGATATTCTGACGAGGATAAGATGGAAGGGTTTGACATGGTGGTTAAAGATGGTAGAATTGCCGAGGTAAAACCAAATAGAAAGGCATATCGTTTCTTACCACCAATGAAAATACTTACTCAGACGGGATCTGGAGCAATTTTACGACCAATAATGACTACTAAAGCACCTCAAATGGAAGTCGAAGAGCAAATTGACTGTGTTACAACATAATGGCTGAATCAAATTCTCAAGAAAATAGGACGATTGACCTGTTTGGACCTCAGTTTCTTATTGAAACAGGTTCAAGAGCAGTTGGTGTTGGTGGTCAAAATGTTTTTAATATATCATCAATCAATGACGATGGAGTAAGATACACTCAATCTCTTACTCAGACGGGATTATCTAAAATTAATGCTGAAGGAATATTACAAATAGAGTCTGGTATTAAGAATCAATCATCAGAAGGTGTTGCTTTCTTTGCTTGTGCTCATAATGGAGATATGGCTCTTAGTGCTAATAAAGGATGGGTTAGAATTAAGGGTAGAAATATTGTACTAGATGCTACTAATAAGATAGTAATTAAGGGTCAAGATATTCAAATTGGTAATGAAGATAAGCATGCTACTGAAAGAATAATTATGTCTGCAACAGAAATTGATGCAGGTGAACCATTAAGAGGAAATATAGCAGATCTTCTTAAGACCAGTAGCATCTATCAAGTTGGTATGTCTTTACTAGGTATGACTCCATATGGACGATTAGCAGCAGGAATTAGTAAAGGTGTTGGTTTTGCTAAAAAATTCTTCGGATAGTACTAATGGCTATAGAAAATCCTACTAACATTACTTTTTCCGAGTCAGGGGATAGTGTATTTCAAAACGTATATATTTACGGGAAACTTAATTATGATTTTGATAATGATGATATTACAGTAAAAAGTTTAAATATAACTGGACCATCAAATGTAACTGATCTTACAGTTAGTGGTAATCTTAATGTAACAGGATCAAACACGAAAATTGGACAAGATATTGTAACTAGAAATCTTAAGGTAACTGGAATAGCAACAATATCAACTATTAAGGATAATAATGGTAGTACAGGAAGTGCTGGACAAGTTCTTTCTACGGATGGATCGGATTTAGAATGGATTAATACTAGTAGTGCTAACGTAGGATCAGCATCTAAGGTTGGTGTTAATCTAGACAGTGATAGTGCTACTACAATGTATATGACCTTTGTAGACGCTACATCTGGTAATGAAGAGATTAGAGTTGATAAGTCATTAACATATAAACCAAGTACAGGATCATTCTTAGGACTTACTACATTTACTGATATAAAATCTACTAGTTTACATGTTACTGGTGGAGTTAAAGATACCAGTGGTGATGTGGGTAGTTCTGGGCAAGTTCTCTCTGCAACTGGTACTGTTGGTGGTGGTACTAACTGGATTAATGTAGGTGATATTTCTGCTGGTACTGCTAGTTCTATATCAGTTACTGCAAATAGTGCCAATAAAGATCAATACATTCCATTTCTTAATGAAACTAGTGGTACTCAGCAAGTTAGAGCTGATGCTGGTTTAAAATATAATCCAAATACAGATACCTTAAAACCAGGAAGAATTTCTCTTGCTGATGATGATGAAATAAGATTTGGTAATAATAATGATTTAAAAATATCTCATACTGATAGTCTTTCTGGTCAAAATGATTCTAATGGAGATAGTGTTCTTGCTGGTACAACTTGGTGTTCATATATCAAAGAGACTGGAACAGGTCCATTAGTATTTAAGACAGATGGTGGTCCTTCATCAGGAGCATTTCAATTCTATGATACTAGTTGGCGACCAATATTAAAATTATTCAGTGGTACTGGTGCAAGAGCTTCTTTATACTATGCTGGATCAGAAAAACTAATTACTTCTTCAACTGGTATTGATGTGACAGGAACTGTTGCTGCTACTTCTTTAACTGCAAGTAGTTCAGCAACTTTAACTGCATCTGATGTAAGTTCTGGTGTTACTAAGGTATTGGCTGAAACTGGAAATGATAATGTTGTTAAACATGCAAGTGCTGCTGCGGTACGTACTTTCTTAAATGTTGCTGATGGTGCAACTAATGTAACTAATAATAATCAATTGACTAATGGTGCTGGTTATATAACTTCAGCACCTTCTAGTGATGCACATATGACTGTATTTACTTCAAATGGAACATTTTCTCCACCTTCAGGGACATCAAGTTATATTGTTTGGGTAACTGGAGGTGGTGGTGGAAGTGGAGCTGCAAAAGGAGAATTTGATGATAGTAATGTTCCTGGTTATAGTGGTGCTGGAGGTGGTGGTGGAACTGCTGTCCGTAGATATAATTCAGGTGAAATGGGTTCTTCTGCATCAGTCACCGTAGGTGGTGGAGGAAGTGGTGGATCTGGCAGTGGTGGAGGTAGTCAGGGTGGACATACTCAATTTAACCCAAATGGAAGTGGTTCGACATTATCTGGATGGGGTGGTGGAGGTTCTTCTGCTGCTAACGAGACTACTACTAATGGTGGAGGTGGAGGTAGTACAGCCAATGGACAATTTGATATACCTGGTCAAGGTGGAGGAAGAGGTAATAGTAATAAACATTCTGAAGGTAGTAGTGCTAATATAACTCAAGGAGGAGAAACTTATTGGGGTAATGATGCATATGGAAGAGGAGGAGATGGTAGAAATAGAACTTCAGATGGTTGGCAAAATGGTGTTAGTGGTGCTAGTGGAATTTGTATTGTCTATTCTTTCTAATGATTCGTAATCCAATTGATGTTGTTACTGTATCAAAGATACAGAAATTACTTGATCCTTTTATTGAACCTATAAGTCGTATACAGAATTATGTTCCTGATTGGGAGAAACATCTTTCTAAAGAATCTTTATTATCATTAGTTGGTGAGGATGTTCCTAAAAATAGAACTGCAAACTTAGAAAGACTTACTAACTATGTTCAATTGAATGATATGATGCTGAGTCTTGTCAAATCATATTATCCAGACTGTGAAGTAAAATGTAGTGGACATTTTCATTATCCTAAAACTGGATTTATGGGATGGCACACAAACCATGATAATCCACACGAAAGAGTTTATATTGCATATGCTACTGAGGAAAAAAAATCATTTTTTAGATATTATGAGAACAAAAGGATTGTTACTGATTATGATAATAAAGGAATTACTGTCCGTAAATTTCAAGTTACTGGTGAACGACCATACTTTTGGCACTGTGTAGGTTCTGAATGTGATAGAATAAGCTTTGGGTACACACTAAATAAAGACAAAAACAATGGCTAGATACGCACTCGTTGAAGATAATAAGGTA
>Ga0208277_1001217_pt1 | contig 15104 bp, 13 predicted proteins | sample ETNtaG_5_FD_185782 | JGI IMG/M metagenome (GOLD analysis project Ga0208277, IMG submission 185782) | Marine microbial and viral communities from oxygen minimum zone, Eastern Pacific Ocean - ETNP201406SV205 (SPAdes) (version 2) | ecosystem: Environmental > Aquatic > Marine > Oceanic ...
CCAATAATTCTGAATCAAAGAAATCATCAAAAACGAAGAAAGCTTCGGAGACGAAAAAACCAACAAAGACTAAGAAATCTCCAAAGACCGATTCTAAAATAAGTAAAGTCTCGACAGATAAAGTCCTGCCTTGGGAAGATATCGTTCCCCCTAAATAGTTAACATATATCCTCGTAGACAGCTTCAATTGCTTCTTCGAGGATATCAAAGACCTCTTCAAATCCTTGATCACCACCGTAGTATGGATCGGGAACTTCCTCTAGGTTTTGATCTGGTAAGTATTCAAGTATCAGTTTGATTTTGTCTCTATGTTCTTTTGGGCAATAATTTACTAAGTGTTGTTGATTTAATTTATCCATTACTAAAATTAAATCATAATAATCAAAATCGGATTGTTTGATTTTCCTGGATTTCAAATATGAGAGATCAATGCCTCTTAATGCAGCAACCTCCTGACATCTTGAATCAGGGGAGTGTCCAAGGTGATAGTCATGAGTTCCGCATGAATCGATTTCAAATCTATCTGCTGAATCATCTGCATTCACTTTATGGATCAATAATCCCTCGGCTGTGGGCGAGCGACAGATATTACCCATGCAAACAAGAAGTATTCGGTATTTATTTTCAGTCATTTTGCAAAATCGATTGAACTAATTCTAGATCATCCTGGGTGTCTACATCTGGTCCCGGGATCGATTGCGCCTCCTCAACCTTTATTCTCATATTCAATGAATACGCCCTGAGTTGTTCGAGCTTTTCTTTTTTCTCATCTTCGCTTTGAGGAGATAAGCTAAATCTTTTCAAGCTCACAACATTGTATGCGTATATTCCGATGTGCCTCCCCAAGTTTTTCTTAAAATCACCGCTATTGATGTTTCTTTTGAAGAAAAGTGCGTCATGTGAGATTGGATCTGCCAACACTTTAACAACATTTGGATCGATTATTTCATGATCTTGAATGGGCGCTGAAAGAGTTGCTATATCGCAATCATTCATCATTTGTGCAATTTGATTGATATTCTCAGGTGGCATTAAGGGGTTGTCTCCCTGTAAGTTCACAACGACCTGATCATCATCCCAATTAAGACGATCACATACCTCAAATATACGGTCTGTGCCGGATTTATGATCTTCATTAGTCAACTCTACAATTGCACCAAACGATCTTGCCACAGAGGCAATTTCCTCAGAATCAGTCGCAATGAGTACACTCTTAGCCTTACTAGCTATGGCTCTTTGGTAGACCCATTGAATCAATGGCTTGCCGTCTATCAATGCCAATGCCTTTCTAGCCAGCCTCTTTGAGTCCAATCTTGAAGGTATTACGACATAAAAATCATTCATTGGATAATCTCAAATATTTTATTCATCATGCTCTGTTCTTGCGATTGGTCAATCATCATCTCTGGAATCAACTCCCATGTCTCTTTTGGGAGATCATCTTTTGAATATTTTACCAAGTCCTTCGGCGTTAGAAATAATGGTCTGCCTTGAAGATTCTTTATTTCTGATGAATCAATTACTCCATGGTCTTCAACCTTTATGTGATTAATATTGATTCCTAACTTGATCAATTTCTGAATCAAGACATTTGGATCACCAATCCCTGCAATAAGATTGACATCATAATTTATAAAAGCATCAATCGATCGGATTTGACCGTTATGTATATTTTTTACTGTATTGTTCTCAATCTCAAAACCAATCGTATTTTCAAGATGAAGATCTTCATCGATTTTTTTGCCATTGAGGCAAATAAAATCAATTGTATGCAGTCGATCTAATCCCTCCCTCAAAGGTCCGGCAGGTAGCAAGCGGCGATTACCAAAAGCTCTATTAGAAGAGACAACAGCAAGTTCTAGGTCTCTCTTTAATGCAAAGTGTTGAAGCCCATCATCGGAGAGAATGACATCGACACCTCTTTCAAAGAGTAGATTTGCTGCCTTCAATCTTTGACTGCAAACACAGACAATTGCGTTCGAATGCCTTGATAGATAAACCGCCTCATCTCCATAATCCTGTGCTTTACTAGTTTCATCAAGAATATAAGGCATTGAATTGGATTCCTTCCCTTTATAGCCCCTTGTTGCAATTCCTACTTTTTTTCCAGCTTTAGAGAGCGCATTTGCTAAATATAAGGTCAAGGGAGTCTTGCCAGTGCCCCCAACGTTGATATTGCCAATAACGATCACAGGAACTTCGGGTTTATCGCTTGAAAGAACACCAGAATCAAAGAGCGCTTTTCTTGTTTTAAATAAAAAACCGTAAATCCTTGATAAACCTATCAGCAGCAAAGGAGGTTTCTTATCTTGATACCATATGGTTTCTAGTATCTGAATGATCTTAGTCATTAAACTGCATCTTATGCAAAAGAGCATAATCACCTTCTTGGCTCATTAATTCGTCGTGTGTGCCCTCTTCTACAATTTCACCATCCGATAAGACCAGAATTCTGTCTGCATTCTCAATTGTGCTTAATCGATGAGCAATCACAAAAGTTGTCCTGTTTTTCATAAGGCGATCAAAAGCCTTCTGAATAAGTTTTTCACTCTCAGAATCAAGTGAAGAGGTCGCCTCATCGAGTATCAGTATGGGAGCATCTTTTAGCATTGCTCTGGCGATAGCGATTCTTTGCCTTTGACCACCAGAAAGCAGGATTCCCTGATCACCAACTCTTGTTTGAAGGCCTTTTGGTAGATCATCAATAAACTCATCAATGTGAGAATCTCTTATTGCAACTTGGATTTCATCGCTTGAATGACCTCCATAAATTATATTGTTCTCAATCGTGTCATTAAAGAGCGTGACCTCTTGTGTCACTATACTGATATTCGATCTTAGCGATTGCAGCGTATACGTTTCTATGGGTAAGTCATCGATTTCAATACAACCGCTTGCGACGTCATAAAATCTAGGTATTAGATTAACAAGGGTGCTTTTTCCACTTCCAGATTTTCCAACAATTGCTATCGTCTGTCCCGCTTTGATTATTGTGTTGATGTTCTTGAGAGTTTCCTTATCGGCGCCATATGAAAATGAGACATTTCTAAATTGAACGGAACCGTTTAATTTCATCGCATCCTTTGTGCCAGAATCCAATTCATTTCTTTCGTCCAATAGATTGAAAATACTGGATGCAGCTGCGATTCCTCTTTGGATCATCGCATTGACATTAGTGAGTCTTTTAAGGGGTGTCATTAGCAGGACCATGGCCGTGATAAAACCACTGAAATCGCCAACGGTCATTGATCCTTTGACTTCATCGAGTGTTGCGATATAAACGACTCCTGCCACACCTAATGAGGCCACAAAGATTGTCAATGCATCGCCAATGGCTTTGGTTCTCAATAATTTCATATGATGACGTCTATTCAACTCATTGATTCCAGCAAATCTTGTCCCTTCATCCTCTTGCCCATTAAAGATTTTTATAATTCGGTGATTTTGAAGCGTTTCCTTAATCGAATGAGTCACATCTCCCATGGAATCTTGAATCCTCTCGCTGTATCTCCTAAAAAGCGTGCTTAAGATTTTAACGATGAGAGCTATGACTGGTGCCGCAGCAAAGATTACTGCGGACAGCATAGGGCTCAGATAGACCATGTATATGCTTAAAACTATGATGGTGAGACTGTCACGAATTAAAACTGTCAGAACATTCGCTGTCGATTCAGAAACTTGTTCAATATTAAAGATAACTTTTGAAAGCAAGTCCGCATTTGACTTTTGATCCAGGAATGATGTGGGCAAATAGAGAAACTTTTGGTAAACATCTGATCGAACACGACGTATAACATGCCTGCTTATCCAAGACATATTGTATGTAGAAAAGAATCCCGATATCCCTCGAATAATGAAAATTATAATCACGCCAACTGGCAAAACCCACTTGAGATTTCCGGTGTCAAAGGAATCCATATTTCCGGCAAAGCTATCGGTTAATATTTTTATCAAAAATGCAAACCCGGTATCGGTCACTGCAAAAATCAGCATGGCTAAAACGCCGATTGAAAAGACAAACCAATATTTTCTGCCGTAATCGAGGAGCCTTAAGTATGTTTTTAGTCCATTGTTCATAGAGGGGTCATTATACTTCAACCAAAAGAACTAAAGAGCATTCATAATATGTTGATAATATGAATTTTTTTTATTTCCCGATCAGTAAACCTCCATCAATTTGATAAACTTTTGACATCTTTTCAGCCAAGACCTGATCATGTGTGACCAGTATCAGACCGGATCCAACGGTGTCCCTCAATTCCATAAACTGATGAAATATCGTCATTGACGCAATGGGGTCCAAGTTTCCTGTGGGTTCATCAGCTAGAATAAATTGGGGTTTCGTCACCAAGGCACGAGCAATTGCAACTCTTTGACACTCTCCTCCAGATAGCTCATGAGGTTTGTGATTGAGCCTATGATTCATGCCTATCGACCCTAGAAGTTGTTCGCTCTTGGTTCTGGACTTCACGATTGAAAGATTTCTCACCAACAATGGCATCATGACATTTTCCAATGCAGTGAATTCAGGAATCAAATGATGAAATTGATATATAAAACCGAAATAGAGATTTCTCAGTGATGACTTTCTGCTTTCTTTTGAGTCCGTTTCATTTTCACGATTGATGATGACTGTTCCGCTTGAAGGGGAATCAAGCAAGCCAATAATTTGCAACAAGGTTGTTTTGCCGCTGCCAGATGGTCCTGTGATTGCAACCGTCTCTCCGGACTCAATACTTAAGTCAACGCCTTTAAGCACATCGACAGTCTCATCTCCTTTTTTGAAGTTTCTTCTTAGATCTTTAATCTCAATCTTCATTGTTATTTGAAACGTATGTTTTTCATTAAAATTGCTGGGTCGGTTTTAGTGGCGTTGTATGCAGGCACTAGAGAAGATAATATCGAAAGTATGAGTGTAAGCACAGAGATACGAATGGTTTCACTCCAATCGATGATGCTCGGAATCTCTGCAAGAAAATAGATCTCTGGCTGATACAACCTCACGGATATGGTTTGCTCAATAAATGTCACTACCTGTGAAAGATTTTCACTCAAAACCACAGACAATAAAATACCTATGAGCAATCCAACCAAGCCGAAACATGTGCCAAGAATAATGAATAAGTAAAATATATTCTTTTTATCAAATCCGACAGCAATCAAACTAGCAATGCTCGAGCGTTTTTCGTTGATCAGCATGCTTTGTGTTGAAACAATATTAAAACATGCAATTGTGAGTATGGACATGAGGACTAAAAATATAATCTGTCTGGTTAAATCAAGAGATCTAAAGAAATTGGGATTTTCTGATGACCAATCACTTACCCAACCCTTTGCATTGATTGATCTCGCAATCTCTTTAATTTTTTCCTGAGAAGATGAAGGATCAATAAAATCAAAAACATATCCGGTAACATTGCTGTCCAATTGAAGAAACGCATCGGCATCTTTGATGTTAATCATAGCAATGCTTTCATCGATTTCAAAAATGCCTGAATCAAATATACCTGTGACAGTAAAATCCTTCATTCTCGGTAAACCCCCAAATGGGAGGACAAGCTTTTCATTAGTCAATAATCTCAACTTATCGCCAATGCCTACATTTACTTTCTGTGCAAGATCATTGCCAATAATTATGCTGAAAGGTTCAGACAAAAGTTGATCATCTTGATCAATGAGAACAGTGCTGAGCTTCCTCTCAATCAAATATTTTTGATTCTCATATGCAATTAAACGGATTGGATTAATCAGCTCATCTTTTAGGATTAAAACGCTGTCCTCTGTGAACGCTGAGTACCCTTGAATATCAGAATTATTCTCAAAGGCATCAATAAATCCTTTATTTGATTGGTTTGACTCCGCTGTTCTTATGGTTGCATGAGGCGTGAAACTGAGCATCTTTTCTTTGATTTCAATTTGAAAACCATTCATCACAGACATTACGGTTATGATGACACAAACACCCAATGAGATTCCAAATAGACTCATATAGGCAATGCTTGAGAATAATGCCTCCCCTCCTCTAGACCTCATAATGGATATCAAGATTTTCCAGCTTAAAAAAAGTTTAGGAGAAATACTCATGAACGATAAAGACGCATCAGTTTAGGAACCGTATACGTTGAGGTTATCCTGCTGGGTAGGTATGAAGCCACCAGGCCCATCATAATTGTCATGAGAGAGATCCAGATGAATTGATGTGATTTGATTATAAATGGCATTGAATCAAGGATGTACAAACCAGGAGGGAAAAAGTCAAAATTAAAAATGCTTCGACTGATGCTCTCGATGTGATTCAAATTATAAAGCACAAGCAATGAAGCAATGATTCCACCAAGAACGCCCATAATGTTAGCAGCACATCCTTGAATCAGAAATATGTGCGAGACATCGCTTTGGTTATATCCAATAGATTTTAGAATCGCTATGTCTCCTTTTTTATTTTCAATCGTCATTGAAATCATCACCATCACATTGAAAATCGCAATCAAGACGACAAAAAACAGCAAGCCGGTCATGACTGCCTTTTCAATCACAATGGCTTTAAACAGATTTTCATTTAAGTCAAACCAATCAGACATTTCATATTCAGATTGTCCAATGGTTTCTTTGATGTCAGTGGCCATAGATTGAACGCTAAAAGGATCTTCCAGCCAAAGAATCAAATGATGCTCTGCACCCTTCTCGCTTGTAAACTCTTTAAACGCCATTGTGTTCATAACAATTTCTGTTGAACTAGATTTTATCTCTTCGGGAATTTGAATATGGCTTACTCTGTATGATCCACCTCTTATCAATGACAATGTATTGTTTTTTATTGCAGGAATACTGATCGAGAGTGGATCCTTATAACCAACACCTAAATGTGATGCTAACGATGCATCAATCATTATTTCATTAGCGCCAATAGCTATTGAGTGAGCTCCTGGATCATCATAAGATCTGATGACCGCGGCTTGAATGACTGAATCGGATTCGACGACTGCATTCATTTGAGAAAAGGATTTGCATCCAACCAGATTGGATAGATCAAAATGCTTGCAACGCAATTCATCAGATCCGTTATCTGCTGTATTTTTTAGCACGATGTGTGGCTGAGATTTGAGTATATTCTTATAAATCTCTTCCTCAAAACCATTCATGACAGAGATGACGATCAGAATTGAGGCAAGCCCAATTGCGATCGCAAATGAAGAAGCCCAATTAACTATTGGTATATAACGTCTATCCATCCGATTGGAAAATAAACGAAGTGCTATAAATAACTTACCTTTCAACCATTTTCTCTTTAAAAAAATACATCAATCATCATAATCGGTTATCTCGCTAAAGACGAAATAATTTGTTCGACTTTATGGAATAATAAAAACCGTTTATGGATCATGATAACTCAAACTAAAGTACTGATAGAAAAACAACCGGAAGCCTCGATTTCTCATCTGAAATTGGGACAGCTTTATGGTTCATCAAAGAATTTAGCAATTGCAGAAATACTGGATAAAGATATATTTTCAGTCATTGTCTGTCCAAATTCAGATTCGGCTCAGTCGGTCTTTAGGGATATCCAGTTTTTTTCCAAGAATAATGTCCGTGTTGAGCTTTTGCCTGATCTAGAAATGCTCCCTTATGACTTAAATCCACCCATCAAAGGACTTAAAGCATCTCGTTCTGAGACATTCTATAAACTTGCCACAGGAGACATAGGGTTATTGGTTCTCAATGCACAAAACCTACTTTGGAGAATTCCAGAACCGTCTTTTTTTATCGACAATTCCAAATACCTTAGGAAATCTGATGTAATTACTATTCATGAAATCCAAGATATTTTTTCTAGTAGCGGATTCGAGAGAAAAAATATTGTTAGCTTTCCGGGTGAATATTCAATCAGGGGGTCAATCATAGACTTTTATTCAACAATCAATCAATTTCCTGTAAGGCTTGATTTATTGGATGAGACAATCGATTCAATGAGGTATTTTGATATTGAAACGCAGCTCACCATTGAACCCATTGATGGTTGCAACATCGTTCCTGTCGACTTCTTCTCGAAAAAAGAAGAACAGATTGAATTCTTCAAGATGAACTTTCGAAACAGCCATGAAGGCAATCATATGGAATGGCCCTTGTATCAAAGCATTGATGAAGACTATGAAGCGAATGGGACTTATAACTATCTGCCATTCTTTCACAAACAAACCGTTTCATTATTGAATTATTTTGAATCGGATACACGGTTCTTCTGCATTGGGGATATTCAAGAATCATTGAATGCTTATCATGACTTGATTAACTCAAGGTTTTCTGATTTTCAAATAGAGGGACAGCCAATGATTAGTCCAGATAAATTGTTCTTTAACCCCTTAGAACAGTTTGAACGAATCATGAGCAAAAATGCTGTCGCCATTCATGAGGAGAAATTAATATCTCAAGGGCCCATGGAGAGAAATCAAGATACCCTTCCAATCTCCTTCCTTTTTCAAAACAATGAACAAAAAGAATTGGTAAATATTCTGGAGTTCAAATCTAAAAACAACCTTTCAAAGATCTTAATCTCTATACCCAGTCTGCTCAAAAGAAGCTCGCTCATTGAGCAGCTAAAAGATGAAGGCCTGGAGTACGAAATCATTAATGATTGGTTTGAGTTTCTAGAATCGAAACACGAAATATTGATTTCTCATAATGACATTGATCAAGGATTCATCCTAAAGAATTTTCATCTTGGGATACTAACTGAAAAAGATGTTTTTGGTTTTAAGCGGAACAACAAAGAAAGAAAACAGCTGAGAGACCCGGAGTCAATTATTCAGAACTTAAAAGATTTAAGGCGAGGATCCTTAATTGTGCATAGAGATTATGGAATCGGGGTTTATGACGGCCTAAATAAAATGAAGATTGATGGCATTGATTATGAGTTTATAAAAATCATGTATGCAAACGATGATCTGCTTCAGTTGCCTGTCACTCAACTTGATAAGATTTCTAGATATATCGGAGATGCCAGTGACGAGAAAACACTGTCTAAACTGGGAACTGATCAATGGAGTAAAATCAGCAATAAAGCCAAGGAGAAAGCCCATGATGTTGCGGCTGAACTACTGGAACTTTATGCATTCCGGAGTATAGAAACAGGAAAAATTCAGCCATCAGATACGGATGACTATCAGAATTTTATCGCAGACTTCGAGTATGTATTAACTCGTGATCAAGCTAAAACAATAGAAGATGTTTTAGACGATCTGTCATCGGGTAAAAAGATGGATCGATTGATTTGTGGCGATGTTGGATTTGGAAAGACTGAAGTAGCTATGAGGGCAGCTTTTATTTCTGCGATGAATGGGAACCAAGTAGTGATCATGGTACCTACAACCATTCTTGCTAATCAGCATTATCAGTCATTCAAAGAAAGATTTGATAAATGGCCATTGAAAATTGAACTCCTTACGAGGTCCCAATCAACGAAAAAGAAAGAAATTATATTCAACTCAATACAATCGGGAGAATGTGACATCCTCATCGGCACTCATGCTGTCTTATCTGATAGGGTCAAGTTTTATAATTTGGGCTTGATCATCGTTGATGAAGAGCATCGATTCGGTGTGAGACAAAAGGAGTTGCTGCAAAAACTAAAACACAACGTTGATTTCTTAGCCATGACAGCAACACCGATTCCAAGGACACTTAATATGGCAATTGGAGATTTAAGAGATATCTCAATGATTATGTCTGCGCCAGAAAGCAGAGTTCCAGTAAAGACGTATGTGACCGAGTGGCATAACAGCATTATTAAAGAAGCGATCACCCGAGAATTGGATCGAGGCGGGCAAATATTTCTTGTTCACAATAAAATTGAGAACATCAAAAGTATTGCAGAAAATATTTATGCTATTTTCCCCGATATCAGACTTGAGATTGCTCATGGTCAAATGAAAGAAGGCAGTCTAGAAAAGATTATGATGAGCTTCTACAATCACGAATATGACCTTCTGATATCGACATCGATAATTGAGAGTGGAATTGATATTCCAAATGCAAACACAATCATAATCAATAAAGCCAATCTTTTTGGGCTCTCACAGTTGCATCAAATGAGAGGCAGAGTTGGTCGTTCATCGAAACAAGCGTATGCGTATTTAATTTCTCCACCAAAAAATGAAATAAGTGACGATGCAGTAAAGCGATTACAAGCAATTGAAGCGGTTGAAGAATTGGGTATTGGTTTCATGCTCGCAACACATGATTTAGAGATCAGAGGAGCTGGGGAACTGCTGGGTGAGGCCCAAAGTGGTCAGATTCAAAAAATAGGCTTTTCGCTTTTTAAGGATATGCTGACCGATGCAGTTAATGCACTTCGATCCGAAGAAAATGTTGAACTTGATTTTCAAGAAACCGATATAAATATCAATATCCCAGTTTTAATTCCTGAAGAACTCATCAGTGATGTCAATTTAAGACTTATTTTTTACAGAAGAATCTCGAATGCAAGAAACAAGAATGAACTGGATCAGATCTCGAATGAACTAGTTGATCGGTTTGGATACCTCCCGAATGCTACAAAGAATTTACTGGAAACGACAAACCTCAGAAATAAAGCAACTAAGCTGGGCATACATAAAATACGATTTGGATCAGAATATGGTCGCATTTACTTCAGTGATCATTCAATAGTTGACGTGGATCACATGCTTAAACTCATCAATAACAATGAAGGATATCGGCTATATCCAGATCAATCTCTTGGAATAAAGGGTGATTTCTCAGACGAAGATCTCAGGAAACAAGCATTGTCTGAAGTCATTTCATACTTAGGAGCGAGTTAAGCTCATCAATGGCCTGCTCTATTTCTTTTAAATCAACCGATTTAGGAGATGATCTGAGTTCATTGTAACTCGATGTTTTATCGGTCATGTATTCGCTCAACTCTTCTAAAATAGGATGAACTGATTCATCTGGATGACACCAAAGAATAAAATCACAGCCTGCGTCAATTGCCTGATGTATTCGATCTGGCATTGGCCCAGTTTCAGCTGCAGATTGCATCGTTAAATCATCTGAGAAGATAAAACCCTCATATGAGTATTTCTGTTTGAGTATTTGGTTCAACCATTTCTTTGAAAAGGTTGCAATGGTGGAATCAATCGAAGGAAAAACAATATGAGCAGTCATTATGCCGGTTAGATTATTTTTCATCAGCTCTACATAAGGACCAATGTCTTTTTCAATATCTGATATGGATCTCGAGTCGACCGGTTGATCATTATGCGAATCCGCCAAGACTGCACCGTGGCCTGGAAAATGCTTAGCAACAGGTTTCATGCCTGCATTGACCATGCCTGCTATATAAGATTTTGCCATTTCACCAACCACAAACGGGTCAGTATGAAAGGCACGATCTGAAATCACTTCTGAAAGTCCATAATCAATGTCAACAACTGGTGCAAAGCTTAAATCAATGCCCTGCGATATTAGCTCAGCAGCCATTATGTAACCTGTCAGTTCGGCAGATCTGACTCCGTTTTTAATATTTTGATCGTAGACTTTACCGAGATCCCTGTGCGAAGGAAGATTAAAAAAATCATTTCTAAATCGTTGAATTCTGCCGCCTTCTTGATCGACAAAAATCAATAAGTCTGGATCCTTTATATCTTTTATTGAACAAACAAGTCTTTGAAGTTGATGTTTGTCGATGAAATTTTCTGAGAAAAGTATGACACCTCCGATTGCAGGATCACTCAGTAGCTTATGGTCATTCACCGATAATTCAGTGCCAGGTATTGAAATGATGATGGGACCAAGCATCGCTTATTCTAATTAATGTACACTTCTATCCCAACCTCAACCCGATCAAACAGATCCAATATATCTGAGTTGAACATGTTGATGCATCCTATAGACCTAGGTGAACCCAACTCATAATGATCTGGGACACCGTGAATGTAAATGTATCGCTGCATCGTATCGACATCCCCAAGCCTATTCTTTCCAGGTTCTTTGCCGCTCAGCCATAGAATCCTTGTTAAAATCCAGTCCTCTGAATCAGAGTTGATTTCATCATTATAAATCTGGCCCGTCGGCCTTCTCCCCTGAAAGATCATTCCCAATGGCTCTCCTTCTCCAATCTTGGCCCTAATGATGTGTTTTCCTCTTGGTGTTTGATGGCTGTCTTTTTCTTCTCCAGGTCCAAATCTAGATGTAGAAACCCTGTAATTTTTTGATCTGCCTTGATCCACTAACTTTAAAGATTGATTTAAAATTGAGATTTCAATTCGTTTCATTGTAGTCCAATGATCTTTCAAGCATCGCCAGATGATCTGGATTATAACTTCTAATATATTCAATCAATGCTTGAAGCCGTTTCTTTTTTTCATTGAAATCAATTTCTTGAGTCAAAATCTGATAATTCAGATGAATAAGATATGTATTAATGACATCCGACTCACAGTATTGAGCAATCTCAGCAAAAGATTTTTTTTCAAATAAATCCCAAACTTTTTTTCCTGAATCAAGGAGCTTGCCTCTTGAGCCCATTTGCTTGGAGAGGGTTCCAAGACCTTGAATCTTATCTGTTTGACCCATGCTAAGTTGATGTTTTAGATCCAGGTTTCTTTTCATTGAAAATAAGGATTCTGCAGCACTCAATTCATAGAGCATGGAACGTATTTGGATGACAGGAATGTCAAAAGCCAAGCCATTCCATGAGATCAGCCTTGATGTATCATCCAGCTTTTCATGAAAGGATTGGAGCATTTCTTTTTCTGATTGATCATCAATGGAAAATGTATTCATGCTTATTGCCTGATCGGAAACCATGAGAAATGAGATTGTGATAATTTTATGCATATTCAGTGGCGGGAATTCAGATCCCGATTGTTGCAAGAATCTAAATGTCATAGCACGAATGATGTCCTCATCCGCCAGGCCATCAAGGTTCATATGTTGTCTGCCAAATTCCAGATCAGGAATTGTTTCAATATCAAAAATGACATCGGTCATGATTCTGTCTCAAAAATAACCATTGCAATTGACCATGGGTCGTCATCACTGATGCTCAAATGCGATGATCCTATACCTAAGGCATCAAATTTTTGTTTAATCTTATCTGTAAAATGCAACTGAGGTTGACCACTGGATTTTCGACTCAGGCCAAAATCCTTCCAATGGACACCATTTGAGAATCCGGTGCCCAAGGCTTTCACGGCTGCTTCCTTTCCTGCAAAAGCATTGCATAAATAACGTTCTTTATCCTCAGTACCTTGAAAAAGAACCATCTCATCATCATCGAGAATCCTCCGAGCAAAACGATCCCCATACTTTGCATAAAGAGACTGAATGCGAGTGTGGTTTACAAGATCAACACCGATGCCATAGATGCTCATTTTCTTGAAGATTTCATAATTGTCTTCATCTCTTTGACAGCCGCTGCCATCCCTGTGATCACAGACCTTGCAACAATGGCATGACCAATATTTAATTCAGTGATTTCTGGAATCGATGAAATAGAGGCGGTGTTCTGATAATGCAGTCCGTGTCCTGCATTCACTTGCAAACCTATCTTTTTAGCATGTTTCGCACATTCTTTGATGCGTTCAAGTTCATAATCCTGATCGCTTGGATTCAAGCTGTCTGCATAAAGTCCAGTATGAATTTCAACAGCATTGGCTCCCGCCATTAAACTTGATTCAATCTGTTTTGGGTCAGGATCGATAAACAATGAAACTCTAATGCCTGATTTTTTCAATCGTTGAATTGAGATTGAAAGTTGATCAATGTTTTGCATGACATCAAGTCCACCTTCAGTGGTAAGCTCCTCTCTTTTTTCTGGGACCAAGCAACAATCGTATGGTTTGAGTGAGCATGCAATATTGATCATTTCTTCCGTAGAAGCCATTTCTAGATTGACCCTTGAATTGGCTACAGCAACCAATCGTTCTACATCATGGTCTTGTATATGTCTTCTATCTTCTCTTAAATGAACTGTAATGCTGTCTGCTCCATTCTCTTCTGCAATTAAGGCAGCCTCTATTGGGTCAGGATAGTCGATTTCTCTGGCTTGCCTTAGTGTTGCGACATGGTCTACATTGACGCCGAGTAGTATTGATGATTCAGTATTCATGATGTCTTACGCTTCCTTTTGATAGTATAATAATACCATTCTTCAATGCGTGATTAAAAAATTGATTGCAATGAATAAATAACGCTTTTTATATATAAATAATGAATAAATTATCAGCATTCGCAACAGTCGATCCAATCAATGGAATGAATCAGAATTCACAGGCCCACTGTCAGAATTTGATCAGTGGGGAATGGAAAGACGATGAGAATGATCGCATCAAGATACCCGACCCTCTCAATGGCGAAGATTTTATTTTGGTTCCCAATACCTCGGATGCGACCGAATTTATAAAGAATCTCAGTAGTTGTCCAAAAAGTGGATTGCATAACCCGATAAGAAATGTGGATCGTTATGTGATGCTTGGTGATGTTTGTGCCAAGTCTGCAGAATTGATGAGAGATCCAGAGATTGAAATGTTTTTTGCAAAACTCATTCAAAGAGTAATGCCGAAAAGCACCGCTCAATGTCTGGGTGAGGTGAGAGTGACCAGAGTCTTCCTAGAGAATTTTGCTGGTGATGGAGTGAGATTCCTTGCGAGAGGATTCAGTAACCCTGGGGACCACAATGGTCAAGAATCAAAAGGTTATCGATGGCCATTTGGTTCGGTTGTCGTGATTGCACCATTCAATTTTCCTTTGGAAATACCTGTATTGCAATTTATGGGTGCACTGTTTATGGGAAATAGACCGTTGGTCAAATCAGATTCAAAGGTCAGCATTGTGTTTGAGCAATTTCTAAGAATGGCCATTCATTGTGGCCTGCCAGCTTCGGATGCAGATTTCATTCACTGTGACGGAAAAAACATGGATCAACTGATTAAGAAAGGCAAAGATTCAATAAGACATCTCCAATTTACTGGCTCTTCAAAAGTGGCTGAACACCTTGCGTTAGAAATGAGTGGGAAAATTAAAATTGAGGATGCAGGCTTTGATTGGAAAGTTATTGGACCAGATTTCAAACCTGAATGGTTGGATTATGTTGCATGGCAATG
>Ga0208277_1001219_pt1 | contig 15078 bp, 14 predicted proteins | sample ETNtaG_5_FD_185782 | JGI IMG/M metagenome (GOLD analysis project Ga0208277, IMG submission 185782) | Marine microbial and viral communities from oxygen minimum zone, Eastern Pacific Ocean - ETNP201406SV205 (SPAdes) (version 2) | ecosystem: Environmental > Aquatic > Marine > Oceanic ...
TTACCGAATAATTATATCGAAACTTGAATTACTTAAGATCCAATATAGAATCTTAGTTCTAGTAAGTAATAACAAAGGCTTCAAGCTATGAAAGAAATTGATATTGAGAAAACCTGTAAAATTCTAGATAACATCATGAAGTACGAATTGGCAGGCGTCGTAAGATACACACACTCATCCATGATGGTCAGCGGTCCTTACCGTATTCCCATTGTTGAGTTTCTTCAAGCACAAGCAAATGAATCATTGGTTCATGCTCAGGAAGCAGGAGAATTACTTAGTGGCTTAGAGGGGCATCCCAGTCAAAAGATTGCTGAAATTGAGGAAACTCATCAGCATTCGATAAAAGACATTCTCGAAGAAAGTCTTGAGCATGAGTTGCATGCTTTGAGTTTATACAATGATTTGCTCAAAGAAGTTGAGAATAAGTCTGTTTTCTTGGAGGAGTTTGCAAGGAACAAAATCGGTCAAGAGGAGCAGCACTCATTGGAATTAAAGAAAATGCTTAAGGATTACTCTTAATACTGCAAGCCTATTTCTTCTCTGACCTTCGTTTTAAAAAGTTCACGAAAGCAAATATTGGACCAAAAGCCCAGAAGAAAAAGAAACCACCACGCTCCATTATTTCCAGTAGCTTGTTGTATTTCATTGCTCTTTAAAAAAAAGCCGATTCAAGGTTGAATCGGCTTTTTTCATACTTCTTTATATAAATTAAAAGTTATATTTATAAGACACTCTCCAGAGTCTAGGTAGATCTTGGAATTGTGTAATAAATCCGAGTGCTGCAAAGTCCAAAGTAGAATGGGACTCGGTTTCATCGGAGCAGTTTGTGCATCCCGCTATGACTCTCCAATCGCCTTCTAAAGGCGTATAAGTCATAGTGAGATCAATCTTACTTACAGAAGGTCTTAGACCGGCTGGAGTATTGTTTTGATTGTTGAAGTACTCGTCTTCACGATTAATTACTCCGGTAAAATTCAACTCACCATTTTCTAAAGAATGATCATAGATAATTCCCAACCTATATGAAAAGTCGGGTGTTCTTTTTAGATCTTTATTTGCAATTCCTTCAGCACCTGGACGAAGTTCTGTATAACCGCCATCTAACGTTGCGAAGTTCGCAAATACGGTTAGGTTATCATTTGCGGCATAGAGCATCTCACCCTCAAATCCATCCACTTCAGCATCGGCCTTATTGGAATAAACAAATGCTCCTGTATCCTGATCAATCGCAGTAATCTGGAGATCAGTATAGTCTGCATTAAAATAAGTTAAGTTAAGCCTGAGAGCATCATCCATCCATTGACTTTTAACACCAAACTCAACGTTGTCTACAAACTCTGGCCTAAGGTCAACAAAGTCAGCTGCAGCAGTAACCCTTGAGGCCCAACCTCCGCCTTTAAAGCTATCGCCGATACTTGCGTAGTACATGACATTATCATTGGGCTTGTAATCAACAACAACCCGAGAGGTAAACTCATTAACATCAATTGATGTAAGCGTTCCAAGAGCCTCTACAGTTGCATTATCAAATGGAGAACCAATTGCAGCTGTGGATAGCCAAGCACTCCTATCCATAAAGTTTTCTTTTGTTCTGGCTTGCCATGGTACACCATTGAGATCAATAAATTGTTCTACATCAACAGATCTATCGTCATCTGTATAACGACCACCAATTGTTAGTCCCCAGCCATCTCCAAGATCAAAATCAAAATCAGCATAAATTGCAGTCGCGTCTGTGGTATTTGTCATATCACGCATGAAAGTTCCAGCAACAACACCACCAAATAGAAACAATGCATCACCAAAGAGTACATGACTCTTTTCGTAATAATGTGATACACCAGCTGCCCATTGGACATTCCCACCTGATCCAGTGAAGTTCATCTCATAACTTTTTTGTTCATGATTGCTTAAATTTGGAATTGAATAAGCAGGTACAACTTGATCAGAATAGTCATTATTAAAGCTGTGCGTTAAATCATGATCTGAGAGGATGATTTCCATTTGAGTGTCATTTTGAAGATCAACCGTCGCCTTCATACTGTATGCAGTAAAATCCGTTTCTGCCCAAGTATTTTCCAATCCGCTTTCGACTTTATAGATGTCATCACTACAGCAGGCACTCAGTTTATTTGCGCCCACAATTCCACCCGTATTATCCTCTGCTTGTTCTACAGTAAATAAAATTTCTGATCGATCATTTGGTAGAAATAAGAATTGTGCTCTTGCACCGGTTGCATCTCTTTTCCATTGATCTCTATTGAGAGTAACGTTTTCAAGAAATCCTTCCCCTTGATCAATCGTGTATGCAGTCAATTTTGCATATAAATTTTCTGAAATGGGGAAATTAAGTTTTGCAGAAGCTTCAATGGTTTCATAATCACCATAAGCAATATCAACCCATCCTTCTGTTTCTTCAGTAGGCTTCTTAGTAATGATGCGAACTGCGCCCCCAGTGGTATTCCTTCCGTAAAGCGTACCTTGAGGTCCTTTCAAAACTTCAACGCTTTCTAGATCGTAAAGTCTTGAATTGTTTGCAATTTGCCTAGACATGAAAACGCCATCTACAAAAGTTCCTACAGCTGGATCCATCGTTGAGACGGACTCATCTTGCCCAATGCCTCTAATAAAATAAGCAGCTGCTTGTGGCAGACCTACATTATTCACACCAGTCATTCCCGGTATGTTCTTTACTAAATCAATCGTATTACTGATATTTAGTTTCTCGATGTCTTCGCCCGAAAATGCAACGATTGAAATAGGCACCTCTTGCAATGATTCACTTCTTTTCTGAGCTGTGACAACAATTTCTTCTAGTTCAGCCGCTTGGGTCAATGTCGATAAAGTTAGAAATGGTATCATTAAGATAGCCATAGATATGATCTTGAAAACTCTTGTATTCATGGAATCAATCTCCTTATTAGTTTTGTTTTCAAATAGAAGACTAACAAAAAAATGGAGATAGACAAATTGATAAAACATTTATTTCACTATCCATGAATTAGATTAAGAAGTTGAAAAATTCTTTTTTTTGGTTAAATCTTAGGAATCAGTATCGTTAAGGGTGGGGTAAATAATTGCGACGTATAATTAATGCATTCTTCTTTCTTTGTGCTTTATATGCATTATTTCTTGCATTTTTTTTCATTAATAATACATACATTCCATCCACTGGATATGCGCCTGCCGTTCTTCTAGATAGTAATAGTGAACCAATATCCTTAAGGGAAAAAGACAACCCTATTGTCATTTTATCCGGGTGGGGTACACCAGAAGGCTTTAATAAATCTTACGATGACTACCTCTTTTGGAGAACATCGGGAGGAGAGCGGGTAACATCACCCAATCAAGCATGCACACAATGGCATGTTGGCTCCTTCCCATTTCAGGTGGAGATATCCAGATTGCCTTTCGCGCTTGGCAGAAAGGTAGATGGAATGGAGAGGCTTTGGGATGGCTTGGGCGCCTACAGAATCAGTGATGATGGCCAGAAATATATACCAGTTGTTGAAAACAAAGCGGGTGAGTTTCCTTTTGCTGGAGGCAATGCTCCGATCCTTGATAAAGAAGAGCTTGGTGAGATAGAGGTCATTGCCATGAAGGATTATTCTTCTTCCTCATCATCAGATACAGGTGGCTTCCCTCTGACAAGATATACCCCTGACCCAAGGAATGGAGAAGATTACCTCGAAGGCATCTATATCATTAAGCAACCCAATGGAGTCAACGACTTCTATGAAGTGGACAAAGCCTACAAAGCGAGAGTTGCAGGGATGATGGGCTGGGATCTAGAGGCGCCAGTGTTTTTTAATGAATACGATTCATCTGAGACTGTAAAGGATCCTTTTATCGCAGAATGGATTGAGGATTACTTTAAGGAAGATATCAAGGTCACCGAAGGTTTTTATTCAAATGTACCCGGTGAAACCAAGCACATTAAGGATACAATCAGCCGTGCTGCAAGGAACGGCTATAAAAATATCATTTTAGCGAAACCCATTGCTGATCATAATGTCTATGCCAATAATTTCTGGGATCTTAACCTTTCTTTGCAATCTTTATGTAGGGCTGGCTTTAATGTTGATGATTACAATATCAATCAAGTCAGGATGTATGGAAGAACACCAGAATATAACCACATCATGCATCAGAATTTAGAGCGTCATTTGGATCTTATAGAACCTGGAAGCGATGTTTCTGTAATTTACACGACGTTTGGATTGCCGTGGCCAGGATCAAACCCTAGGGGCCCTATGTCAAATGCTGCACCGTTTATTAACGAGGTCTTCCATGAGAATGCTTATCTGAATTTTTTAAGTTTTAAAAGATACATTGAGCAAAATGAACAAGATCATAATATTTCGTTTTTTAAAACTGGTGGCTTTGGATCAGAAGATGCAAGAACAAATAACCTCTACTCGTATGCATTGTTTAGTGGAAATCAACTAGGTTATAAGGACGACCCCCTTCGATATACGAATCTCAGAGAGGCGATTGAAGATGCAATTCTTCTTCAACAAAAGAAAGAGGTAATCATTCAATTGTCCCATTGGGGTTACACATATTGGGTTTTAATCATAAACATGAGAGAAGCGCTGAATATTCCTCTCAATACAATTGAAGAGATTCATAAAGGAGAGCTGAGTGTAACCTGGTGCGAGAAATACATTGCTTCTGGAGAATATGAGCAAGTTTCACCCATTAATCAGAAGTGCCCATCTGGATTTACTCGGATTCAGCTTATGGAAGCCTTTGAGGATTATTCAGAAGAGATAGCGATCAATTATGCAAATAGAATTCGAGGCGGTATCGAGAGACTAAGCATTTTTCCAGATTTGGACATTAGTATTATGGCAGAAGGGGAGATCACTAAAAAAGATGGTGGAATAGTTGAAATCACAGATGGCATGCTGCAAGGAGCAAGATTGCATGTTAAGCCTGATCCAAACCCAAATCTACCGGAATCTTATACTTGGGATAATCGTTGGAGGCCTATGTCGGATAATGATCCAAATACTGGACCGCAAGCCGTTAGGGCAATCAACGAGTATAATGAGACCTCAAAATTCTTAGACAGCGCAAAGGATGATTTCAATGCTGTTATAGGGTTGCAGAGGTTATCTTCTCCCAAGATGTCAATGCCAATTCACCCAAAATCAATCTCTGAAACGATCTTCTTTGGTCCTTATAGGACAACCTTTAATGTGCCTGCAGAAATAACAATTGCTTACGATAAGAAAAAGGTGACTAATCCAGGCAACATACTACCGATGATTTTTAATGAGATAACAAAAGGATTTGAGATCCATCCTAATGTTACGAAAGATTATAGGCACAAGATTGACCTAGAAGAGGGGACCTTTACCTTTGAGACCCAAGTACTGGGGCAATTCGTACTCGCAGAAATAGGATAAATAGAGTCAAAAAAAATAGATTGAAGGTTAGAGTTTTATCAATCTTTTATAATAAATGATGCCACTATGAATAGTGCTGCCATAACGGCTAAGCAAATACCTATATATTGTAAAGCTTCCATAAGTCATTCCCCCTTAAAAAATGATTTCTTTTACATTACCGAATTTAAGAATATTTTATAAGTATCTTTTATGAATCTATCTCATTAATCCGAGCAAAAGTTGTAAGTTGCGAACTTTTAGTCTCATGAGATCACGTGCCTCAAGGTCGGGACAAATCTCGCATAGCATTGATGCAAGCTGCTTCTTGGAGAGGGGTTTAACTTTGTTTGATGCCTCTGTGGCATCTTTTATCATTTTTTTGTATATCATTCTTTTTTATTGAGGTATTTCTTCATTGAGAAAGAAACTATTGCTATTAGAAAAAATAAGGTTCCAATATTACCCAGGCCTGTAATTCCGAAATTTCTTTCAACTAGATGCATCATAGCTGCAAGAGTCATCAGCACTAAGAACTCGTATTTTATTAAAAATTGATTTATAAATTTAAGGACTTTCATCGTATTAAAGTAACGTTACTATTGGAGTATGATTTTATGAATAAACTGAACGATCTTCTAGAAAAACTTGCGAGACCATTGAAAGATTATTCTTCATGTCTATTAAGGATTGGCTTAGGGGTATCTTTTTTCCTTCATGGTTTTGGGAAAATCCCAATTCAACAAGGATTCATTGATTGGCTGGCATCAAAAGGTCTGCCATTTGCAGACTTGACCGCTTCACTGATCGCTTGGGGAGAAATGATATCTGGTATCGGGATTTTGATTGGAGGGTTGATTGGTTTAAGCACCCCTGTGCTCGGAAATTTAATCACCAGGTTATCTGGTGGAGCAGTCATGGTGATAATGATTGGAGCACTTTTGCTAGCTCATTCAGATTGGTCCATATTTATTGGTGAGAGAGGCTCTATTTTATTTGCTAGTGAGCAATTATTTCTGCTCTTCTTGGGTACCTATTTTGCTATTAAAGGAAATGATCATTAGTCATTCTTGATGCATTCAAAAAAGCCCCTTTGAATAAAAGGGGCTTAAATTTATAACTTTCAATCCTTTGCTAGAAATCTATTGCTCTTCAGAAATGACTGCTCTGGAGGCCACCATAATGAGTTTAATTTTACCTTTTTGAATCTCCACATCGAAAACCTCTTCGGTAACAATTTCTTCACCATTGATGGTATCAGTCATTGTGTACGCTGCGGTCACCCAGTGTTGGTGAGTTCCATCTGCCAGGAGAACATCGTTTGCTATAGCATAGTTGAACTTCCAGGAAGGATTGGATGTTGCGAACCATTCCTTTAAAAATGCAGCATGAGCTTCTGGCCCTTTAACTATAATTCCATTGGCTGCCCGACCCTCAAAGTCATCAGCATTCATACTATCGATTGTCTCCAGATCACGCTTGTTATGTGCTTCAACATATTCAACCCAAATGTCGATGGCAGAAGTTTTTCCAGCGACAATATCAAGCCTTTCTCCATCCAAGATTTCATAACCTATGATGGTTTTTGTGTCTTTCTCACTTTTCTCATGATGCCCGGCAAAAGATGATTGAGAAATCAATAATACACATATGCTTAGTAGTACTTTATTCATAAGAATCTCCTAAATTTATAACCTTAGAATAGCATCTTGAGGACTTATTACCATGTGAGCAAAATGAATTCTTTATCTTATTCATCTGATAAAATGTTTTATCGATCATAAATAATTGGAGACTGAAACTATGCCCTCATTAGACATTAAGTCAGAAATTGATTCTCATGAGCTACTCAATGCTATAGATCAAGCAAATAGAGTCATTAGTAATAGGTTCGATTTCAAAGGAACTGACTCAAAATTTACGTTGGATGATGAAGAAATCACCTTGAATTCTCAGGAAGAATTCCAAATCAATCAAATGATGCCAATCTTAAAAGAGTCACTCGTAAAAAGAAATATAGATGTAAAGAGTCTCGATCCACAAACGATTGAAACTTCTAACTTTAGAGCCTCTCAGAAAGTACTTTTAAAAAGAGGCATTGATCGAGAACTAGCTAAAAAGATTACAGCATTAGTAAAAAAATCAAAACTCAAGATACAAGCTCAGATCCAAGGTGAGGAGATTAGAATTTCCGGTAAAAAAAGAGATGATCTTCAGGCTGTTATGAAAATAATTAAAGATGGTAAGTTTGACATACCTTTGCAATTCGTAAACTTTAGAGATTGATTTTTGAAAGTATACGACAGAGAAAATGTTGCTTCATCCTTGCAATATGGAATATTGATTGAAGCCTTAAGAAAAGCATTCAGTTCAAAAATAACTACCCCAGAAAGAGTTCAGCATACCATTAAAAATAAAAACGGCAGTGATGCAACTCTGCTTTTGATGCCAGCTTGGAAGATAGGCGAGCACATAGGCATTAAAATAGTTTCAGTTTTTCCTGAAAACACCACCAACAATATGAGTGCCGTACATGCTAATTATTTCTTAATGAATGCCAATGATGGGAAGCCTGTTGCAGTAATTGATGGAACTGAACTTACCTTGAGAAGAACAGCTTGTGCATCAGCACTAGCCGCAGATTATTTAGTTAAAAAAAATGTGGATACCCTGCTTATGATAGGAACTGGTAACCTTGCGCCACATATGATCAAAGCACATTGTGTAGTTAGGAATTATTCAAGAATCTTAATTTGGGGCAGGAATGAAGAGAAGGCAAAAAGATTGGCTCTCTCATTGAATATTAAAGATAAAGAAATTGTGGCAAAAAATGATTTAAATGAAGCATTAAATGTTGCCGATGTAATTTCATGTGCAACGTTAACTCAAAAACCATTAATTATGGGTGATTGTATAAAACCGGGACAGCATCTGGATCTAGTAGGCGCATTCACCCCTGATATGGCTGAGGCGGACAGCAAGGCAATCGCCATGTCAAAGATTGTGGTTGATACATATGAGGGGGCGTTATCAGAATCTGGAGAGCTAATTAATGCATTAAAAGAGGGCCGCATTAAGAAAAAACACATACTTTCCGATTTAAGGGAGCTCGTTCTAGAAGAAAAAGATATCCGAAAAGATTCTAATGATATTACACTGTTTAAATCAGTAGGAACGGCACTTGAGGATTTGGCAGCAGCCAAATTAGTCATTGAATAAAATATAGACAAGAACTGCTGTGTGACTGCAATCAATTCTTTATCTAATCCCAAGATACGGTTAGAATATATTTCTTACTTTATGCGGGAATAGCTCAGCTGGTAGAGCGCAACCTTGCCAAGGTTGAGGTCGCCGGTTCGAACCCGGTTTCCCGCTCCATCACTTTTAAGAGGACAATATCATGAAACATTTACTTATCATTCCAATCTTATTTGCTAACTTTGCTTTTGCTGAAATTTATGAAGATTATGAGCCAAGCGAGCAAGTTACAGAGCTCACAGTTATTTCCGTTCAACCCAATTACATGGATAATTACCTAGTCAATTTAAAAAAGACATGGGTAAGAAGTTCTGAGATCCAAAAGGAACTTGGCCACATTGTTGATTATGCTATCTGGACATCTGAGGTTGCCAATAGTCCTAATTTATGGATTACCGTCACATATGAAAATATGGGCGCAATGCAGCAAACTCAAGAAAAATATGATGCTGTAAATAAACTCATAGCTGAAAGATTTCCTGAGTCTGATGAGGAATACGATACGATTTCTAAAAGTTACGAAGAAATTAGAAAAATGGTTGATCATCAAATCTTAAGTAGAGTTATATTCAAATAATTTTACTCAAAAGGAGGGTGGCTCGCTTATAAGCCGCCCTCAATTTACCAATGAATATGACCATTACTAAATATCTTCATCTTTCAGTTTTATTTTTAGCAATCTCGTTTGGGATAGATGCATCTCCCGATCTGAAAAGAATGAATCTGATTGTTTCAGATCTTGACCAATCATTAGAGATATACAGAGACGTCATTGGAATGGAAGTTTTTGAGATTAAAAACTCTGAAAAAGCTTCTTATGCTTATAAGGTATTCAATCTTCCAAAAGATGCTGATATGAGATTTGCCAGCCTAAATATTGGTCCCAAGAAACGAGGATTTAGCCTTACAGAGATTAAAAATGCTCAGCTGCCATCATTAGATGGAATTAAAATGACGACTGCAGTGATCCAAGTTGAGGGTTTGAAAGAAATATACGACAAAATAGTTGATATGAATCTTTATTCCACAGCAATCGATGAAGACCTAACACCAGAGGGCATTGTTTTTTCTGAGTTTTCTTTTACGGATTATGATGGACACTTGGTCGTTTTATACGAATTAAAATAGGTACCATAAGAAATGTTTAAAAACTTTTTCAAAGCTTTATGCCTAACCTCAATTCTATTAGCGGCTCAACTGACTGCAAATCCAGAGCTCATTGTGATCAATGCCGATGTCAGGACGTCTGATAAATCGAATAGCAGAGCCTCAGCTTTTGCCGTAAAAGACTCAAAATTCATTGCTGTTGGTAACACTAAAGACATCTTGAGCATGGCAGTTGATTCAACGAAAATTATTGATGCAAATGGCAAATCAGTAGTTCCAGGCTTCATAGACAGCCATACCCATCTCTCAAGCGGTGCAAAAATAGTCACAGGAATCAACCTAAGTGGAATTAGAGAGAAAGCGGTATGGCTGGAGATGATAAAAGAGCGAGTCAAGACTATGCAACCAGGCGAGTGGTTATTAGGAGGACGCTGGGATTATACTTTTGAGAACAAAGGTTATCCAACAAGATGGGAGCTCGATGCTGTGGCCCCTAATAACCCAGTTGCTCTTTCTGACATTGATGGCCATTCGATGTGGGTAAACACGATGGCTATTGAACTATCAAGCATTGAAGCTGACTCCGAAGTTCCTATGGGAGGTCAAATTGTTCTCAATGAGGACGGAATACCTACAGGAATCCTTCTTGAGGGAGCAATGGAGTTGGTGTGGCAAGATGAGTCTTACATAAGAGACTCAGATTTAGCTAGAGACGAAATTGAGCAAGTTATTGATTATGCAACTTCACTGGGTATTACCAGTGTGCATGATATGTCGAGCAGAATCGAATTGAATAAGTACAAAGAACTGGCTGCCGATCAAAAATTAAATCTGAGAATTTTTTGGGGCGAACACTCAAAGTTCAGTCAAGAGGACGACAGCACAAATCAAAATAACTTAATCTACCAACTCATTGATCAATACAAAGTCCATGATGATGAACTTGGCCCGATGATTGAATATGGGTTCATCAAATATGTGATCGATGGTGTTTTATCCACACACACAGCTGCCCTTGTGGATCCTTATACAGATAGACCCGATGTTATTGGTGAGCCTTTTTATATACAAAACGAACTAAATTTCTTGGTTAAAAGAGCAAACAGTCTTGGTATGCCTGTAGCGATTCATGCAATAGGGGATCGAGGCGTTCAAATGGCACTCAATGCCTTTGAATTCAGCAATCATTTAAATTTGGCAAACAGGGTAGAGCACGTTGAAGTCATACAACCAGGAACAGTAGAAAGGTTTAGGAAATTAAAAGTCACTGCATCCATGCAACCCAATCATGGCACTGGGGTGATTGGCAAATACATCACTCCAAGAATTGGCACTGAAAGAGAAAAGTTTGCTTATGTTTGGAATGATTTTCTAAAAGGCGGAGTGCGACTTGCACTCAGCAGTGATTTTGCAACTTCTCCTTTTTCACCATTGGTGCAGTTATTTGATGCTGTTTTCAGAGAGAGCCCCTCTGGATTATATGATGGAGCATGGTATCCGGAACAAAGAATCAGTTTTGATGAAGCCCTTTATGCATATACCCAGATAGGAGCAGATTTATCTGGATGGGGAGAAGAGATTGGCAGCATAACAAAAGGTAAGTGGGCTGATTTTGTCATTTTGGATCAAAGGCTCAATGATCCTGTTGGAAGAGAGCTTAAGGATACTCTTGTATCGAGCACTTTTTTTTCTGGTAAAGAGGTTTATTCTAAGAATTGAGACTCCTTTTTCCATTTGCTAAAAGATTTATAGCTGGCATGGATATTCATGATTCATCCGTGGTTTTTCAAAACCATCTTGATCAAAACTACACAGTCATAGCTAACTTGGTTGGCGAGAATACTCAATCGCTTGTCGCCATTGAATCAAACTATTTAGAATATGAGAAGCTGCTGAAGAAATTCAGCGATGAAGCTTTTACCATCTCTTTGAAGTTGACGTCTATCGGCATGGATCATTCTTATGAGGAGGCCGATAAGAACCTAGCTAAACTTGTTCAATTGGCAAAGCTCAATAACCAAATAATTAGAATAGATATGGAGGACTCAACCTATACAAAAAAAACAATTGAGATTTGTAAATCCACTGATAATAAATTCAAGGGTTCAGTCGGTATTACCTTGCAGGCGAATCTATTTAGAACTGAGACTGACCTTAGGGATCTCATAAGCAATGGTATTTCTATTAGGCTTGTTAAAGGTGCTTATATAGAAAATGATCAAATTGCATACACCGAACCAGAGCTGATCAGAAGAAAGTTTTTAGAGCATGCAGAAACATTGATTGCTGATGATAAAGTCAAACATTCAATTGCAACCCATGATGAGGAATTACTGACCGAGATTGCATTGAAGAATGAGATGAGGAATCATCGTTTTGAGTTCTTATTTGGCGTCAGGCGAGATCTTCAAAAAGCCTTCAATTCATCGCATGATGTTGGTATCTATATGCCATATGGAAAAGAATGGGTGTCCTATACACTCAGGAGATTAAAAGAGTTTAAGAACCTTCGATTTGTTGCAAAGAATTTAATCAAAGAGAAATAAAAAAAGGCCTGACGAACAGGCCTTTTTTTATTTCGTGAAGTTAATTAGAAACTTCGTTTAATCCTCACACCAAATCTTCTTCCATCAGGGAAGAACATTGCGTGACTCGTTGGAAGTACAAATGTACTTGGACCATTTGATTTCGAGATATCTGCTGGTCTGACGCATGGGTTGGGATGAAAAATTCCTGAACCTGCACCTGGACCTGCGACACCACAGAATGATGGTATTGGTAAAATGAACTTCATATTAGGGAAGTCAGTAAAACCATACCCAGATCTTGTGGTTGTGTCATCAAAAGCATTGTCAATAAAAGCAGTAATCTCAAGATTATCTGTGACGTATCCAAGTCTCAGATCAACTTTATAATAACCTTCTAAATAGACTCTTTTGAATTGATCAATGTATCTGTCATCCTGGAACATGATGTCAGCTTCAGCGACCCATGTAGCTCCACCAGATGTTTCCCAATTGTAATTTAGCCCAAGAACCATAGAGTTCGGTGGAGCATTCTCTAGTGGGTTACCACTGAGATCAATCGAACAAGTTGATTTTCCACTTGCATCTGTGACAATCGTACAATTTCCTGCATTCGATATGTTTGCAGCTCCTGCAGTCAAACGTGTAAAGTCTGCATAATGAGCATTCAAATGAGTGTATGAAAGTGTTGCACTGAGGTTATCGTTAATAAAGTATTGAGCATCAATCTCAAGACCTTTGACTTCAGCTTTAGCAGCATTCGTTGTTTTCGACTGAAGGATTCCGGTTGCAGGGTTAACCACTTGTGTGGCTGTTTGCTTATCGGTAAAGTCTTGAAGGAAAACATCTGCATTAAACCGCATCTTTCCATCCATCATGGTTGACTTCATACCCAATTCATAAACCGTCATTTCTTCCGCTTCGAAGCGATTATCTTCAGGATTATATAGACTGAATCCACCACCGGTTACGGTACTGATTCCACCCGGTTTCTTCGCTTGAGCAAGAGATGCGTAGAACGTGAAATCATCGGATGCAAAATGCGTCAATGTGATCTTAGGCGTGGTCATGTCTTCATCGTGATCGCCACAAATTTGATAAGTCCACATTGGAGGATTGAGCCTGCTTCTTCCTGGTCCAGCAAAACCGACACCATTGGGGTCAACTGTTCCGTTACCATCTGATCCACATGTTGTCTCTTCTTCTTTACTGTATCGAACTTCTCCAGATACTGCCCAATCATCGCTTATATCATATTCAAGCATGGCATAGACAGATTTATGATCTGAATCTCGTTCCCAATAACTGCCGCCTCTGTCCAAACATCCAGCGAATTCACCGCCTTCTGTTCCTGGCGCACAAATGGCTCCTTGGAAAGTTTTTGCGTCTCCATGAAACATCGCAAGCGGTGCGTTTAGGAAAGCCGGTGGAAACCAAGGCCTTGTGTTTAGAAAAGTAAATGTATTGAAGGATTTATCATCCAATTGCATTTCTTGTTCCCACAATTGAAGGCCTACAGTCCATTGGAATGCACCATCAGTATTTGATTGCAGTCTAAATTCTTGACTGTTCAGTTCAGTGTGTTGGTCATACCAAATCTCACCAAACTGAGTCGCACCTCTTGTGGTACCTCTGAATTGAGGGTCTTCAAAAGTAAAGACATCGCCTTCCATTAAACCTGTGATTGATGTCAAAGTAACGTTTTCAAACTCTTTTACAGCAGTCATGGAGAACTTCATAAGTTCTCGGTTTGCACCCGGGTAATCTTTTCCAGTTCTCGGGTTTGTTTGAAGTTGTGCCCCACCTATATCGTCGATGTTAGGAAGTGCACCAACATTCGAAATCATCTCAGTGACCAGGGGTGATATCACTTTACCTGAGGTGTAATATGCCAAACACATTGTAGGAGTAGGGATAATACAAGTGTTTACAGGTGCTATGGCATTTGGAGAGATTGGCAACATGGTTGTTCCTGATTGCTGATATTGAGCAGCTGGCTCATAGTCATCGTCAGTGTATTCCAATCTTGTTACTAAAGAGAAGTCATCGGTTGGCTCATAATTAAGTGTTATTGAACCTGCAACACCTTCTTCTCCACCAACAGGTTTACCACTTACAAGATTGTCGTGATAACCATCTCTGCTCCAACTGGCAAAGTTAACACCAACAGCAGTATTATCGCTCACGCCACCGCTCCAACTGAGTCTCAAATCCATTTCACTCTCAGATGCAATGGTTGCAGAAACACTCGATTGACTTTCTTGGGTGGGTTTTTTTGTCACATAGTTGATTGCACCTGCGAAAGCAGAACGACCATACAATGCACTCTGAGGTCCTTTTACAACCTCGACTCTTTCCAGATCAAACAATCTAGAATTGATCAATGCAGTTCCACCAGCAATGGTTAAGTTTTCTGATGAAAGGTCAACACCATCTTGAAGTACAGCAACATTTTGCCTTCCTCTAACCGGTGACAAACCTCTGAGGGTAATTCTTGTGTCTTGTTGAGAAAAACCATTGTCGAAAACCATTGAGGCAGACATTTTTGAAACGTCCTCCAAGCTGGTGATCCCGGCTCTTTCAAGTTTCTCTGAGCTGATGACGTCTACTTGGACTGGAATGTCTTGTAGATTCTCAGCTTTCTTTCTTGCCGTTACGACAATTTCTTCGATTTGTGCAAACGAAGACATCGTGAAAACAATCGCAAATAGACCTGCAAAAGTTCTACTTATAGCTTTGTATGAGTGTTTCATATATACCCCTAAATATTATGATTTAACCAATCATGCAAT
>Ga0208277_1001220_pt1 | contig 15065 bp, 10 predicted proteins | sample ETNtaG_5_FD_185782 | JGI IMG/M metagenome (GOLD analysis project Ga0208277, IMG submission 185782) | Marine microbial and viral communities from oxygen minimum zone, Eastern Pacific Ocean - ETNP201406SV205 (SPAdes) (version 2) | ecosystem: Environmental > Aquatic > Marine > Oceanic ...
TACATGTTTACTTTTATGTTTGCAGAGTATATTGCAATTGGACGTGCTTTTGAATTTCTCTCAGGCTTTGATTCACTTATAACTATAATTTTTGTAGCAATTGTTACGACATTTTATACAACATTGGGAGGTTTGCCAGTATCAATTAAAACTGATCGTGTTCAATCATTTTTTATTATTTGGCTAATTATTTGCATAATTATTTTTATATTTAGTGAAGGTTTAGGAAACACACTGGAGGATGCAAAAGCACACACACCTGAGGATATTGAATGGGACTGGTATCATGGAAGTATATCCGATTTCTCAACATTTAAAGCAGGTTTAGCATTAGTTTTGGCTATAACTGCAGCTGAAATGTTTTCACAAGGTAATTGGCAACGTACATGGGCTTCAGAAGATAATGAAGCATTACAAAAAGGAGCATTGTTAGCTTCAGTACTCTGTTTTATTGCTGTGTTATTACTTGGTTTTTTAGGTACCGTAGCGGCAGGGCGTGGTGCACTTTTAGATCCTTCAATAGCATTCTTTGAATTAATCAAGGATTATAATGAATTAGTTTTAGCTATGTTTCTAGTTCTTGGTGTTGCATTAGTTTGCTCTAGTATTGATACTCTTCAGAATGCAGTTATTGCAGTTGTTTCTAGAGATTTAACAGATTCTCGATTGGATATAAATCAGGCAAGATATTCAATTATTGCTACAGCTCCAATTGCTATTATTTTAGCATGGTATTATGCCGATGACGCACTCAGTGTTTTTCGGTTGTTTTTAGTTGCAGATTTGTTTGCAGCAGCTACAGTTTTTCCAATCTTTTTATCATTATCAGATAGAATAACAGCAAATGGAGGTTTATTTGGAGCGATATTTGGTTTAATCTCTGTAATAATTTATGGAACCTATACTTCAGATTTGCAGACTGGAATAGACTATCTTACAAATCCAGTTAATGAAGGAGGCCTTGCTAATTTGGAAGTATTTCTTTCCGCATTATTAGGCTCTGCTTTTGTAACAATTTTAGTTTCAGAGATAGAAAATGCTCAATCATGAGGTAAAACAAAATTCCCCTTTACTAGCAATAAATTTCCACTATGGCGTTCAATTGTAACTTTTCCAGCAGGGCCAATTTGATTGTGTATTCCTCTACCTCCCATTTTGAGTTTCTCATGTTGTAAATTCCATTTTGCCCCATCTATACTGACTCTAGCTTCAGGAATTGCTATTAGAGAAAATAATGTATTCTCTTCACCAACAATTATTTCTAAATTAGATATAGCTTTTACAGTAAAGTTATCATCTATGAGTTCTACTTTCGGATTAAATGCTAAGCCTAGTGCAGCCATAGTATGATCTATACGGCCTCCAGACCATCCTACAATCAGTATTTCTTTTGCACCTCTTTCAGTTGCATAATCAACAGCTTTTTCTAAATCGGTATTTTGAATATCTTTGTTTAATATTAACCAATCTTCTAGCTTTGTAGCAGTTTTTTCAGATATAGAGTCTAAATCTCCGATTACTTTGTCAGGTAAAATTTCATACTCAAGTAACCTATCTGCACCACCATCAGCAGCAATAATTAGTTTATTTTTGGATAAATCAATTATATTTTTAGTTAGCGGCCGATTACCTACAATTAGTGCTTTCATATTTTATTTTATTAACCTCTTTTTGTTTTTATTAATTTGTCTAAGATATCCTTTTCCAAAGAATGTGAAAAGTTTACTTCTTAATGTGTTCTTAGTAATCTTCTTTGACGTATCTCTATATGTGATTTTATCATAAATATCCATAAAATTATTTTTAGCATGATATTTTTCCCTTATTCTATCATACTTTTCTTTATCAAAATGTGTCCAAAAATCGTCATAATCAAAGTAACAGGTTGAGAAGAAACCTTTGAAAACACCATTCTCAAAGGAGAATTTTTCAAATTTTTTATTAATAATTTTAGAATCAATAGTAGTATTCTTTATTCCATAAATTCCAATATCTATTATCATGTCATCTTTGCAAAGTTCTTTTTTTCTTGTAGAAAATAGCTTATCTGGATGATAATTATCCTTACTTGGACAAATCCATAGTGGGTATGTCTCAGTCATTTTATCAACTAAGTTTAGGGCTTCTTCTAAGTTTGACAATGGGACTCCTATATCTGTAGTTAATACATATTCATCTCTTGCATAGTCGCCTACTATTTGATTGGCAGCCAAAAAATATTTGCCAACATTAAGTCGATCTCCTTGAATCATTCTTCTAGGTATTAAGGAATAAACTAGTCCTGCATATAGATAATCTCTTAATTTATATGGAGTGTAAAGATAATGGCCCCAGAATGCGGAATAACTATATCTTTCTAAATAATCAACAAGTCTTAGATAATTGGTTTCTTTTTTATTAGCAATTTGAGCATAAATACACATATGTCTTTGTTTTAAAATACTTTTATCCCTTATGACTAAAATATTTTCTTTTTCAACATCTTTGATGAAATTAGCTGCAACAATGGTAAAGTCATTTTTACTATTTACAAAAGCTTCAATGAAATCATCTTTTTTTTCTTTAATTCTCAACGAAAAGTTCTCATAAAAATCATGGAATGAATTATAGTGATAATAGTTGATTTTAACGTAATTTTCACAATTTATCAATTTCATTTTGACTCTAGTAATAATTCCCATGGTTCCATATGTTCCACCAATGCCATAATACAGTTCTGAGTGTTTGTCTTTTGAAACATTTTTCAGTATTTCACCATTTCCTAATATGATATCAAAATCGATAACATTATGATTGAAGAAACCATGAATGTATGAATTTGAACCTAAAGCTAAGCCTCCTAAGCACCCTCCAACAGTAAAATTATCACCTTCAGGCAATGAAGGAACCATCTTGTTTTTAGGTATAGTTTTTCTATTTATTTTGCCTACACTTACAGATGATTCACAGTCAATAGAATATTCATCCATTGAGAGTATAGAATCAAATAGATTAGTATCTATTTTTTTTTGTTCTTTTTTAAATTCTAAATCACGATGATTGTGACCTTTCCTACTAGTCGTAATCAATTTTTTATTTTTCTTAATAATTTTGGAAAGCTGCTCTAATTTTTTGTTATAATTTGTATATGTCATTTATATGATATTCACTTTTCCAGTAATGAAAGGATTATTCTTTTTTTCTTCTTCGAGAATGGTTTCAGGGCCATGTCCTGGATAAATTTTCGTATCATCAGGTAAAGGTAAAATCTTTTCTTTTATACTTTCCATAAGTTGATGAGGGTTTCCTCCAGGTAAATCCGTTCTTCCTACCGACCCTTTGAATATCACATCTCCTCCTATTAGTATGCCTTCAGTGTAAAAACATAGTGAATCAGGACTATGCCCTGGACAATGCAAAATATCAAACGTAGTTCCACCAATGATTACCTTATCACCTTCATTTAGAAAATCTCCATGTTCTATTTTTGAAATATTATAGCCAAATGAGGCAGCTAGTGGCCCTACGTTTCCTAATAAGGGAACACCAAGTGGGGAGATTTCTAATTTCAGATTTAGTTTTTCCATTGCTTCGTTACTTCCAGCAATATGGTCTATGTGACAATGTGTAGCTATTAGTCTAGTTATGTTCATTTTTTCTTTTTTTGCAACATTAAGTATATTTTCAATTTCATCTCCAGGATCAAAAAATATAGTTTCCTTAGATCCTAAGTCCATGACTAACGTAGCATTCATTTCTAATGGCCCTACTGGAAATTGCAAGATTTTCACAGCCATTATTCAAACACCTTTTCACCTTCAGGCGCTATTAGTGTATTTTCAATATCCTGATTTAATGAGATGTCAGGTCCAACAATGGAAGAGTTTATAGTTGCACCATATATTTTACTATTAGTCAGTATTACACTTTCACTAATTACACATTTTTCGATAATTGTATCTGGACCAACAATTACATTTGGACCAATTATAGAATCTATAATTTTACTACTTTCATGGATTTGAACATTGTCTTTTATTTTCTTATTTTCACTTTCTTTGTTTGGCTCTAATAGTTTAAAATTAGCCTCTAAATAGGATTGAGGCGTGCCAGCATCTATGAAATATCCTTCGAAAGGCATTCCATAGAGGCCATTCCCTACTATTTTTGGATAAATGTCTCTTTCTATAGATATTTTTTGATTCTCAGGAATCATATTAATCACTTCAGGTTCAAGTATGTATGTTCCAGCATTTATCAAATTAGATAATTCTTCACCTTTTGGAGGTTTTTCTTGAAATTCTAAAATTTCTCCATTTATAAATTTTACAACACCAAAACGATTAGGATTCTCCACTTCCCATAATGCTAACGTGCCTTTTGCTTGGATTGAATTATGATAGTCAATCATTTTTTCTAAATCTATTGAGCTTACAACATCTCCATTAAAAACGGCAGTAGTTCCAGTTAGATATTTCTCACAATTCTTCATAGCTCCTCCAGTACCAAGAGGTTTCTCTTCTGGAACAATTATTATTCTTCTTCCAACATTAGTTTTTTTGAAATGTTCAAGCATTTGTTCAAGCCCGTAATTTACAGCTAAAATTACAGTATCTATCTTTTCAGGTAAATTCCGTATCATTCTTTCTACCATTGGAACATTAGCAAGAGGTAAGAGTGGCTTTGGAATTGTTTTAGTCAAGGGCCTTAATCTTGTCCCTAATCCGCCAACTAGAATTATAGCTTCCATTATTATTTATTCATCTAAGAAGTGATGTATTAATGTTATGCAGGCTGAAGTTAATAGACTAGTTTCACCAATTTTAACTTTATCTAATGAATTAAGTATCTTCATTTCATCATCAGTGGGATCTCTATCATCTCCAAGTATAAATGTTTGATATTTAGATTCTATTTTCTTTTCTCCTTTTTCATTTAATAAAACGGGTTTAGGGAGTTTTTTAACAAGATTTGAAAAATTTTCCCTTTGCATAGTTACTCCAGGACTTGTTTCAAGGGGGCCGTCTTTTCCGTTTAACTTGATTAAACCATTTCGTATTAGTGCTGCAGTGGATCTTTCATCAGGATTAAGATATTTTATATTTTGACCAGAGAAATGAACTGTAATATCAGGTTCAGGTTTCCCCCTCAAAGATAACCATACATCTGTATCATGTCGAATTCCATGAGATTTCCATAATGAGGCAGTTACAGATCTAACTAGAACATCTAATCGTCCAGCACCTCCACATATATCATCTAATTTCCAGTCTGCGGCAGTGTGCGCTCTGTGGCCAATTATTAGAAAATTTTTACTTGCCATTATTTGTTAGTCTTCTTTTTCGCAGATTTTTTAGTTTTAGGCTTTTCTTCTACCATTTCCGCATCTTGTATGTCTTCCTCAAAGTCCCATTCTTCTGTTTTTTCACTACTGCCTTTTTCAGCAGCATTAAGGCTAAAAGTTCCCATTAAGATAGCACATGCAATAAATGCTGCAGCTCCGGGATAAATGGACGGTTCATTGATAATTCCAAGATAAATTCCAGAAACAGCCATAGCTGCAAGTCCAATACCCATTATAGCTTCTCCAGCAATTAATCCCGAAGCAAATAAGATTCCAGGTCCGTGCATTTTTTCCTTAATTAAGTTTAATTTTCCAATATTTTTAGATTTAAACAAATTAGGATTTGATTTTTTCAATGGATTATCAAATCTTTTATCAACATACATTTTGATTAATCCTCCAATAAAAATAGGGATGGTCATTTTTAGGCTTAGATACATTCCTACAGCTACAGCCATAATTGAAATATCTAATTGTCCTTTTTCTCTTATCCAGTACTGTGTTGCAGCTATCAATAAGCTTCCAGTAAATAGAAATGCAGGTATTGCCCCTTCAAGAAATCCTCCTATGAAGAAAATGAGATAAGAGCAAATTAATATGTTAATATATTTGTCGGCATGCCTTAATGCAATTAGACAAAAAGCAATTCCAGCACCCATGAAAACCATTGCCCAGTCCATTCCACCTTCTAGAATTCCAGTAGTTATGCTAGACATTAGGAATGCTTGAGGGGCTGAAAGTTCGCCGTTTAATATTTGATCAGATAAGAGATTTAGAACTAAAGGGATTGCAACAGCTCCTGCAGCAATACCTACAATTTGACCTATTTGTTGTTTCCAAGGGGTAGCTCCTAAGAGATAACCCGTTTTCAAATCCTGTAGATTATCACCAGATATAGCTCCAGCACATGCTACAAATGCAGCCACTCCAATTACAGCAACTTGCAAATCTGCAGTATTTTCTCCATTGTAAACTAAACTATTGAGTAGTGTGAATGTTGTTGCAGTTAATATAACTACGATTATTGTTACACCTGAAAGAGGATTATTACTGCTACCTACAACACCAGCCATATATCCTGCAACTGCAGCAAAAAGGAAACCAGCGGTAAAAATTATTATTAATGATAAAATAGCTGGAAGTAATAATCCTGAGATAAGCCATACCATGAAAAACATTGGAATTGCCATAGCAAGACTAGTCATTGCAACAGATTTGGCAGGTAAATCTTTATCAGTTCTAAGAGTTCTAGTAGTAGCAACCGTTTGTTTTGTAGCCTCAAACATTTCATTTATTCCCTTCGTGAGAGCCTCTCGCATGATTACTAATGTGTATAATCCTCCAACGAGCATTGTTCCTACACCAGCCATTCTTCTTCTCTCATTCATGTGTCCTGCATAATCGCCATAATTGACGATATTTCCTTTAGCAGCTTCATCAGAAATGTAAGTTATGAATAAATCTGTAGGATTTAGAATAGTACTTGCAATTGGCATTATTAGAATTGCACCTAGCACACCTCCAAAGAACACAAAACTTGCTATTCCTGGCCCAACAATATACCCTACTCCAAGAAGGGCTGGAGATAATTCAGCACCTAGATAGAACGTGGTTTTAGATTTGGCATAAGCTATAGATTGATCTAATTTTCCACTTAGCGTGTAAAACCCATCCCAACCGTGTTCCCATAATCCCAAACTAACTTGTTTTCCATTAGCAATAACTGATGAGCTAAGTTTGTATAATGCTCCAAAAGCAATCCCCACAAAAATAGGTAGAACTTGATTTCCTCCTTTTTCACCAGCCACTAAAACTTCAGCGCATGCAACACCTTCAGGATAGGGTAATTTTTCTTTCACAATAAAAATTCTTCGAAGGCTAATTGAAAATAAAACACCTATTGTTCCTCCAACAAGTGCAATAATTAGTGTTTTTAAATATGGAAATTCCGCCCATCCAATTTCTCCATTACTTTGGCTATTCATAATCAAAAGTGCAGGTAGTGTAAAAATTACGCCAGCAGCTAAGGATTCTCCAGATGATACTGCAGTCTGAACCCAATTATTTTCTAATATATTTGTTCCTTTTGAAATATTAGCTTTTTCTAAGCTTCTGAGAACTGCCATAGAGATTACTGCGGCAGGTATTGAGGCACTTACCGTCATGCCAACATAGAGTCCTAAATAGACATTAGCTGCAGTTAATAAAAATCCCAAAAGTACAGCTAAAATAATTCCTTGAGTAGTTATCTCAGGGAGGATTTTTTTGGCTGAAATGTATGGTTTATGTACGTCATTTGAAGACATAATATATGCCCACGTGTAAAAGCAACATTAATGCTTATGCCCCTCCGTACTTTTTAACCACCTACTCTCTAGCTAATTGTGAGTGAAGGCATATCTCTGAATTTCTTCCATGAATCAGGTTTCACTAGGCAAACATGCACTAAGTGTAAATGCTCTTTTTGGTCGATTATTGAGCGTGAGCTTTGTGGAGATGCACCCTGCGTCGAATATTCATTCATAGGTGATCCACTTTTTCCTAAACCGATGAATTTAGATGAAGCAAGAGAAGCTTTTCTAACTTTCTTTGAAAAACATGACCATACAAGAGTTGACAGGGCTCCAGTAGTGGCTCGTTGGAGAAATGACATCTATCTTTCTATAGCTTCCATAGCTGTATTTCAGCCTCATGTTACCAGCGGTGCTTCTAATCCTCCAGCCAATCCATTAACCATTTCACAACCATGTATTAGATTAAATGATTTAGAATCAGTAGGTAGAAGTGGTAGGCATTTAACTACATTTGAGATGATGGCCCATCATGCTTTTAATAATGAAGAGGAAAAAATATATTGGCAGAATAAAACGGTTAGTCATTGCCAAGAATTTTACACAGGATTAGGTCTTGATGGTTCTAAAATAACATATAAAGAAAATCCATGGGTGGGAGGAGGTAATGGAGGAGAGGCACTTGAAGTTCTAGCAGGAGGTCTTGAATTAGCAACTTTAGTTTTCATGGATCTTGAAGAAGATCCTGATGGAGATATTGAACTTAAAGGAATAAAATTCAAAAGAATGCCTAGATCAATAGTAGATACAGGTTATGGTTTAGAAAGATTGGTTTGGGCCTCTCAAGGCACACCTACTATCTATGAAGCAGTTTTTCCAGAAGCTGTGTCATATATAACAAAAAAGGCGAATCTTCAAGAAAAGTTAGAAACATCAGGTACTTTAATATCAGAAAATGCAAAACTATGTGGTGTTTTATCAGTAGATTATGGTTCTGATTTAACAAAATTACGGAAATTAGTCCTCGACCGACTTAATTCACAAGGTCATGAATTATCATTATCCGAGTTTACTTCAACAATAGAACCATTAGAAAAATTATTTGCAATTGTTGACCATTCTAGGGCGTTAGCATTTATGTTTGGAGATGGAATCGTGCCTAGTAATGTTAAAGCAGGTTATTTGGCAAGAATGGTTTTGAGGCGTACAGTTTTATTGTCAAGAGATATTAATGTTTCAGATATTTTACCTGAAATGGTGCAGCACCATATAGATAATTTTTCGAGCACTTATCCCGAATTAAAAAGTAATGAATCACATATAATTGATATGGTCAATTTAGAAATCGAGAGATTTAATCAAACGTTAGAAAGGGGCCGTCGAGCAGTAAAAAGGGCAATTGATTCGGGAGGAATAAATCAAGATAAATTATTGGAACTTTATGATTCACAAGGTTTACCACCTTCTGTAGTTAGTGATTTTTCCGAGGAATTGGGGCACTCAATCGAGGTCCCGGATGGTTTCTTAGCAATGGTTGCAGATAGACATCAAGGTGAAACAAAAGATAAAAAGAAATCCAACATTATTATTGATAGCGAACCAACTAAGTTAGCATATTATGATGATATGGATAAAAGAAAGTTCAAAGCCCAAATCACTTATTCAGACAAATCAAGTATTTCTTTAGACAGTACGTTGTTTTATCCAGAGGGTGGAGGTCAGTTAGGAGATACAGGTTTTTTAGAATGGAATGGAAATAAAAGTAAAGTTGTAGATGTACAAAAAGTAGGCGATGTAGTATTACATAAAATAGATGGAGAATTGCCTAAAGTAGGTACAAATGTTATTGGAGTCGTTGATGATGATAGGCGCTCAAGCCTTAGTAGACATCATACAGCTACGCATTTGATTGGAGCTGCAGCAAGAGAGATATTAGGTTCACATGTTTGGCAAGCAGGAGCTTCTAAGTCTGTAGATAGAGCAAGGTTGGATATTACACATCATAGAAGATTAACAAGAGATGTCATTGCTTCTATTGAATCTAAAGTGAATTCTTTAATCTTAGAGGATCATTTAATAACTACAAAATTCCACACTAGGGAAGAAGCAGATCGGAAATATGGAAATACTTTGTATCAAGGTGGCGCTCCAAAATACAAAAATGTTAGGGTTGTTGAAATTCCTAATATTGATGCGCAAGCTTGTGCAGGGACGCATGTCTCTTCCACTTCAAAAGTAGAAGCAGTTAAGGTTTTGAGGACCGAGCGGATACAGGATGGAGTGGAACGTATAGAATTCTCAGCCGGACCAGCTGCAGTAGAAGCTGCACAAAGGGAAAGAGCCCTATTGGAAAAAACAGCTGAAGAATTAGGTGTCCCTATTGAACAGGCTCCTAGCGCAGCTCACAAATTTGTAAAAGAATGGAAAGATTTGAGAAGTAAAGTATCATCATTAGAAAAAGAATTAGCTTCATTTAAATCTTCTAATTTAGAGTATGAGAAAGTAGGCAGTATTAATTTTTACATGGATAATTTAGGTGAAATTAATCCAGGGGAAGTTCAAAAATTAGTACGTAAAATCACTTCAAATGAAGGCAATTTAGCTGCGATTGGTTTTTCCCAAGGTTCTAAGGCTTCTATTATTTTAGCCAGTTCAAATTCTTTGAGTATTAATTGTGGTTCTATTTTGAAAGAGGCTTTATCTTCAGTAGGTGGCAGTGGTGGTGGTAAAGAGCTCTATGCTCAAGGCGCCTGTTCTGTTAATGATATATCCTTAGTATTATCAAAAATAAAAGAATTAATAGCTTAATTATCTCGTTTCGATCATTATACAAGAATTAATTAGATATTTTATTCCATCAGTATTTTTCAACCAATTTTCAAGTTCTTCACTTTCAGAGCCGGGTTGAAACCATAGATGTTTGATTCCTAAATTTGCAATATGTTGAGCAATTTTCATAGCAACAGGAGGGGGGACTACAAAATTGGCAATATCAGGATATGTTTCCATTTCTTCTATAGAAGAGTATGCCTTATCTCCTTCAATAAATTTTTCTTTAGGGTTTATAGGAATTACATGATAATTTTTACTTCTTAAATCTCTATAAATCTTGTTACCATATTTGCTTCTATTATTTGAGGCACCAATAAGTGCAATCGTAGTGTTTTTTTGTTTTAATTTTTCAAGGACCATTTAATTTCACATGTAACCTTTAGTTTTTATTGTTTGAGATTAATGTTTGGCGACGTTGATTTTTTATTTTTTTTTAGTGTATATTTCCCGGGGGACTATAGTCCCCCGCAAATTACTATGTCTGGAAAAAGATTTTTAATAAGGCTTTCAAAAAGGTGGTATAATGGATTTGGTAATTGTAGAGTCCGGGGCAAAAGCCAAAACAATACAGAAATATTTAGGTAAAAATGTTCTTGTTAGAGCTTCGAATGGACATGTTCAAGATTTACCAAATTCTGGTAAAGAAGGTAGTAAAGCAGTATGGCCAAACAAGAAATCACAACTTCCAGAGCCTTCTTGGAGTTGGACACCACGTTCAGAGAATCATATTAAACGAATATTATCAGATTCACGTCGTAAAAAAGTAGAAAGGGTTCTAATCGCTACAGATCCAGATAGAGAAGGAGAGTTCATAGCTTGGAGGCTTGCAGAACTTTTCTCAGAATTTAGAGAGATAAAGCGTATTACTTTTAATGAGATTACAAAAGATGCAATTCGAAAAGCATTAGATTCAGCAGGTAATGTAGATTCTAACTTAGTTGATGCAGCTAAAGTTCGTAGATTTATGGATAGGCTGATTGGTTATCGTGCATCTCGTTTTTCACGTTCATGGAACCTAAGTTCTATGGGGCGTGTCCAAACTCCTGCATTAGGTTTTGTAGTTAAAAAAGAGCACGAAATAGCTAATTTTGTTTCTACACCTTATTGGGCATTACAAGCTACAGCACAGAAAATTGATTTTAGAGCTAAATTTCATGAAAAAAATGATGAAGATGCATGGAGAGACTCCAAAGGCAAATTTGATTCACATAGAACAAATAGTTCAGATTTAGCTTCAGAAGGGTCTTTATTACTAACAAAGAATCGTACATTAAAAGTGAGCAAATCTAGTATTAAATCATATCAAAGAAGTCCTAAGGCTCCTTTTACTACAGATACTTTATTGCAAACTGCAGGAAGTAGGTATAGCTGGAAACCAAGTAACACGATGCGCCTTGCCCAAGGACTTTATGAGGCAGGACACATAACTTACATGCGTACAGATTCGACTCGAACAAGTTCTTCGTCAAGAGATGTTGCTAAAGAAAAAATAACTGAAAAATGGGGTTCAGAGCAAGTAGGTAAAGGAGTAGTTTACGCTAAAAAGGCTTCAGATCAAGATGCTCATGAAGCAATACGTCCTACAAATCCTTCAGTAGAATTACCAAGTGGACTAGAGAGTTCACAAGCTAAGTTATATCGATTAATTTGGTCTCGCTTTATTGGAAGTCAAATGATTAATTCACAATGGTCTTCTATGAAGATAGAAGCATTAACTGAGGGTTTCTCAAAAATATTCGATGGAGATACTAAATGGAGAACTGAGCCAGGCTGGGAATTAGCTTTTGAAAAGATAGACAAGAAGCCTTCTACATCACCGCCTAATCCTGAAATTAAGGAAAATGTTATTCTTAATTTAGATGATAAGGAAAATAATCCTAATTTAATAGAAGATGAAACAAAACCTCCAGCAAGATATACTCAACATGGTCTTGTCGCATTAATGAAATCAGAAGGGATAGGTAGACCTTCTACTTATGCAGCAACCATAAAGAAATTATTAGATAGAAAATATTGTAATGATACTAAGGGACGTTTGAAAGCAACATCGAATGGAATAATGCTATGGGATGAAGTAAGTCCATTTTACAAGCAAGATAACAAAGATTTATTTTCAACTAATTTCACTTCAGAAATGGAATTGGACTTAGACAAGATAGAAACAGGATCTCGAGCGGCGGCAGAAGTTTGGGATAATTTTGTTACTTATTTTAGAGAATTGCATGATAATGCTTTGAAGAAGAAAAAAGAATTTCCAACAAAGCGTCAAATACAATATTATGAGCGTTTAGCGTCATTAATATCTTCTGACAAGTTAGAGGAAATATTACAAGGTAATGATCCTCTAAAATATAATAGTGAAAAGATGGGAGATTTGATTGATTCCTTGATGAAGGAAACAGAAGGATTGTCTCTTCCACCTACAGCCAAACAAGTTTCATACATAAAGAGTCTAGCTGAAAACTTAGAAATGACTGAGTCAAAGGCGTGTGAGTTAGTTTCAATAGCTAGTTTTGACGAATTATCAGGCGGTAAATCAGGTACAGCAAGCAACTTAATTGGGAAATTAAAAGACTTATCAGATAGTAAACCTAGACCTCCAAGTGTTAAGCAAATAAATTTTGTTAAAAATTTAGCAAATAAAGCAGATTTAGATGAAGAGAGTGCATGTAAATTAGTCGAAACATCTGCATTTTCAGAGTTGTCCGGAGGGAGGGGTGGTACAGCAAGTAAACTAATAGCCATTCTTCAGAAGAAAGCTCCAAAGAAGGCTCCAAAGAAAAAATGAGTGTTATTCATCATAAATTTTTAAAAAGAACAGATTTAGAAGACAGAACATATCAATCAAATATTTCAAAAGCCTGTTTGGAGCAATCTACACTAGTTATTTTACCAACAGGTATGGGTAAAACAGTAGTTGCATTGAGAATAATGATCGAACGCTTGCATATAGGTAAAATACTTCTTATGGCTCCAACAAAGCCATTAGCTCAACAACATTTTGATTTTTTTACTAAGTTTCTAAAATCTGATGTGAGTTTATTCACAGGAGCAATTTCACCCTCTGAAAGAGAGCCACTTTGGGCTAGTTCTCAGGTTATCATTTCAACTCCTCAGGTTATAAGCAAAGATATAGAAGCAAATAGAGCTTCATTGGAAGATTTTTCTTTAGTTATTTTTGATGAGGCCCATCGTGCTGTAGGAAATTATGCTTATGTTTCCATTGGTAAACATTATTTAGAAAAAGGTAGGAACCATTTATCTACAGGAATGACAGCCTCTCCTGGAAGTTCGAAAACGGAAATTATTCGTTTATGTCAAGATTTAGGAATTACTGCAGTAGAGAATAGAGATGAAAATGATTCAGATGTTTTGGATTATATTCAACCAATTAAAACACGTTGGGTTAAAATTGACATGCCTGAGGCAGTTAAGGATATAGCTAGTCAATTGAGGAAGTTACAAGATTATCTTTGCGGTAAATTATACAAGGGAGGATTTCTAGATCGGCCGCGTAAAGTTTCAACAACAATGATTCTTGAGGCTGGTAAAAAGTTACAAAGACGTTTTGCTCAAACAAAACCATCAACACCGCCTAATATTTTCAATTTAATGACTACACAGGCCATGGCTATGAAAACAGCACATGCAATATTAACAGTTGAAACACAAGGTATTCTTCAATTTTTAGATTACAGTAGAAGGATTATGGATGGCTCTAAAGAGAAAAAAAGTAATAGGGCAAACAAATGGTTATCAACAAATTCAGAATGGAAAATAGCACATGAAATTGCTAAATCTAATAAGACAAATCATCCAAAATTATCCAGATTAGTTGAATTAATAGAATTACAACTAGAGATAGGGACTTCAAAATTCATCATTTTTTCAGAAATAAGACATACAGCTTCTTTGATAGTTGAGAAATTGAGTAATGTAAATGGAGCTAACCCAGTTCGTTTTGTTGGACAAGGTTCTAGAGAGGGAGACAAAGGGATGACACAAAAACAGCAGAAGGCGATATTAGATCAATTCAGAAATGGAGATTACAATATTTTAGTTGCAACTTCAGTGGGTGAAGAAGGCCTAGATATACCCTCTACAGATGCAGTTATTTTTTATGAGCCAGTTTCATCAGCAATTAGATTAATTCAAAGGAGAGGTAGAACTGGCCGTAATAGGCCTGGAGAAGTTTTTATTTTTGTAACCTTAGGCAGTAGAGATGAGGCAGCACTTTGGAGTAGTAGAGGTAAAGAGCAGCAGATGCAAGACATTTTTGCAGCAGGTAGATTAGAAATAGATGTTCCTACAACCGAAGAATTAACTGGTTCTAATTTTATGAATAGTAAGGATAGTGTTCAGACGACGTTTAGAAAAGATTAGTCTCAGCCCTAATATTATACATACCTATGCATTCTGATAAATATGCGTAGAAAACCAACAGTTCCATTGAAAGAAGAAGTAAAGCATGGGCACGGTTTTTTCAGAGGTGAAAAGTGCCCTCTCAGCGGTGAAGAAGGCGTTTTGGTACTTTCCCCAAGACATTTGGACCAGTTTGGAAGGATGATGGCAGGAGTATTGCGTCACTTCCCGGACCGTTTTGATCTTGAGATGGATAA
>Ga0208277_1001225_pt1 | contig 15042 bp, 13 predicted proteins | sample ETNtaG_5_FD_185782 | JGI IMG/M metagenome (GOLD analysis project Ga0208277, IMG submission 185782) | Marine microbial and viral communities from oxygen minimum zone, Eastern Pacific Ocean - ETNP201406SV205 (SPAdes) (version 2) | ecosystem: Environmental > Aquatic > Marine > Oceanic ...
AGCAATTAAAAAATTTAGAAAATCATTTGGAGAACATCCTTTCAATTAAATTTTATGTCTAACAATCTTAATTCATTTAAAATATTTTATGCCAGCTGATATTAATATTGTTATAGTTCTAGCCGTCCTGTTTTTTGGATTTATTCTGTTTATAACCGAATTATTTTCAATTGATCTTACTGCTATGATAATATTATCATTCTTTTGTTTAACAGGATATTTAAAGCCTGAGGAAGCAATATCAGGATTTTCAAATCCAGCAGTTCTTACGATTGCATTTTTGTTTATCTTAAGTAAGGCACTTCAAAAAACTGGAATACTAGAATATTTAATAATTAAAGTAAAGCGTCTAGCAGATAAGTCTATTTTGCTTGGTCGAACATTTTATTTATTAACTATTGGTTTAATGTCAGCAGTTATAAATAATACAGCAATAGTTGCTATATTTATGCCCGTAACTATAAGACTTGCTCATAAGTACAAGATGAGCCCCTCAAAAATGTTAATACCTTTAAGTTATGCTGCTATTTTAGGAGGAACCTTAACATTAGTTGGTACATCAACAAACTTGTTAGTTAATACAATATTTATTGCTACCTCAGATCATAGCCCTCTTGGAATGTTTGAATTCATGAAATATGGAATTATCTTATTAATAATAGGCTTATTATATATTTTATTTATTGCTCCCAAATTATTACCCTCAAGAACAGTAACATCAAGTTTGACAAAAAGCTATCACTTAGGAGGTTATTTGACTGAGATGAAAATCAGAGCTGAGTCTCCTTTAGTAGGACAAACATGTATGGATCGAGGAATAAATAGAAATTATGATGTAATGGTTCTAGATATATTACGTGATGGGAAAATGATTACTGACATGATTCGTTTAACCACTCTGAGGGAAGATGATGTATTATTTGTTAGAGGAACTTTAGATAATTTTCTAAGGATGAAAGAAGTTGAGAAAGTAGCTCTACTGACAGATGAAAAATTAACCCAAGAGGAACTAGAGCAAGAAGATAATGTATTAGTAGAGTGTATTCTTACCGATAAATCAGAACTAGTAGGTAAGAGCTTAAAATCTGGTAATTTTCGAAGAAGATTTGGAGCGTTTATATTAGCAGTTAGAAGAGAAGGAGTCATTTTTAGAAAAAAAATTGCCCATGTAGTACTTAATGCTTACGATACTCTTTTAGTTTATGGACCCGCTAACAAAATCGTAGAATTCTCAAAAAATAATGATTTTATTGTTCTAGGCGAAGTAAATGCTGAGATGCGAAAGCAACGTTTTTGGTGGATGACTATCATTGTAATTATTGGTACAATTATAATTGCAGCCCTTGGGATAATGCCTATAATGAAAAGTGCAATGGTTGGTGTTGTATTTCTATTAATGTTAAAGGTTATAACACCAAAAGAAAGTTATGAATCAATAAATTGGCAAGTTATTGTTTTGATATCAGCTTTAATTCCTGTAGGTATTGTAATCCAAAATACTGGCACAGCAGAATGGATAGGAGCTTTCATTGCATCAATAGTGGAATCGGTACCTCGAGATTTGCAACCTAAAGTTTTATTAGGTTTAATTTACCTTTTAACTATGATTTTAACTGAGGTTTCTTCAAATGCTGCAACCGCTATTATTATGACACCAATTGCATTAGCTGTTGCTCAGCAAATGGGTTTTGAACCAAGAGCATTTATTTTTGCGGTAGCTTTTGCAGCATCTGCTTCTTTTATCACTCCGATAGGTTATCAAACTAATCTAATGGTATATGGACCAGGAGGTTATAAATTTGGTGATTATATTAGAGCAGGGCTACCATTAGCAATTATTTTTTGGATAGCAGCAATTTTTGTTCTTCCATTAATATGGCCTGTCTAAATAGACATAAACTTTAAAGGTAATCAAGCAAAAAGGATTTAGAATGAATTATGGCTATCAAAAGAAAATAATGTTACCTTTTGACAAAGTGGATTATTTAATTAGAGAAGCATTATCAAAAGTTGGTTTTGGAATCATAAGTGAAATAGATATTCAAAAAACTTTTAAAGAAAAGTTAGATATTGATTATAATCGTTACACAGTTTTGGGTGCATGCAATCCCATGATGGCAAATGAAGCATTAAAAATTGAACCTGAAGTTGGAATGCTGATGCCATGTAATATTATTTTTTGGGAGAATAAAAATAATAGTGTAACTATCTCAGGTATCGATGCTGAGAAACAGCTTGGCAATACAAATAATGACGAGCTAATTAAAATTGGTCGAGATGTAAATGCATTATTAAAACAAGCGATTGATTCAATAAATTAATTTAATGGCTAAATAGTAAGATTTAGATATGTAATTTATAGTGCATTGGAAGTAAATAATAAATCTGAATCTAGGTTAGAATCTTTCTTAGAAAACCCCTCAAAATCACTCTGGACATTGGCTATCCCTATAATGTTTGGAATGGGTGTTCATACTTTTTACAACCTTGTAGATATGTTTTTCATCGGGAAATTAGGTGGTGAGGAAATTGCTGCGATTGCATTTAATATGCCTATTTTCTTTTTGATGTTAGGCCTTACAATGGGGCTAGGTTCTGGGGTCACTGCTTCAATTGCTCGTTATATTGGTAAAGAAAATAAAAATAATGCTGATAATTGTGCAGAGCATGCATTGGCATTGGCATTTATTATTTCGTTAGTTTTTACCTCTGGAGGTTTATTATTTGGTAAAAACTTATTGTCTTTTCTTGGAGCTGAAGGAGAAATTTTATATTTAGGCTGGGATTATTTATTTGTGATTACCCTAGGCCTACCGTTTATGGTTTTTTCTGGTTTTTTTCGATCAATCCTTGCTGGTGAAGGTGATATGAAATTTCCTATGATGGTAGCAGGATTAGGAACAGTTTTGAATATAATATTAGACCCCATATTTATTTTTGAATTAGAACATTATGGTGGTTTTGGACTTGGTTTAGGAGTTAAAGGAGCAGCTTTAGCTACTGTAATATCTCAATTAATTGGATTCCTTATTTTTGTGTTTATGCTCTTCATAAAAAAACATGCTTATGTTACTTTTACCCTAAATGATTTTAAACCTTCAAAATATATTATATGGGATATTATAAAAGTAGGTATTCCCGCATCTCTATCCATGATTATTATGGCGGCAGGGCAAGGCGTATTTAATAAAATTTTAATTTTTTATTCATCTCAAACAGTTGCAGCATATCAGGTAGCTGGAAGATTAGATATGTTAATTTTTTTACCTATTTTTGCTATTGCTGGAGGGATGACTACTTTAGTGGGTATGTTTTATGGAGCAAATAAAATAAGAGAATTAAATCAGATCATTAAATATGGAATGATAAGCGCATTTTTTATCACAATTTTATCATCAACATTTGTATACATATTTGCAGAAACCTTTTCATCATTTTTCAGTGAGGATAAGGAGATTATTGATGTTTCTGTAGGGTTTTTAAGACATCTTGCTCTGATATATCCCTTTGTGGCGATTGCCATTACCTCTGGTAGAGTAATGCAAGGTCTTGGAAAAGGTTTACCTGTATTATTAATTACAACGGTTCGTGTTCTTGGAATTGGGGCTCCTCTTGGATTATATTTTACCTTTATACTAAGTAAGCCAGTTGAATGGAATTGGTATGCTATGATGATATCGGGTACTCTAGCATTTATAATTGCAATTAATTGGGTTAGGTATGAAGTGAGTAAAATCAATAAAGAAAATGGATATATTTCATTATGAGTTTATTAAATAAAGAGCAAATTGAGGAAAATCTTCAAGGTTCGAATAACTGGTTTATTTCAGAAAAAGTTATCAAAAAGAAACTTAAGTTTAATTCTTACATGGATAGTATTAAGTTTATAAATGAAGTTGCTGTCAAGGCAGAAGAATTAAATCATCATCCAGATATGATAGTGGGCTGGTGTGAGATTGAAATTTCTTTTATGTCTCATGATAAGGGCGGTGTGACTTTTGATTGTATAGATATGGCAAAATTTGTAGAATCAGTTTTATAAAAAATAACTTTATGAAGAGAACGATCTTTTTAACCGAAGTTGGTTTGCGAGATGGTCTACAGAATGTTGATACCATTATTTCTATTCCTGATAAACTTCATATAATTAAATGTTTAATCAAAGCTGGTTTTAAGAAAATTCAAATCACTAGTTTTGTAAACAAAGCACTGATACCACAAATGGCTGATGCTGAAGAACTAATTTCAAGACTTCCTGAATCTAATGATATTGTATTTAGTGGGTTAGTTTTAAATCAAAAGGGCTTAGATAGGGCAATAGTTTCAGGTATAAATCAAGTAGATCTTTCAATTTCTACCAGCGAAACATATAGTCAAAAAAATACAAGAATGAGCACTAAAGAAGCCATTAATTCCCTAAAAAAAATGATTAAAAAGTCAAAAAAAAGTAATTTAAGAGTTAGAGCAGGCCTTCAATGTGTTTGGGGATGCGTTTATGATGGTAAACCAAATCAAGATAGAATCTTAAAAATTATAGATGATATTGTGGAAATGGAACCAGATATAATCTCACTAGCTGATTCTACAGGAATGGCGAACCCTATGACAATATCAAAGTTATTAGAGCAGATTTTTAAAAGAAATCCTAAAATAGCTTTAAACTTACATCTTCATGATACCATGGGTTTAGGATTAGCAAACTTATATTCATCATTATCATTTGGTATTATTCATTTTGATACTTCATTTGGGGGGCTTGGAGGGAGTCCCTTTATTAATGGATCAACAGGAAATATCCCAACTGAAGAGACTGTTAATTTACTAGAAGGATTGGGCTATAATGTTATGATTGATAAAAAAAAGGTTTCTGAAATCAGTCGATGGATTCACAAAAAGATACAAAATTCTTATTTTGGAGGCCAAATTTTTAGAAATTTGTAAAGGTGCAATTAACTTAATTTCTTGTAAGTCGTAATAATTATTGCACTAATGAATGATTTCATTATTCCGACAAAAATAAACGGATAAAATCCCATCATAAATGAATCTTTTAATCCAAAAAATAGTGATAAAAATAAGGTTCCAAGAACTAGAATTAAAAAAGTAGCTAATATGCATGAAATAAAACTAGGTATAATATTTTTAGTAAAGTTTCGCTCGGTTAAGTAACCAATGAAAAGTACTGCGGGAATAAAGCTTAATATGTAACCACCTGTAGGCCCTAACAAGACCGGTAATCCTGCTGACATTTCAGCAAAAACAGGTAAACCCAAAGCGCCTTCGCTAATATATGTGGCCACAGACAATAATCCTTTTCTAGATCCTAGTATTCCACCAACTAATAATACTCCTATGGTTTGCCCTGTAATAGGAACTGGGCTGAATGGTATATGAATTGAAATTTGGGCGAGCATTGCAATTAAAAGAGAGCCAAGAAATATTCCTATGACATTTGCATTATTTGGTTTTATTGAAAAAAAGTACTTTTGTTTTATTTCTAATATTTTTGTTTTCATAGTTTAAAATTAAAAAAAAATTATGAGTTTGGCTTGCTAAACATTTTTTTTATAAACCAGTTATATATAGTACTTGGTATTATAAATTTTATCATGATTAAAATTTTATAAGGCCAAGGGAAAATATATGTTTTATTTCCTTTATGGATTATTTTTAAAAAACTTTCTGCTGCATTTTCAGCAGAGATCATTGGAAAATTTCTAGCTGGACCTTTTACCATTGGTGTATCAATAAAACCAGGACAGATTGTTATTACTTTAATATTATATTTATTTAGCGTCGGCCTCCAAGAATCAAAAATCATTTTGATTGCGACTTTAGAACTTGAATAGCCACCATGAAATGGGAGAGGTATAAAACTTGCAACAGAGCTTATACATACTAAGATACCAGAACTTTGTTTTTTCAATACTGGGATAAAGGGCATTACAGAGTTTGTTACACCTAATATGTTTGTATTTAAAATAGCATTAATTTTTTTGCTATTTTGGCTAAATAATCCATCATCTCCTCCGATTCCTGCATTAGCGATAACAATGTCTATTCCATTTGCCTCTTTTTGAAACTTTTTTGAAATAACCTCACAATCAATTTGATTATTGACGTCTAACTTATAAATAAAAGTCTTAGCCCCTAAATCGCTACACCTGAAAGAAACATCCTCGAGTAATTTTAATCTTCTAGCGGTTAAACCTATTGTGTATTTTTTTTTGGCATAAGCTAAAGCTAAAGCTTCCCCAATACCCGATGAGGCACCAGTTATAAAGACTCGTTTCATAGAGGAAATATAAGGCCTTCTCTAGCAACATTAAATCCTTTAGATTTAATAATATTTGAAGTGGCAGCACCTTCTTTTATGGCTGGATTAGAGTGATTTAAGTGTATGAAATAAACTCTGTTTTTATGATTTTTTTTTAATAAATAAAGATGCTCCATTGTCTCCGTTATAAAAGGATGAGGAATTTCAGAGATATCTCGATGAGGTATCTCACCTTGCGAATAAAAAGTTCCATCAATTAATGCAATATCAGTATGTTGAATCACCTTAGATATGTCTTGATCCCATTTATCCCATTTATCAATATCTGGAATGAAGGTTACTGAATTATGAACACCCATTATCTTATATCCAACGGTTTCTGAATATTCATCCCTGTGTGGAACAAGAAATGGTTCAATGAAGAGTTGAGTGTTAAGCTTAACCTCTTTATCATTCTTCAATACTTTTAAAATAATATTTTCTAATTTAATTAATTGTTTCCATGGTGCATTTGTTTCTAAAAATTCTTTCATCTTTGGCATGCAATAAACAGGGATATTTTTAGCACCTAAAACTTCTCTTCCAAGATATAACAGACCTATATAGTGGCCCATGTGTGCGTGGGTTAAAAATATACCTGAGAGTTTAGTATTATGTTTTGTTGTAAGTATATGATATTGTGTTGGTAAATCTGGTGTCGCATCAATCATCCAACTTTGTTTAGATATTGGATCGATTATTCCTAAGCAAGAGACTTTTTCTTTAGAGTTCGTTAGCCATAGTTCATTACAACAAGATTTTTCACATCCTGCATGAGGCAAACCTCCATCTTGAGCAATTCCAAGTACAATTACATAAGGAGATTCAATACTATATAATATTGAATTAAATAATATTACTAGAACAATTTTGACCATATTAAAGTTTAATTTTTATATCTTTTTTCTGCATCCAAAATAAAATTAACCAAAATCCAATTACATGAAAAAGCGCAAAAAATAATGAGCCGTTTAGGTTACCTAAAATCGGTACGAATAGAGTTTTATATAGATAATTATATGCACTCACCTGATTTCCATTTAATGTTAGTTTGACCAGCAAAATAGTTTTAACCCATAAACCTGAAAGTATGAAAAGGAAAATTGAATTGGTTCCAAAGACTTCGAAAATCCAAAATGGTTTTTTTATATTTTTATTATCAATAATATATGTTAATCCAGCCAAAATTATCGCAGAAATCCCACCTGTGAAGAGAACATATGAGCTGGTCCAGAGTGCTTTATTTATGGGAAGAACGAGGCTCCATACTAGGCCAATGACCACTAACGCTAACCCAAATGAAGACATTCTCTTGGAGCAATCTGCATAGTTCTTAGTGGTGTGAATCATTCCTCCCATAAGGTAACCAATTAATACGGTAGCTATGGTAGGTATTGTACTAAAGATACTTTCAGGATCAAAAGCAACTTTGTTATTTAGTGAATCATGAAATCCATGATATAAATGTGAAGGGTTAAATATTAAAATATCAAATCTGCGAATTACATTATCTGAAAGAGAATATGGGTCTCCTGTTGATCCAAACCATAATAATCCCCAATAGAATATAAGAATAGCAGTTAGTATTTGAATTAATTGTTTAAAGTCATATTTAATAATAAGGATCGCACTGAGACCATAAGCCAGAGCAATCCTCTGTAAAACACCCATGATCCGAAGGGTTGAGAAATCCCAGTCTTGTCGTATAAATGGAAATAAGTTTAAAAGTAATCCTGCTACAAATATTGAGAAACTACGCCAAAAAATATGTTTGTAAAACTTCGACGATGGATAGTAATGCCATTTTACAAAAGCAAAACGAATAGAGGCACCCACTAAGAAAAGAAAAAATGGAAATACTAGATCTGTAATAGTACAGCCATGCCAGCTAGCATGACGCAGTTGAGGGTAGACATGTCCCCAGCTTCCTGGGATATTAACTATAATCATTAAAAAAATTGTCAAGCCTCTGAAAACATCAATGGAGTAAATACGCCTAGGTTCAGACATCATTAATTCAATTTTGAGATACTTCTATTCCACACTAAAAATGAACCAATTCCGGAGATTCCAAATAATAAAATAGCACTGCTATAATTATGAAAGATTAAATTTCCTATACCAAAGGTGAATCCATAAATCATCATTATTCCAGAGATCCAAAGGATAAAAAAGCCTTTGGAGACCGGTTGAAGTTCATGTTTATAATTCTTGTTTATGGGGCCCCACCAACCTCCTGGTTGAACACGTCTATAGAAGTTTTCTAGAGTTTTTGTCGGCTCTGGTTTGGTTAGAAAGGTTACACTTAACCATGCTAAAATGGCAATGGGTACTATGATAATTAACTTATGATGTACTTGAAGGGTTATCCCGAATAGAACAGGAGAAGATCCAAATAAAATATAGTTTTTTCCTTCTAAAATAGTTTGATTGTAAGCTAAGAATTCTAAAATAATAGTGACTAACATAGATGTAGCCAGAGCTGTAATCTCACTCCAAGCGTTGACGCGCCACCAAAACCAGCGAAGTATTAAAACAAGGCCAATTCCTGCACCCATTGAAAAAATAAACTCCCATGCTTTTGAAATACTCTGCATTTTCATTGCTGTAAATGCGGCAAATACCATTAAAATAACTGTAAATATTTTACCTACAAGTACATAATGAGTCTCTGATTCATTAGGACGATAAAATCGTTTATATAAGTCATTTACTAAGTAAGAAGCTCCCCAATTTAAATGGGTATCAATAGTAGACATAAAGGCAGCTAAAAAAGATACAATTAAAATACCCTTCATACCAGGTCCTAATAGAGCGTTCATAACTAAGGGATAACCTGCTTTTACACCTAATTCGCTATATGCTTCTGGTATGATTGGGAACATAACTATGGAGACAACAGCTACAATAATCCAAGGCCAAACTCTGAGTGCATAATGCGCAAGATTAAACCATAAAGTTGCTAAAAGTGCATGACGTTCATTTTTTGCAGATGACATACGCTGAATAATATATCCGCCTCCATCGGTTCCATGATGAGACCACCACATTACAGTGATGAATATTAAAAACTTTGAGAAGGGTGATTCCCAAAATGTTAAGGTGCCCATACTTTCTTCTGGAACAGGAGGTATAAATTTTAAGGTGTTATTATGTATAGCCTCAGAGCCAAGTAATCCAGAAAGTTTGTAAAGTAATGAGTCCATGCCTCCAACATAATTTAAGGCTATAATTGCTAAGGCAATAGATCCAAACATTGCTATGAAGAATTGAACTAAATCAGTAACAACAACTCCCCAAAATCCCGATAATATAGCATAGACGAGTGCTATAATGACACAAAGCCAAACAGCAGTCCATTTATCCATATTAAGCATTACAGAAACAACTGATGCCATGGCATTGATAACCCAGCCCATAACAATAAAATTATAAAGAATTGCGAAATATCCAGCTTTAAAAGCACGTAAAAAAGCAGCAGGTTTTCCACTATATCTAATTTCTAAAAGTTCATTATCAGTTAGAACATTAGCTCTTCTCCATAAACGAGAAAAAAGAAAAACACCAAGAAGAGCTCCCATAAGTAAGTTCCACCAAAACCAATTTTGCCATATCCCGGGTCCTCTAATAAATTCCGTAATTGCTAAGGGAGTATCTGCCGCAAAGGTTGTGGCAACCATAGAGGTTCCAACAACCCACCAAGGAAGAGATTGACCAGATAGAAAATATTCTTTGGTGCTTGATCCAGCTCTTTTATTAAAATAGATGCCTACGCCAAGAGAGAAAAAAATATAGCTGGCAATAATAGTCCAGTCAACCCAGTGTAAAGATAAAGTATCAGTCATATATTTTTTTTAGTTTAGTATTTTGAAAGTAATGAAACAATATTTTATTAGTAGAATAATTATTCAAGGCCATATTTAAAGCTCCAATTTGACACAAACCAACGCCATGTCCCCAGCCAGCACCTTTAAATTTAAACTGAGTTGGAACTAAGTTTTTATTCAAATCTTGTAGGATAATAAATGCAGAACTGTATAAAAATTTTGAATGGAGGACTCTTCGAATTTCATATTCACTGTTAAGCGTTATATTAATGGATTTCTTTAAGGAGAGACCATGAATTTTTAGTTTAATTATTCGACCAGAGGCACCACGTTTTATAGGTTTTAAAGAGTCTATTCGTTCAAAAGAAGTACCAAGTTTAATGTTTATTAATTTACATAATTGATCTTGTTTCAATGAATACTCCCATCTAAAATAAGATCCATCTTCATCTACATCACCTAGATAACTGATTAATTCATTGGTATCCATTTCTTTAGTGTCACAAAAGCAAGATGTTGGATTTAAAATCCATTTTGTTAGTTCATCGTTATTTTTCAAATTAGGTACGTCTTTTAATCTACTATCGTAAATACTCTGTAAATATGGTTTTGGAGTATCATGCCAAACATGTTCATTACTTTCAGATATGCCACCGCATGATTTTGAATATCGAGTGTCACAAATTTTATTTTGATGAGTAAGAACCTTTCCTCGAGTATTTTTGGCTGCTTTCGATGCGAGGTCTGTTACGTTGTTTAATCCTTGGTATCTTTGACAGCAATCATCATTACAGACATCAATATTGAGATCAATATGTTTTTGTTCCTCTGCAGCTAAAATCCAAGATCGGGCCGCAATAGTTTGTGATTCTAAAAGAGCGATAGGGCAAGACGAACTCATCTCCGAAGTAGCTACACAAATTAGATATTTTTCTAACTCTAATTGATTTACAATAAATAAAGCCTTATCAATGTTTCTGATTAATAAATTACCATTAACATTAAGGCTTATCTTTTTCGACCAATGAAAACCACGACCTGCAGAAACTTGATCTAGATTAAAAACCTGATTATCATTACTCTTTAAAATATAGTCTCCTTGTACACTTTTACCATTAATTGAAATACCGCTTTTATATACTTTAATTAGAAGGTTTTTAGTTTGCGAACTGGTGATCAGAATTGATTTTTGTTTGTCTTCAGGAAGAACAAGTCCTACAGAAATTAATGGTTCATTTTGAGGAGTATTACCTTTTATGAGCAAAACTTTTTCCAAGCCGCGCCAAGGGATGCAGTTCTACGATCAAAAGAGTATTCAATGGGGATATTTGTTTTAGACTCAAACAATAATCTAATATTTTTTTGACATAGTTCTAAAAACTCTCCCAAACGTTGTCCAATTACGATTTTCTCTATTTTGGTATTGTGGCGATTAAAAAAACTAATTCTTTCTCTGATTAGAAAAGAAAAAGCATCTGAAGCTTCTTCAAAAATAGGTTTTGATTTCGTTTCTTTTTCTAACTCAAACAATGTTTTAAGGGTTTTTGAACTTGATCGATTCCATTTAGCTAACATTCCATTAGGAGAAAGGTTTGATTCTACTGTCATTTTTGAAGGTAAAAAAATTTCCCAAGATCGTCTAAGATCATTTTCTTTATTAAAATCTATAATTTCATTATTTAAAATTAAACCATCTGCTATACCTGTACCACCTCCAATATATATGGTATTTTTGGAATGTTTAATTCGACCAATAACCGAATTAATTTCTCCTAATAAACAACACTCAGAGTCATGATATATAGTTTTTATTTCAGGGATTTGTTCTATTAAATCAGGTATTCTTGGACCATTAGCCATTAAAATAATGCCTGACCGACTTTTTAAACCAGGATAGCATAAAGCAATATCTTTTGAATTTAGTTTAGAAATTAATTGCTTAATTATTTCTACAATTGCGGAAGCTTGTATACGTTCAGTTTTTTTAATATTGAAGACACCATTCTCTAATTCAGCTTTTTGAATTTCAAGAGGTATGGGAATAAAATTTGGGTTCCAAAATGAACAATCTGAATAGTTATATTCAAAGTTTAGGCCTGCTGGTTTGATGATTTGTGATTTTGAATCATAAATTACTGATTGAGCCATGACCTTTGTTGCTCCACAGTCAATACCAAATTTTTGAGATTTAGACACGGATTTTATATTTTTTCTTTAAAGTTTTTATTCTCTCTATTGACTTCAATATTCTTTCTTTTTTTATCTTTCCAGATGTCAATAATTCACAAATCGCATTTACAGACTTTGGAATATAATCCGGATCATAAATGAGGTTATTACCTAGGCAGAAAAGGTCAATGCCTGCGTTTAACATAATTTCAAAAGTATCTCGAAGGTTATAATTATCAGAAATAGCTCTCATACTTGGATCATCACATATAACGACTCCTTGGAACCCTAAGTCATCTCGAAGTGTATTAGTAATTATTTTTTTTGATAAAGAAGCAGGGTAGGTTGTATCTAACTTAGTATCAAAGGTATGAGATACCATTATTAAATCTAAATAATTAGCTTGAATTAGCTTGTCAAAAGGTAAGAGATCTTTGACAGTCCAGGAATTGGAAATATCAGTATAGCCTTCATGAGTATCACCAAATGCTGATCCTTGGCCTGGGAAATGTTTTCCACAACTTATAATATTCCTTTTTTTGTGAGAATCAATAAAGATTTTAGCATGTTTAATTAAAAGATCTGGATCTGATGTAAAAGCACGTTGGGTTTTGCCTATGACAGTTTTATTACCATAATCTAAATCTAAAACTGGGGCAAAATTTACATTCACACCTACTGAGTAAAGTGTTTCGCTTAATGTTTCAGAAAACTGTTTTGTTATTAATTTATTCTTTAATAATCCGATATGTTGCCATGCAGGTGCTTCAGGGAAGCCATAAATAGATTTTAATCGATGTACAGTTCCACCTTCTTGATCAACAGAGATAAGTAAATTTTGATTAGAAGAGAAGGATTGAAGGTCATCTATTAGAGTTTTAAGTTGAGTTGGTGACTTGATATTTCGAGTTCCAGGACCTCCAATTTTAACATCTTCATCATACAAAATTACGCCTGCCAGATTATATCCTTTAATGTATTGTTCAATCGCAGAATTATTAGAAAGTTCTGAATCTCTGAACCCTGCTATTATTAATTGCCCAACGAGATGTTCGATGTTATTTGACATGATTAGAAACTAATCTGAAAATTTTAAATGTTAAACAAAAAGAATGTCATAAAAATGATTAATAATTCAGTATTGCATTGGTAATGATTACGATATTCTTTATATAAAATTGATTAATTTATTAACAAAATATTCAAATAAGTAAAAATTTATAAAATGACGATTCTCTTAAGGTGTGGTCTTATCAGTTATCTGTTTTTGCTAGGATGTGCTTCAGGACCAAAAATTCAAAAGACTACTGGAGTATCTAAATCATGGGCAGATAAAACTTTATCTAACCTCTCTCTTCGAGAAAAAATAGCTCAAATGATGATTTATAGTATGAGTATGCAATTTGGAAAAGTCTCAGAAGCGAAATGGGAAGAAATATTTAATTTAATAAAATCTGATGGTATAGGAGGTGTTCATCTTTGGTATGGTGAAGCTAGTAGTTCAGTAACTATTATGAATCAAATGCAAAAAGAATCAAAAATACCTATTTTATTTGATGCTGATTTAGAAACAGGTTTAAAACAAAGATTTCCTTCAGGAACCGAATTTCCTCCTGCTATGGCTATTGGAGCAACTGGAAAACCAGAAAATGCTTTTAAAATCGGTAGCATCATTGCTGAGGAAGCTCGCTCAGTTGGGTTGCATTGGAATTTTTCACCCGTGGTGGATGTAAATAATAATGCACTAAACCCCATAATAAACGTTCGATCTTTTGGTGAAAAACCAGAGTTCGTATCAAAATATGGTATTCAATTAATGAAAGGGATTCAGAAGGGAGGCATGCTGGCAACTGCTAAACATTTTCCAGGGCATGGTGACACGGAAACAGATTCACACTCTTTTCTTGCTATGATTCCGAGTGACTCCTTACGCTTATGGGAAACAGAGCTAAGGCCATTTAAAGCAATGATTGATCAAAATGTAGATGCGGTAATGGTGGCTCATATTCATGCCCCAGATTATCAAAATGATTCAGATAGGCCTGCTTCAATGTCAAAATTTTGGATTAATGATATACTTAAATCAAGATTAAACTTTAAAGGAACTGTAGTTACGGATGCTATGGAAATGGGTGGCATTGTTAAAAATTATTCAGATGATTTTGCGCTTATTGAAACCATTAAAGCTGGAGCTAACGTCATAATACAAAATCATAACCTTAAAAGATCAATTGATGTAGTTGAGCAAGCGGTAATTAATGGTGAAATTCCGATGGAAGTAATCGATAAATCCGCATTAAAAATGTTAAAAATGAAACAAAAGATAGGCCTAGATCGAAATCGATATGTTGATCTAAATATTATGCAAAAAATGCTTGGAAAAAACTCTCATAAAAAAATAGCCCAGAAGATTGCATCTGAAGCCATTACCTGCGTTAAAAATAAAGGAAAACTTATTCCCTTTAATATTGATGAAAAAGATAGTTTGTACGCGATTGATTTATATGATTCAAAAAATAACCACTCCATTTCAAACGTGACTAAGGGATTAAAAAAAAATGGTTTTAAAATCAGGTCTTTTCAGTTTGATGATTCAGACACAAAAAAGTATATGAGATTAATTCTATCTGGGATTCCAAAAAATGCACGTATTCTGATTAATGCCTTTGTAACACCGAAAGCCTCAAAGAATCAAATATTTTTCTCTGAATTGCAATCAGAATTCATTGG
>Ga0208277_1001226_pt1 | contig 15040 bp, 2 predicted proteins | sample ETNtaG_5_FD_185782 | JGI IMG/M metagenome (GOLD analysis project Ga0208277, IMG submission 185782) | Marine microbial and viral communities from oxygen minimum zone, Eastern Pacific Ocean - ETNP201406SV205 (SPAdes) (version 2) | ecosystem: Environmental > Aquatic > Marine > Oceanic ...
CACTACTTCCTGAAGACATTGGTCTAAAGGTTTCAAGCAGCATGAGAGCCGATTTTATGATGTCTCCATCCCTGTCAAGAAGACAGTCAGAGGTTCTCAGTACTGCAGTTCAAATGGGATACTATGACTATCCAAAGAGGTGTAATCAATCAGAAATCGCAAAACATATTGGTATTAGCCAGGGCACGGTTGCAGAGCACTTGCAACTAGCAGAATCAAACATCATGAGTGGATGGTTCCGTCAAAAATCTTGATCTTACTCTGGTAAATTATCCCAGCACAGAAGATTTACACAATCGTGATGTGTTTCAACTGTGGAAGGTGTTGATAATCTTTAATTCCGCAGATTGAAGATGTTCAGAAACAGTTGCTTGCTTAACGTTTAGCAAATTTACGAGCTTGTTTTGCCCATTCGTCTCGCTTAACTCGGCCAGGGAAGAACTCGATTGCAACGTTAACCGTCTCTTCGAGTTGAGGTGTCATCTTTCCAACTTGATCGAATGTGTAGATTCCGAGCGCATTGAGTTTATCCTCGATGAACGGACCTATTCCCTTGATCCTTTGAAGGTCGTCAGCAACCGTTAGTACTGCGGCCGCTGCAAATCCACGTTTGATGCCTTTAACACCAGTTAGTCTGTTACCGGCCTTACCAGTCCACGAAATTCGGGAGCCTCCATCTGTATCTGAGATGAATGCCTCTCCTTTGTCATCAAATCGGGATGCATCAGCAACCTCGAGGTCCTTGGTGCCCTTCTCAACCTTCTTCTTCAGTTTGCTACTGGCAGCAACACCAAGAGTGCCGAAATCGATTGTCTTAGCTTTCTCAGCAACACGAATGAGTTCTTCTTCCTTCTTTCGTGCCTTCTCATCGAGATTTTCTAGCCGCTTACGGCGTTCTTCGAGTTCCCTGTCCATACGTGCCTGGCGTTCAGCAGCCTCTTTCTCTACCTGCTTACGTAGAGCCTCAGCCTCTGCTTCTGCAGCAGCCTTTGCCTTCTCGGCTTCTGCTCTTTGTGCTTCTGCTTCAGCATCTGCCTTGGCTTTGGCTTTCTCAGCATCTGCCTTGGCTTTGGCTTTAGCAGCCTCTGCCTCTGCCTCTGCCTTAGCTTTGGCCTCCTCAGCTTCTGCCTTAGCTTTAGCAGCCTCTGCCTCTGCCTTAGCTTTGGCCTCCTCAGCTTCTGCCTTAGCTTTAGCAGCCTCAGCCTCTGCCTTTGCTTTGGCCTCCTCGGCTTCTGCCTTGAGTTTGGCTGCCTCGGCATCTGCAGCGGCCTTGGCTCTCTTTGCCGAAGTTCGTTGTTCTTCAGCTTCTGCCTCTGCCTTTGCTTTGGCCTCCTCAGCTTCTGCCTTGACTTTAGCAATCTCTGCTTCAGCCTCCGCTTTTGCCTTCGCTGCCTCTGCTTCAGCCTCTGCCTTTGCCTTCGCTGCCTCTGCTTCAGCCTCTGCCTTTGCCTTCGCTGCCTCTACTTCGGCCTCTGCCTTGACTTTAGCAGCTTCAGCCTCTGCCTTGACTTTAGCAGCCTCTACTTCAGCCTCTGCCTTGACTTTAGCAGCCTCAGCCTCTGCTTTGGCCTTTGTAGCCTCTACATCAGCTGCTTCTTCTTCGGCCTTTGCCTTAACCGCAGCAGCAATTCGGGCTTCTTCCTCGGCCTTTTGTTCAGCAATATAATCTGGATCTCCTTCAACAACAACATTCCACGAAAAGTAAACTGAAGCAGAACCAACGCGTAGGATGGCATCGTAACTTGCACCTGCCATTGTCGGCTCTTCCTCATCAGTAAACAAGAATCTCAGAACAATTGTGCCATCTTCTTCAACTTCTATTTCATTCACCGGTTTATTCTCATCCAAATCATCGTTATCTTTCACATCAAGCATTTGGAATCGCGGTCCATTTTCGAATTCCATTCTATCGACCATTCCAACAAGATAACTTGGAGAAATGTCCGTAATTGTGATCTTTTCAGAACAAACCTGTGTCGAGCCAGGAGGTACAGAAAATGACGCCAAAACAAATGGATCTTTTCGAGTACCCTTTCCTTCAAGGAACTTCGGAGTAGAATCTGTATGAGGTGGCTCAGGGCCCTTCTTCATCAATTGTACAACCTTTCGATTTGTACCCAATAATGGAATCAATAAGAACAACAAAAGCAACAATAGAAGGATACAACACCACCAATATCTGCTTGATATGAAGAAGGCTGCATCACCATCTTCTTCATTTGATTCATCGACGATTGAGCCTGCGCTTTCTTTTGCATCACACAAACCATTGCCATCAGAATCAAGAGGGACGCTGTTCAAATCTCTTGGATTGGAACCACATTCTATTTCTTCCTGATCAGTGTAATTATCACCATCATCATCAGTATCTGCAACAAGACCAGTGTTAGATGACCCGTCAATATCGTCAGGTAACCCATCATTATCAAGATCTGCAAACGCACTCTTGTCGTTAGGGAAGTCATCAACAATATTGTTGAATCCATCACCATCACGATCTTGATCGATTCCATCACAGGTTCCATCTTCGTCACTATCAATCGGCAATGATAAGTTATCAAATCGATCACTTCCACATTCTGCTTCTCTAGTATCCAACCAACCATCATTATCGTCATCAAGATCTTCTATCAATCGAGGATTGCTTGTTGAGAATCCGAATAAGTCATCAGGCATTCCATCATTGTCATTATCGAATGCTGCTGCAGGATCGTTCGGGAAAACATCGCTCTCATCTGGAACGCCGTCGCCATCAGTATCTGTCATATCTGGTCCTGTAGACAAAGCATCACAGATTCCGTCGCCATCTTCATCTGACGGACTGTCTCCAACATTCAATGGATCTGTTCCACATAGTCCTTCAAGAGCATCAGACCAGGAATCTCCATCATCGTCTTGATCGTAAATGTCTGGAGAACCATCTGTATCTGTATCCTTCAAGACACTGATGGTCACATCGAAAGATGCGCTACTTACTGAATTGTTGGCCCATATTGTGTATGTTGTTGGTGGGACTTCTTCAGTTGGTGTTCCACGAATGGAACCATCCATACTTGCATCTCGAGCCGGACTCCAACCAAATGATAGACCTGCGGGTAATTCCCCACTAATCTCCCATGTTGCAACATCTCCACCCACTACAGTAGGTAGATATGCCGTCATCTCAGACCCGTTTGCTAACTCTAATGTTTGAGAAGGATAGGACATTGCGAGAGGTAAATCTCGGAAATTGTCATTGAAGTCACACAATCCATCCCCATCAAGATCTGATGGGTAATCGTTGGCATTCAACGAATTGGTATTGTTACAATTAGCTTCATCCAAATCAGTCCAACCATCGTTATCGTCATCTGGATCCAACGCATCGACAATTCCATCGCCATCAGCATCGCCTGTCACTTCGTATACCGTAATGGTAAGTGTTGTTGATGTGGAATATTGGCCATTGCTTGCAGTAATCACATACGAAATAGTAGAGCTATTCGATGACGGAGTGCCCGATAAAACTCCAGTTTCATTGAATGTCAAACCATTCGGAAGTTGTGGAGATATTGACCAACTTGTAACGTTTCCACCAGTTACTGTTGGAGACATGGTCATCATTGCCTGATTGATTGTTAAATCAAGAACGTTGACTGGGTAAGATATTGCAATTTCTCTGTCATCTACAGTGTCAGTGAAATCACATTCTCCATCACCGTCAGTATCTGTTGGATAATCCAATGGATCTTGGTCGCTATGATTTCCACATGCAGTTTCATTTGTCTCTGTCCAACCATCGTTGTCGTCATCATCATCGGCATTGTCGCCAATACCATCATTGTCGAAATCTGAATCTTCAGAAGGATCTAGAGGGAATGCATCATCTCCATCATTTGTTCCATCGCCATCACAATCAGGATTCTGTTCACAACCTGATTCTTCATCACCATCAAGGACTCCGTCGTTATCATCATCAGTATCAACAACATCTGGAATGCTGTCTCCATCTGAATCCTCTTGAATCATGATGGATAGAATGTCACTGTCTGATTCACCACTCGCAGTTACTGCGGTGACTGTGTATACAACCAATGAAGATGTCTCTGTAGGGGTCCCCCAAATCGTTCCATTCGTTGCAGAAATCTGCAATCCATTCGGAAGTGAAGGGCTGATCGACCATGATACTGCGGCATCTCCAACTGTCTGACCTGAAAGTGGTTGCATGGGTGTTCCATTGACTAAAATTACAGTGCCTGTTGGCATTGTGAGTTCAATCTCTTCAACAGGTTCCAATATCTCAATAGTAATTGAGAATGAGGCCGTAAAACCACTATTCGATGTAACTGAAACGGTGTAACTCGTTGAATTATTCGATGCAGTTGGTGTGCCCCAAATTGTTCCATTTGTTGAACCGAAATTAAGGCCAGCAGGCAACGAAGGAGAAATAGCCCAAGATTGAGCATTATCACCAGTTGTTTGACCTGCAATTGGTTGCATTGTAGTACCATTCTCGAGTATTAATGATCCGGCAGGATAAGTCAAACCAATACCTGCACCAGTGATATTTATTGATACATAGACAATTGTTGACCCGCCACTATTAGATGCAGCAACAGCATACGTCTGAGCATTTGAGTACAACAAAGGAGTTCCTTCGAAACAGCCTGTGGTCGAATTGAAAGCCAATCCATACGGCAATGATGCTAATCCCGAACCACTACTTAGCGACCATGTTGCAACCATTCCTCCAGCAGAGGTTACTGGACATTCTCTAACTGTTACATCACGAGCATAAGTAAGGGTGTTATTGCCACCATAAACTGGAGATGGAAGGGGTTCTTTGATGACCAATGTTATCGTTGTCGCAGCTCCACAAGCACCCCATGTATTACAAGCAACAATAGAGAATTGAGTGCTCGTCATGTTATTTACTGGAGTACCTGAAATTGTACCATTGCTCTGATCAATGGTCAAACCAAGTGGAAGTGCCGGAGTTATAGTAATTGATTGCAGATAGGATAGTCCAGTTATAGTGGGTGTCCAAGGAACCATTGTACTTCCTTTCTCCAACCCAGGTGACGATGGATAGGATAGAGTTGGAGCCGTAGGAGATACACCAAATGTGATTTGGGAAGATATGGTTCTACCCTGAACGGTGTAATTCAACCAATATGTTCCATTTGCCGTAACCGTTGTTGGAGTACCAGTAATCCGCCCGTAGTAAGTGTTGAAACTCAAACCATTTGGAAGCCAACTAGAACCGTTGATTCCAATTAAACTCCATGTTGCAAATGCAGAATAATGGTTGACCATACTTCCTGGCCTCTTATCAGTATAAACCCCAACTTGAGGTACATTATCTTGTATTTGATGGCCAGTTTCTCCGAGAATATTGTAAAGCACAGGATAGCTTGAAGAGGATACGGACTGCGAAGTAAATCCAGAACTGGAATCAAAACGTCCCCAATAGAAGGTGCAATCGCTTCTTTGCAAAATAAATGCATTATCATTTGAATCAGGGCCAAAATCAACTATACCAAAATCATAATCGGCGCATGATGTTGTTGATGATACAGAATGTATTTCTTCATTGTCAATTGTTGAACTGCGATAGTATGCAGACAGATGATTATTCGAATTACTAGAACAATAGTCGGTCACATACGTATAAGCTACATTATTCGAAACATAAGAAACAGGAGAGGGGAGGTTATTCGTACATCGAGAACCATATCCATCGTAAGAGTCGATTTTCTCGGTGTTCATATCTACCCAAATTGGTGTTCCATTACTTCCGTCCAATCGGGCTGTCAACAGCCAAGCACGAGAGTCTTGGGTGGAGCTCCATGACCAAACATCGTAAGAGTACTTGGTAGTGTTCCAACCGCTATTATATCTCGGATCTGACGTTGTTAGACCGGTGTCGTAGAATAATGAAATGCCTCCATGGTTGCTAGTATCGTAGTTTGGAGTAGCTGTCACATGAACTGAATCATCATCAAATACAGCAATAGATACGCCGTTAATCGGTGTCAGGCTAGAATGGACAAGTTGGAGCCATTCGGGTTGTCCTGTTGAATCAAAGGAGAAAATTGCTGGTGAATCGCGTTGAGGGTTCGTCGTAAACAGGTTTCCAAATCCAACCGATTGGCCGTCTATTCTAGTCGCAAGGATTACTCCGCCATCTGACTTTACAGCCAAATCTAAGGCATAATGATCAGAACAAGCAACAGTAGACGTACCTACCGGGTTAACTTCGCCAGTTCTCATCCAAAGAGGAGTGCCTGTGGAATTTAGACGTACGATAAATGGTTGGTAATTTCCAGAACAATAACTTCGACTCACAGTCATCTGATTATTGCCTGAACCGATGCTGAATGATGCTGGATAGCTACTGCTGGTACTTTTCATTTGTCCAGAGAATGTAATATTCCCATCTGGAGAGACTACAAGAGATGTCTCGCTACTGGAATGTGCTTCAACATAGACTTGGTTGGTGCCTGGACCTTGCACGGTGAAATCTCTCCAAATAATTTGTCCGTCACTGTCAAATTGAACCCAAATCATTGCAAGGGTGCTAGCGGCATATGCAGGGATATTCCAGTTATTTGATCGATCGAATTCGGTAGCATAATTGCCGTTCGTCTGGAATAACAAAATTGGTTTGTCGTTTGCATCAAGTGCAAGATCAGCTGCTCTGAGTGCCGCTGAACTTTGAATTCCATGAACCCACAACATAGTTCCATTTGCTGAGCGTTTTGATAACACCAAGGTTGCAGAATTGAAGTAAGTACTATTTTCCATTCCAGGTATATTTGTTGGATACGCATTACAATAGTTGGTGTTCCAATTTCCAACAAAATACATCGACCCGTCTGATGCGTATACAATATCTTGATTCTGCCAATAGTTGTTTGAACATCCATCAAAGCCATCGTTAGAAACAAGAACAGGAGCCATTGGAGTAATCTTAATTTCAATCGTTCCTGTCCAATTCTCTTGCGCTGAAGTTGAATTAAGTGTCACAGAAAAGGCAATATTTGTGTTGCTTGGTGTTCCTGAAATCACTCCCGTCGATGGATTGAGCGTAAGGCCTGCAGGGAGAGGGGTTGTATTGATGATCAGTGTTGGTTGTAAACCAGGGAATGTAGGAGTAATGCTACTAGTCATTCCCGCTTCGAATACAGGGTTGGAATAAATCAAAGGCGCCGTTTCCAAATTATCACAAATTCCATCAGAATCAATGTCTCCAGGCACTAGTGTTGAATCCAAGGACTCTGAGACAAATGAACCAGGGTAAGATATTGTTGAGGATTGCCCTGCGTTGACCATAATGAATGACTTGTTGGTTCTCAAATCTATTGCTTGAGACATAAAGGTTGGATTAGTGCTGTGAGAAGTAACTTGTTGAGTCACAGTCGATGAGCCATCAATCAATGTATGATATACAGTGCCATTGGTGCCGTCGTTCCAAGCCAAATGTACTCTATCGGATGCATCCAGATCTAAATCGAGTTCTCCGTATGAATCTGGACTCAAATCTTCGAATTGAATTGAAGAGAAAGACCCTCCAGAATTATTCATGTAAGTAACGGCGTAAGATGATCCGCTATTGCGGTAAAATGCAATATGAGCAACACCATTGCTATCTACCTCTAAATCAAATGATTTGGTTGATGAATCACTCCAAGTCCCAATCGTCTCAATTGAATCATAACTTCTTGATGCTCCATTATCATGGCTTTGTGTATATCTCAAGTTATTATTATACCACCATAAATGGTGTACAGTGCCATTATCCTGTGCCTCAATGTGATGTTTGTCATACGAATTGGTGTTAGGTAAATTGACATAACTAAATGTTGAAGTGTTTGCTTGAGATGATGTCTGGAAATAGAAACGATCGTCTCCATCAGCGATATACATTCGGTTGCTCGCATCCACAGAAATTACAGATTGGTAAGAGTATGCACTACTGTAGGTAAGTAGGTTTTGGTAGGTGGCTTCGTTTCGCGGTCCTTCAGTAGAAGTATCGGCATATTGCCCTTGATATTGACGACCAGCCCAATAGGTAATACCGTCTTGATGCTCTAGAGTAAGATCATAGACACTTCCAGTGGCTAAATTTCGAGCGCTAGAAGTGATTGGTTGAGAATTTGTTGAAGCTGAATCCCATCTCCACATTCCAGTGTAAGAATTTGAACTAGTAACACCTAGATAACGGAGTTCTTGCGAACCAATTCCACCAAAGTATAACTCTCCAGAATAAGATAAACTAGGGTAGAAATGTGATGAGGTACCTGTAAATGCACGGAATGAAGAGAAAGTATTTGCTTCGCATTCATTTTCTTGAGCATCGCTCCAACCATCACCGTCATCATCTGAATCCAAGTGATTACAAATTCCATCGGAATCTGTATCGATTGGGGTGGAAATAGAATTGATGGTGTTTGTATCACAATTTGTCTCATTAACATCAGACCATCCATCATTGTCATCATCTAAATCCTCAATAAGAGTAGTAGAACATGATGAGACAATTGAATTTGGCATACCGTCATTATCTGTATCCAATGATGCACATTCATCGAGACTGAAATCATCGTTAATATCCAGTACACCATCATCATCATCATCTTCGTCCCAAAGGTTGATTGTTCCATCAAAATCTGTATCTGGGGACAACAATCGAACATCAGTTTGTTCAATGACAATCGATCCATCCGTATTTGCGTAATTGTGTGCATTGGCGGTGCCATGTCCAAGTTGGCCATTGGTGTCAGAACCCCAACAAATGAGGTTGCCATCGATACGAAGAGCGCACGCACTTGCATCGGTAACAGCTACAGAACGAACAAGCCCACCAACATCGACTGTTTGTGGTGCAGCGCCGCCTGAACCTGGCACAACGTGGGTTGCGCCCCAACATTGCACCTCACTCGATTCATCTACGATACAAGTGTGAGGAGAGTTTGGTGATAATGAAGAACGATGCGATTTGGCAATAGTATCGTATGGGCTTCCTGTACCATTACCTAATCCCTCACCCATGGTAATGAAATTACTACTAGAATTTCTACCATGACGGTACTGTGAACCATGCCCCCAACATACAGTACCTTCGGTTGTAAGAATTGCACAGGTATAGTGCCCACCTGCCATGATATCTGATGCCCCTACATCACTTCCCAAATCTACGTATGGTCTTTCTTTCTGAGCAATGCTTTGGGAAGGATTGGTGGTATTTCCTGCACCAAGTTGTCCTTCGCTATTACGCCCCCAACACTGCACCTGATGATTATCTAAAATAGCACATGCATGATTATAGCCAACTGAAATATCGATTGCTGGTCTAGATAATTGGGTTTGAGTCCAAGGGGTAGTAATGGTTGAAGATGAACTCGTTGTAGCCTTTACGAGGTAATTGTCGTTGTAACCCCAACAGTACACCTGGCCATCAGACGAAAGAGCACAGGCTGCTCTATGTCCCGCATCTACCTTTACAATTCCAGAAAGTGGTGTCGAAGACGATGGAGATCGGACATACGGTAAATTATCTCCCATTTCGTTGGCCGCATCACCGTAAGCGTAAGTAGTCGTGCCGATACCTAACTGACCATTACTTCCATAGCCCCAACATTTGACTTGAGTATTGTTCAAAACAGCACAGGCAAAATTGTCTCCCGTAGTGATATCCGTTGCAAAGAGATTTGTTCCCAAGTCAGTAAAGGCTTGATTATCTCCCATTTCGTTGAGGTTGTCTCCTACGCCATTCGTATTTCCAATTCCTAAACGACCGTAGCCGTTGTTCCCCCAACATTTGACGAGTCCTTGGTATGATCGAGCACAATAGAAGGCGTTTCCACCCGAAACTTCAGCAATGTCGTAATTTGCTACATCCAATGAAGAAGAAGGTGCAGTGGGTTCAACAAAACCATGCGTGAGAGTAGTCACGTTTGAAGACGGAGATGTTTCATTGTTGTACGATGCGTCATCTCCTATTGCACCAACTTCATCACTGCCCCAACATCTGAAACTGTACGCTAGGTCTTTCTTGAAAAGGGCACAAGAAGTGTTGCCAATTTCGCTTACAGATACATCAATCGGTGTACCCAGTCCAGTAATATCTACTTCCACTGGAGTTGATGATGAGGAAGAAGAGCTACCTCCGTCTCCAAGTTCTCCTCCATTTTCTTCACCCCAACACTGGATTTTTTCGTCAACTACTGCACAGGCATGATGATGTCCAACAGAAAGTGAAGAGGTGGTATCGTTCAGGGAAACGAAGGTACCGTGAATTGATGGTCCTGAGCCGCCACCCAGGATAGATGTTCCAGCGGAGGATTTACCCCAACAGATTGTGGAGGCATTTGTCAAAAGAGTACCACAAGTAGCACCTGCACCAGCAGAAAGTAAGCCGAATCGAGGTGGCTGTGGTCCTGAATATTGAGATCCTGTTCCTGCTAAGTCAACAAGAAGTGGAGAAGATGAATTCGTGCCTGTGAATGAGCTATTGCCCAATGTCATGGTGGTAGAACCGCCATTGTCTCCCCAACAATATGCTGCACCGGTAGATGAGACAACACATGTGTGATCATCGCCAGTAGTCACTTCAGATACAATCATTGAACCAAGAGAAACTCGGGAAGGAGTCCGTACAATACCTCCTTCCTCCAATGAATATCCTGCATGGATTTGTACGTTATCTATCCACATGTCATTGAATCCAGAAGAACCGTGTTGATTTCTTCCCACAAATTGGATTTCATGAGTTCCGGCTGTGAACGAATGGTTCCTAGTATTCCAGGAATTAGGAGGATGGTACCACCCTGTACACGAAGAATCGATATGGAGGCAGATGCCATCATTAGTACCTGTGTCCGACTTTACATCGAAGGTGATATAACCGTCAGACAAAGCATTTATTGGGAAACTGAATTGATTGTAATAGGTGTAACTGCTCCTAAGGTCCCACTTGAGGGTCCCTCCATTATTTGCAGAATATGCCCAATCATAGTCGTGAGATGTCGATCCGAAATATTTGCCAATATATACATCACCAAGAGCAGTAGTATCCAACCAATTACTGGAAGAAAAGGTCTCTTCTACATACCCAGAAGAATTGGCCAAGAAATATTCTCCCAATTGTTGATTCGAGGAATCTCCCCAACAATACAATTCTCCGGCAGTAGTAACAACACAAGTGTGCTGAGAACCAGCAGAAATTGACATTGCACGAGTATTAGCAGGCAATTGAACTTCAACAGGTAGAGACGTTGCTACTGTTGAGTTGATTCCGAGTTGACCGTGTGCATTATCACCCCAACAGTACACATCACCATCAACCCCAATAGCACAAGCATGTCGAGCACCTACGTCTACATCTACTGCATGCCATGATGGAGGTAGATCGAGAACTGGTACTGCCCATGCGGTGCTTGTCGCTGTTGAAGTGCCCGAAACAACAAAATTACCTAACTGTGAATGACTATCGCTACCCCAACAATACAGAGTATTGCTGTTTGAACCATCATCTGGTTGCGCAGTTAATCCACAGGCAAAATCTTCTCCAACGCTGATGGTTCGTGATTCTCCGTATGTGAATAAGTCATGTATCTCATCTTCAGCATCGCAAATACCATCAAAATCTGCATCTGTAGGTACAGAATCAGAATCCATCATATCAGAATCACATCTGTATTCTTCAATTCCAGACCAACCATCACCATCGATGTCAATTGACATACCATTTCCACCGAATGATGCACCTTCAACAACCCAAAGAGTATTGGAAGGCGATTGGATTCTAGCAGCCAACCAAAGTTTACCACTCTCATGGAAATTTGCTTCGATTTCACTTACTCCTAGATTCAAAACCTCAACAGGAGAAGACCATGTTCCATCTACTAATTTGATGAATTTCAACGAAGATGATGCATTAAAGAAAATATGTGGAACAAGATCGTAGTCAACCGCTAGTGAGAATGTATCATTGGTTACATGAGGAACGGGAATAAACGACCAATCAGAAGCCGAATTACAATCGGACCATCCTCCTGAACATGAGGTATACATGATTCCATCTGTAGCATAGTCTTCGTGAAGATAGACTGCATGAACAGTGCCATCAACAGCTACTTCTATGTCTGAAGTAGCAAATGCCGTTCCCGTAGAATTTTGAGCGACTTGGACATATGATGTCCAGCCGTTGTAGGAATTATTGGTCTGGACATTGAAGCTATTGGTAGAATTAGAAACGGTATAAGATAGCCAAGCGTCTCCTGAAGGATTGATGGATGAATCAAAGCCTGCTCGGCTTCTAAAGTCATTAGATGCTGAAGAAGCAGTCCAATTTGATGAATCTAAACAGTCTTCTGATTGTACACAACGATTAGTTTGGAGTAGGTAAGTGGTGAATGGAGCGGCAATGATTTCTAAATCGCCATCATCAAATTGGATTATTTCAGTATTGTACGTATTTGCGGGTAATGTTGAAAGTTGTACATGGTTCCATTTTCCATTGGCCTTTGTTGCATAATGAGTGTCGTTGTTGGTAGTATCGTAACCTATGTCAGACCAAGCGAGATGAGGAATATCATTCTCATCAAAAAGAATACTGAGGTCGCCAACTGATGAACCTGCTGCGGATGAATACGGATACTCATAGACCCAAATTCCATTGTCATACATGGCAAATCGAAGATTATCTGCATTATCATCAGTATACAGAATTGCAGGGCATCCATCGGAACGGAATGCCATGTCTATCTTGCGACCATTTCCTGAGTTATCCAATTCCTCTGCTGGCAAAATATTGGTTTCATGAAGGAAGGGATCAGCCCCCCCACAATCAACCGATTCATATTCAGAATCCAAGCCCAATTCAACAACATTCGCTAAATTATCACTCGAACTGTCTCCAAGAGCTTCTGTGTTTTCATAACCTAAACGACCATTGACTGAAGTACCCCAACACTTGACTGGCATGTTACCCGCCTGTTTCAACATACAAGCAAAATTCTCACCAACTTCTACAGCAAATGGATTGGGGCTTGAGCCTAAAGCAATGGCTGGGAGATTTGCCCCCATTTCATTCACATCATCTCCTCTGTGAGCACTTGGACCACTAACACCAATTCCCAAATGACCGAATAGATTTCCTCCCCAACACTTCACCACATTGTTGTTTAATGCTACACAAACGTGATCATATCCAGCATCGATTGTTCGTATTATTGCAGAAATATGGAGATCGATTGTGGAAAGACTGCTAATTGGTTCGGAGCTTGAATCTCCGTAGTTATTGCTGTGACCTAACCCTAGTTGGCCTACATCATTCAACCCCCAACAAATTGCTTGATTGTTGTCCAGTAAGGCACAAGTGAATCCTTCTCCTGCTGTAATATCGATAGCATAGCGCCCAGACGGGAATGAAATATTGGTTAGAGTCTCTGCTGACTCATCTAGAATATCTTCTGTACTTCCAATACCGAGTTGACCGTAGTCATTGCCACCCCAACAAGCAACATCTCCTGTGTCGTAGAGTACGCATGTATGGTCAGCCCCTAACGCCATATCAGAAACTGTAACTCCAGAAGGAAGAGGGACATATGATACAGAGTCGCCAACTTGATCAGATTCTTGTCCAAGATCTGTTGTGTTGCCCATACCAAGCTGTCCGTTGCTATTTTCGCCCCAGCAGGTCATACTTCCATCATCCAAAACAACACATGTATGATACCATCCAGCAGCAATTTGTGAAACATTTCTACCTGTTGGAGATGGCCAAAATGGGAGATAATCTCCGGTCTCGAGATATCCGTCTCCAGCACCGTTGGAATCAGTATATCCTAATCCAAGAGCATTGATGTCTCCAAAACATTTCACAGAATTGTTCGTGAAAAGTATGCAAGTATGGGCCATTCCCAATGCAGCGCTCTCAGGTATCAGGTCAGTTCCCAAGTTCAGATAGGGCAATTGATCCCCCATTTCATCAACTTCATCACCCATACTTTCTGAGTTACCAATACCCAACTGACCTGCGGTGTTGTTCCCCCAACACTTCATGAGGTCCCCTTCAGTAATCACACATGAGTGCCCTCCGCCAACAAAAAGTGAAGCTACATCGTTATTGGATGGTACTTCTGAAACATCATCAATTAAATCCAATGAGGTATCGATTTCAGATTGGAAACCATTCGAAGTATATCCAACTTGAGCCATTGTAATCATGAGGAAAACAAGTACTAGAGATCGGGCTTTCAAAGCATAGCGGCTGCTCATGACGTTTACCAGATTTTCATGATATTTTACATCCAGCCGTTCATGAACGGTTTGAGCGTTTTTTTGATGATTTGTGGCGGTCCCCGGAGGGGACCGTGAAATATCAGAATAGGACGCATGGGACATATGGTCGGATTAGCAGCGGTTGGATCGTTGCTTGCATTCGTTGCAATTGGCCTCATTACTCCTGGACCAAATAATCTAACTGCGTTGATTCATTCAGGATTGCATGGATTTCGTTCCAACTTTCCTTTGATTTTTGGTATGGCAATCGGATTCATCAGCCTACAATTTGTCGTCCTAATTCTTGTTGATTTCATCAACCAAAATAATACGATGTCAATTGTCTTACATTGGATAGGTGTTTCTTTTATCCTTATTATAGCACTGGTAATTGGTCGATTGAGACCACATAAATTAGAACGACAAAATTTACCACGACTGGGATTCAAAACTGGATTCTCCATGCAATGGGTAAATGGAAAAGAATGGGGGTTTGTTACAATATATATGGTCACCTTACTCGATGATTTTGGAGGTGGATTTGAGGGAGGGATTTTGATCATTGGAATTGTCAGTTCTGTTTGTGTAATGGCCATTCTAGTATGGTCATATTTTGGTGCGAATCTTGAACAATATATGACTGACCCCAAGATTGCACCTAAGCTATTTCCAATTCTAGGATTAGCTCTCGCAGGACTTGGAATAATTATTGGATTGAATGGTGTTAGTTAGAAGCATCTATTGAAGCAAAATTTTCAGGACGAATCCGAAC